>Ga0334722_10001654_pt1 | contig 27093 bp, 25 predicted proteins | sample C3_bottom_MG_FD_207210 | JGI IMG/M metagenome (GOLD analysis project Ga0334722, IMG submission 207210) | Sediment microbial communities from Yellowstone Lake, YNP, Wyoming, USA - C3_bottom | ecosystem: Environmental > Aquatic > Freshwater > Lake > Sediment | place: USA: Wyoming | collected... | reverse complement strand
AGATCCACGATAAAGATACGGGTTCTCCCGAAGTGCAGATAGCGATCCTGAGCGAAAGGATAACCTATCTTACAGAGCATTTCAGGACGCACACAAAGGACCATCATTCTCGCAGGGGTCTTCTGAAGCTGGTCGGACAAAGGAGAAAGCTGCTCGACTATATCAAGTCCTCCAGCAAAGAAAGATACGACACTATAATCAGCAGGCTCGGGATCAGGAAATAATTGGATATGATAAAAAACGTCGTAACCAATATCCGTGAAAAAGAGCTGAGTCTTAAGACCGGCAGAATGGCAAGACAGGCTGACGGCTCTGTGCTGGCCCAGTACGGCGACACAATTGTGCTTGCCACTGCAGTCAGCAGCAAGACCCCCAGAGAAGGCATAGATTTCTTCCCGCTTACGATCGATTACCAGGAAAAGGCCTATTCCGCAGGCAAGATACCCGGCGGTTTTTTCAAAAGAGAAGGCAGGCCCTCGGAAAAGGAAGTCCTTACGTCGCGTCTTATAGACAGACCTGTAAGGCCCCTCTTCCCCAAAGGTTTCAACTGTGAGACTCAGGGTATCATCAACGTGCTTTCGTACGGCGATGAAAATATTTCGGACATACTCGGCATTATAACGATGTCTGCGGCGCTGCATATTTCCGACATACCTTTTAACGGCCCTGTAGGCGCGGTAAGGATAGGCAGGGTTGCGGGCGCATTTATAATCAACCCGGACATGAAGGAGTCTGAAGAGTGCGATCTGAACCTCGTTGTTGCAGGCACCGCCGACGCAGTGGCGATGGTTGAAGGCAGCGCAGCGGAAATGACCGAGTCGGACCTACTCGAAGCCATAGACATCGCGCACAGAGAGATTCGCCGTCTATGCGAACTGCAGAATGAATTCAGGTCGCTGGCCGGCAAAACAAAGCGTGAGGTCGTCACTCCGGTGAAGAATGAAACCATGACGGCGGCAATCAAGGAAATGTCCCTTGATAAAATCAAGGAAGCCATTGTTATTCCCGATAAGATGAGAAGGCAGAACGAACTGGACGCGATTCTCAAAGAAGTAATGGAGAAAATTAACACCGGCGAAAAGGATAACTCCAGAGAGATAGCAAACGTATTCAACGATATAGAGAAGGGCCTCGTCAGAAATATGATACTGGACACCAATACAAGGGCGGACGGCAGATCCCCTGAGAAGATCCGCAATATCAGCTCGGACGTAGGCATACTTCCCCGCGCGCACGGCTCGGCGCTGTTTATCAGGGGCGAGACGCAGTGCCTTGGCGTTGTAACGCTCGGGACTTCGGACGACGAACAGAGGATCGATTCCCTCGACGGCGAGTCTACGAAGACCTTTATGCTCCATTACAACTTCCCTCCGTTCAGCGTCGGCGAGGTAAAACCGCTCAGATCGCCTGGAAGAAGAGAGATCGGACACGGCATGCTGGCGGAAAGGGCGCTGAAGGCGGTTATACCTTCAAAGACCGAATTTCCCTACACCATAAGAATTGTTTCGGACATACTCGAATCCAACGGGTCTTCTTCCATGGCCACTGTGTGCGCAGGCACCCTTGCGCTGATGGATGCAGGCGTGCCGATTAAGGCACCTGTGGCGGGCATCGCCATGGGTCTTATAAAGGAAGGCGACAGGGTCGTGGTTTTAACCGACATACTCGGCCTTGAGGATCATCTGGGCGATATGGATTTCAAGGTAACCGGAACGGACAAAGGCATTACAGCGTTCCAGATGGACACCAAGATAGGCGGAATTTCCCGCGATATCATGAAAAGAGCCCTTGAACAGGCAAGACAGGGAAGAATTTACATACTCGGCAAGATAGCCGAGACACTCGATCAGCCGCGTTCAACAATGTCAAAGCATGCGCCGAGAATATATACGATGCATATCAAGACAGACAAAATCCGCGACGTCATCGGCAGCGGAGGAAAAGTCATCCGCGGGATCATCGAGCAGACCGGGGTAAAGATAGACATAGACGACAGCGGTCTGATCAATATAGCGGCGGCCGACGGCACTGCCGCGCAGAAGGCCATTGATATTATCAACAATATAACTGCAGAGGCTGAACTCGGCAGGATTTACAAGGGCAAGGTAAAGAGGATCATGGATTTCGGAGCGTTCGTCGAGATCATTCCGGGCACAGAAGGACTGGTCCATATTTCCCAGCTGTCCGATAAGCGCGTTGCCAAGGTGACCGACGAAGTCAGCGAAGGCGACGAGGTCATGGTCAAAGTAATAGAGATAGACAAGACGGGAAGGATCCGCCTGTCCAGAAAAGACGCGATGAAGGAACAGGCCCCGGCTGCAGAATAGTTTTTTTTCTCAGACAGAAATAAAAAAGGGGATAAAACTATCCCCTTTTTTATTTCTGAGTAACCGGGTAATTTTTAAATTAAACCAGCAACAAGTGTGCTGATAAGGGGAACAATGTTCACTAAAGAGTATCTCGAAAATGGAATACCCGTTGTAATGGAGCCTTTTAAGACAGTACGTTCGGCCGCGGTCGGGGTATGGGTGAAAGTCGGCTCGCGTTATGAAACGCACGATGAAAACGGCATCTCACATTTCCTTGAGCACATGTTCTTCAAGGGGACGAAAAAACGCTCTACTAAGGACATCGCGGTCGAAATCGATTCCATCGGTGGGGATCTTAACGCCTTTACTTCCAGGGAGAGCACAGCATTTTACATCAAGGTACTGGATGAGTACCTGGAAAAAGGGGTCGATCTCCTCTCCGATATTTTTATAAACTCGACCTTCCCTGAAAACGAAATCGAAAAGGAAAAGAAAATCATCAAGGAAGAGATCAAGATGGTCGAGGACACGCCGGACGATTATATCCACGACCTTTTCAGCCTTTCCGTATGGGGAAATGAAGGTCTCGGACAGCCGATCCTGGGACGCAGAGACTCGATAGCGGCCTTTGGCAGAGAGCACCTGCTCTCACATATAAAGAAATATTACGGATCCAAGGATATCGTTATAGCATGCGCCGGCAATTTTGAACCGGAAGTCCTTATGAAGACTCTCGACAAGCGCTTCGGCGGGGTGCGACACGGTTCCGAACCCAGGAGAGGAGTCCCTCCGTCATTCAAACCGGTAACCAGGGTGCATTCTAAAGACATGGCTGAAGCCCATATCTGCATCGGCGTGCCGGGAATATCCCAGACAAGCGAAGAAAGATACGCATTTTTCATCCTGAACACAATACTCGGCGCCGGAGTAAGTTCGCGGCTCTTCCAGGAAATCCGGGAGAGGAGAGGACTGGCCTATTCCGTATATTCGTATACTTCGTCTTACATCGACACGGGTTTGTGGGGCGTATATGCAGGCGTAAGCAAAAAGAAGATCAGGGAAGTCGCGGAACTCATAATAGAGGAAATGCTGGGACTGACCGAAACACTGAACGACGCGGAACTGGAGCGCGCAAAAAAGCACCTCAAGGGCAACCTCATACTGGGGCTTGAATCCACAAACAGCCGCATGAACAACATTGCGAGGCAGGAGATTTATTTCGGAAGGTTCGTATCTGCCGATGAGATAATAAAGTCCATAGAACAGGTGAGCATGAACCAGATCCGGGGCCTTGCGGACAGGCTTATCAAAAAAGACCTTTTTGCGCTTACTGCCTACGGCCCCATACAAAAAGACGCCCTGGACGGCATACTTGCCTGATGCCGGGCATTAAAAGACTCTTGCTTGTTTCACTGATCGCATTTGCAGCAGGCTTTTCAATACTCGTGGTATTCCTCTATTTTGCGCAGCCCGGCATGGTTTATTGTCCTGAGCGTGAAATCCTGCAGACACCAAAGGATGCAGGCCTCAGGTATGAAGAGGTCTTTATCACAACAAAAGACGGAATATCGATCTCGGGATGGTATATTCCAGCTGAGAATGAACGCGGCGCGCTCCTTTTTTGTCATGGAAACGCAGGGAATATATCCCACCGGCTCGACTCGATCAGGATTTTTCACGAGATGAATCTCAGCGTATTCATTTTTGATTACCGGGGATACGGCAGGAGCGGGGGTTCGCCTACGGAACCGGGCACATATATTGATGCAGAGGCAGCATGGAATTTTCTTATTAACGAAAAAGGTAAATCTCCGGACAGGACAATATTGTTTGGCAGGTCTCTCGGCGGCGCAGTGGCCGCTGAACTTGCAACGACTAAAAAAGCAGCGGGCCTGATTCTCGAATCGAGCTTCAAATCTATTCCGGACATGGGCAGGAAATATTATCCTCTGCTGCCGGTCCGGCTTTTATCAAGGTACAAATACAACACTATAGACAAAATATCGGCCGTAACATATCCGAAGCTGATCATCCACAGCAAGACCGATGAAGTTATACCGTACGACCACAGCTTGTCCCTGTTTGAAAAGGCCCTTCCTCCCAAATACTTTCTTGAGATCAGGGGGGGACATAACGAGGGGTTCCTTATGTCGGGACGGACATATATCGACGGAATAAGAAAGTTTCTCGATATTGCTTTGCCGGGAGGGTCACCCGGAGCCTGAGCCGGATGTATGGACGACTATACCGAATATTATGATCAGGATCATTACAAATTGACGGCGCATCTTATAAAATAAAGAATAATCTGGTTTACAGGAGGTTTACGATGTTAGACAGGGCAAAAGTACAGGAAGTGATAGACAGGGTGAGACCGATGCTGCAGCGAGACAGGGGAGACGTCCAGCTCGTAGAGATAACCGAAGACAATATAGTAAAAGTCAAACTCCAGGGCGCATGCGGTTCATGCCCGATGTCGATGATGACACTGAAGGGCGGCATTGAAGCTGAAATGAAGAGGAGCATACCCGAGGTCAAGGCGGTCGTTGCTGTTTAAACTAACCCTGATGTTATATCAGAAAATGCGAACAGCCCTCAATCCTTTTCAAGGCGATTATATTTGATAGTGCCCGACGTAGTATTCGAGATGAAAATAGCGGTGCCGAAAGGCACATCCGAAAATGCGGTCGATCTTTTGGCCGTCCGCACGGGCCTGTCAAAAAGCAGGGTCAAGGACGCAATGAATAAGGGAGCGGTCTGGAAGAAAAAGACTGCGGGCAGCCTGTCGCGTCTGCGCAAGGCCACCTCCCCTCTGAGTCACGGCGGATATCTGGAGATATATTATGACGAGAAGCTGCTTGCCCTCAAGCCGCCCGCTGCAACTCTTGTCAATGATCAGCATCACTACAGCGTTTGGTATAAACCCGCCGGTCTGATGTCGCAGGGGACCATGTACGGGGACCATTGCTCTCTGCTGAGACAGGCCGAACTCTATTTCAACCCTCGCAGGGAGGTCTTCCTCGTCCATCGTCTTGACAGGGAAACGTCCGGCCTTATTCTGATCGCCCACAGCAAAATCGCCGCGGCCAAACTCTCGCTCCTTTTTCAAAAAAACCTGATCGTCAAGAAATACCGGGCTGAAGTCCGGGGTAACATGGCCGGTAAAATACCGCGCGGCGTTATTGATTATGCGCTGGACGGCAAGCAGGCGATTACGGAGTTTGAGGTGATATCATACGACCCGGCAAAAGACAGTTCGATGGTTAGTCTGATTATACGGACCGGCCGCCTGCATCAGGTCCGTCGTCACATGGAACTGGCCGGATTTCCGGTTATCGGAGATCCGAAATACGGCAAGGGAAACAAAAACCTGGAAGGCATGAAATTGTGCGCTGCATCCCTGAGTTTCCAATGCCCGTTTCAAAATAAAGAACTCGAATTTACATTGTAAATACCCGCATTTTCACTCGCAGGCCGGCCCCCGGAACCTCCTGCCGTCTGTTTGTACAAATCAGGTTGTTGTGTCATAATAAAACTTCATTGAGTTTGATTACCTGATCGAACCTTCGGACCAGAGGTGTATTCGTGTGAACAACAAGTTACTGGTATTTGCATTCGCAGTCGTCCTCATTTCCGGCTGCTCCGTCAAACAAATTAAGGCCACCGAACAGACCCCTGTCCCCCACAGGTATGAGGCGGATTATTATTACATCCGCGGGTATGAGGCTTATCTTGACTATCAATGGGACGAGGCATTAACAAATTACCGGAAGGCGCTCGAATTTGATCCTGACTCGCCCTTTCTGCAGATGCAGCTGAGTTACGCCCTTTATCATTCCGGGGATACGGAGGGAGCGCTTGCAAATGCAGAAAAGATACTGAAGCAGGCTCCTGATAATATTCCCGCCCTTACCTTTGTCGCCAATGTTTACAATACCCAAAAAAGAAGGGTCGAGGCTGCCGAATTATTGAAGAAGGTACTGGCGATAGACCCGACCGACGATGATGCGGGGCTGCTTCTCGGCAGGATATATTATCAGGACGACCGCGTAGATGAAGCGGTTGCGGCTTTCAATAATGTCCTGAAAAACGACCCTGATAATTATACCGCTCTGGATTACCTGGGTTCTCTTTACATCGACAGGAAGGATTACGATAAGGCCGAGGAATATCTCAAGAAGACTATTGAGGCGCGGCCTGAATTTGACGCCCCATATTTCAAGCTCGGAATCATCTATGAGTTGGACAACAGGCTGGACGCCGCGGCCCAGTATTATGAAAAAGCAATTGCTCTGAATCCTCACAACAACCAGGCAAAAGAACGTCTGGCACAGGTCTATCTCAAACAAAAATCCATAGGCAGGGCTATAGGAGAACTCCGGAACCTGAGTTCCGACCAGCCTGAAAATATGGACCTGCATGTCAGGATAGGTCTCCTTTATTTTGAGTCGTCGGACTACGAAAAGGCGTTGGAAGAGTTCGGCTCCGCGCTGAAAATCAACACGGGCAATATCCAGGTGCGTTATTACTACGCCCTGACACTGGAGGAGCTGGAAAGGTTCCCTGAAGCGGTTTCAGAACTGAAAAAAATTGTATTTGAAGAACCCAAGAATGTAAACGCGTTTCTGCATCTCGCATATATATACACGAGAACGGACAGGGACTCTGATGCGGTCAGGATATATGATGAAATACTTGAATTCAATCGCGAGATGCCTGAGATTTATATCTATCTTTCGAACGCTCATCTGAGGCTGAAGGAGTATAACAAAGCCGAGGCCGTGCTCAGGGATGCCCTTTCAAGGTTCGCGGCTAACGATCAGATCCATTACAATCTTGCCGTGGTATACGAAAAAACCGGCAGTTTCGATGATATGGTGCTGCAGCTGAGAAAGGCGCTTGAGCTTAACCCGGACAATGTTGATGCCCTTAATTTTCTGGGTTACTCCTTTGCCGACAAGGGATTAAATCTTGATGAGGCCGAGTCACTTATCAAGCGCGCCCTTGAATTAAAGCCGGACAGCGGATATATCCTTGACAGCCTCGGCTGGATATACTACAAACAGGAAAAATATGCCGATGCCCTGGATGCGATAAAGAAGGCCGCTGAAGTTACGGCTGACGATCCGGTTATACTCGAACATCTCGGCGATGTTTATCTTGCGCTGAAAGATCCGGAAAAGGCGCTCGGGACATGGGAAAAGGCGCTGAAATATCATGAAAAGGAAGAGGGGTTCAAGGAGAAGATCGAAAAAAAGATCACGGACCTGAAACATAAAAATCCGAAAACGAAAAAAGACGGGCAATGAAGCTTTTTCTCAAGGCTCCAGCAAAAATCAACTGGTTCCTGTCGGTGACCGGCAAAAGGGACGACGGTTATCACGATATCGTCAGCATTCTCCAGTGTATAAGCCTTTTTGACAATCTTTATTTCGAGGAGTCCGAGTCCCTGGAGCTGGTTTCGGACCTGCCCATACCCGCAAAAGACAACCTGGTTTACAAGGCGGCGGAGCTCCTCAAACAGGAATCAGGCTACCAGGGGGGAGCGCGTATAAGACTCGAAAAACATATCCCGGCAGCAGCCGGACTGGGAGGGGGCAGCAGCGACGCAGCCTTCGCCCTGATGGGTCTGAACAGGTTGTGGGGGTTGAATTTTGACAGCAGCCGGTTGGCCCGAATTGGAGCTGAAATAGGCTCGGACGTCCCCTTTTTCATATACGGACCGTTTTCGCTCATCGAAGGGCGGGGTGAAAAAATAAGCCCTCTTGCGCCGCCCGACTCTGCTGCGCTTTTGCTTGTAAAGCCGGATATCCCGGTTTCGGCCGCCTGGGCCTACCGTGCGCTCAAGGCGGAAAAGTTGACAAAAAAATCGATTGATATTAAACTGTTCTGTCATAATCTGAGCCAAAGGGATTATTTTTCTTTGAAAGATATGGTATTCAACGACCTTGAAGATGCGGTAATCGCCGCCCACTCCGAGATCGGGGGTATCAAGACCCTGCTCCTCAGCCATGGCGCAGTGATTGCCTGCATGAGCGGAAGCGGCTCGACCGTATACGGAGTATTCAACAGCGGCGAGGAAGCGCTGGACGCGTCAGGGCATATCAGTAATAACTGGTGCAAGGTTGTAAATACGCTCGGCGCAAATAATAAGCCGGAGATATGGCCGCAGATATGATTTTCCCGGCGGCCGTTCTTGTTGCTGTTCATTTATTGGGGCGTAGACAAACGGCAAGTCAGGAGATTTTGGATCTCCCATTTGGAGGTTCGAACCCTCCCGCCCCAGCCAGATTGCTATTGTTTCATTATCGGAAACAAAGATGAGATTGAAGAGAGATGAGGCTAAAAGAGAAAAATGAGATTGTCCGAAAACTACTGTAAACCGGATTGCGGGTCCCTAATAACGGCCTGCCCGCTGTTTTGCCTATATTCAGTGAGGGGGGTAACGATATGCCTTTGGGATTAAAACTCTTTACCGGAACCGCGCACAGAGAACTTGCAGGTGAAGTTGCCGGTTTTCTCGGAACCGAACTCGGAGACGCCGATGTTTCAAGATTCAGCGACGGTGAGATACTCGTCCGTCTGAATGAAAATGTCAGGGGGCATGACGTTTTTGTTATCCAGCCGACATGCATGCCGGTAAACGACAATATCATGGAGCTGCTGCTTATCGTCGATGCCTTAAAAAGGGCCTCTGCAGGCAGGATAACGGCTGTCATCCCTTATTACGGATATTCGAGACAGGACAGGAAGGTTCAGCCCAGGGTCCCGATTTCGGCGAAGATGGTGGCAGACCTCATAACCGCAGTCGGCACAAACCGTGTGCTGACCGTTGACCTGCACGCCGGACAGATCCAGGGCTTCTTCAATATACCGGTGGACAATCTCTATGCAACACCCGTGATCCTGGAGCATATCAGGAATAACTACGACTGCGACAACCTCGTGGTGGTCTCTCCGGATGCAGGAGGGGTTGAACGGGCAAGGTCTTTTGCAAAGAGGCTGTCCTGTTCGATAGCGATCATAGACAAACGGCGTGAAAAAGAAAACGTATGCGAGGTAATGAACGTCATCGGAGATGTGGAAGGCAAGGATGCCCTTATCCTCGATGATATGGCCGACACCGCAGGCACTATGACGCAGGCCGCTGCCGCGCTCAAGGCCCAAGGAGCCAGAAGGGTATCTGCCGCCTGCACTCACGCAGTCCTCTCCGGCGCTGCCGTAGAACGCATCAACAACTCGGTCATAGAGGAAATGATAGTCACAAACACCATCAAGCTCAACAGCAAGAAGGAACAGTGCGCAAAACTAAAGATACTCAGCGTGGGTTCTCTCCTCGGAGAGGCCATTAAAAGGATCAATGAAGAGTCGTCGATCAGTTCTTTGTTTATTTAACAGCAAAGCAATACAGCAGTAAAAGATCAATACATAGATAGAAAGACATGCAGGAGGAGACAAAATGGAAAGAATAAGTATAAATGCCGAAAAGAGGGAGACAAGCGGAAAGGGCCATGCCCGGAGTCTCAGAAGGTCGGGGATGGTGCCCGCGGTTCTGTACAGGGAGGGCAGGTCCCAGTCGATAAAGCTGGTTAAAAAAGACCTTGCCAAACTCATAAATGCGGTCGGCGGCGAACAGGTGATGGTGGACCTGAATTTTGCGGACGGGGAGAAGAAGCTTGCGCTCCTGAAAGACTATCAGGTTGACCCTGTAAGAAGGGAACTGCTGCACACCGACTTTTTTGAAGTGTCGCTTACCGAAAAAGTCAGAATCACTGTGCACGTTGCAACGATAGGGGAACCGATAGGCGTCAAGAGAGACGCCGGGATACTTCAGCATACCCTCAGAGAAATCGAAATAGAATGCCTTCCGGACATGATACCCGGCAAGATCGAGGTAGACATAGCAAAGCTTGAACTCGGTCAGGCTGTTCATGTGAGAGACCTCAGGCTTGCCGAGGGAATCAAGATTTTGACGGACGGCGGCGATGTAATCGTTACTGTTGTTGCGCCGGTAACAGAGGCCGCGCCTGCTGCTGAAGGGGCTGAGACTGCCGCTGCCGCAGAGCCGGAAGTCGTAGCCAAGAAGGGCAAGAAGGAAGAAGAAGGAGCACCCGCCAAGAAGGAGAAGTAGTCCTTGTGGATTATCGTTGGCCTCGGCAACCCGGGCGTCAAGTACGCCAGGACGCGGCACAATATCGGGTTTGCGGTCCTTGAAGAATTTGCAGGATCGCTAAACATCGAATTCAGCGAGAAAGCGGATTACAGGATAGGCAAAGGCTCTGCCGGGACGGCTAAAATCGTCCTGGTGGAGCCTTTGACATTCATGAACCGAAGCGGTTCTGCCGTCAAAAAAGTCATGTGTAAATATCCTGATCCGGACGGCCTTATTGTGGTCCAGGACGACCTGGATCTCGATACCGGAAAACTCAAGATACGAAAAAAAGGCTCCTCGGGAGGCCACAACGGGATAGAGTCCGTGATTCAGAACATAGGCACGAACGAATTTATCAGAATAAAACTCGGCATAGGACGCAATCCGGAGATCCCCGCGGAAAAATATGTGCTTTCAAAGTTTACGAAGGATGAGCAGCCGCTGATAAAAGAAGCCGTGTCCCGGGCCGTCGATGCGATCAAATGCATCCTCAGCGAAGGCGTCGACAAGGCGATGAACAGGTTCAATTAAAAAAATAGCCGTCACTTAAGCTGCTCCGTTGAATCTCCTGATCCCTCCATATTTGCCGCATCACTTTTTCGACGTCTGATCTTTTGTAGCCTCACGTATTATGAGTTATACTGATATCCGGAATCGGAATTATGACGAAATCAGAATTGCGCCGAGATCAGAACTGTGAATAACATTTTATCCCATGAAGGTCCTGCGGATACCCGCATTGTATTTCAGACGCAGGGCCTGACCAAGGTCTATGAGATGGGAGCGGTCAAGGTGCATGCCCTGCGGGGGATCGACCTTGAATTTTATTCCGGAGAACTGGTTGTGCTCCTCGGCCCGTCCGGCAGCGGGAAATCAACTCTCCTCAATATTCTGGGAGGATTGGACACCGCGTCCGGGGGACGGGTAAGTTATCTCGGCAACGACCTTACCAAAGCCACAGAGAAAGAGCTGACTGAATACCGGCGTTATCATGTGGGGTTTGTCTTTCAGTTTTATAATCTTATCCCGAGCCTTACGGCAAGGGAAAATGTCGAGGTCGTGACCGAGATCGCGCCGAGACCAATGGACCCCTCAGACGCGCTTGCTGTGGTCGGGCTTGCGGACAGGCTCGACCACTTCCCTGCCCAGCTGTCGGGCGGAGAGCAGCAGCGTGTTGCAATCGCCAGGGCCATATCGAAGAACCCTGATGTTCTGCTCTGCGACGAACCCACAGGAGCGCTTGATTTCAGCACAGGGATCGTCGTGCTTGAGGCGCTGGAACGGGTCAACAGGGAGCTGGGCACGACCACAGTCATCATTACCCACAACGTCGACATAGCCGATATGGCAGACCGCGTGATCCATCTCAGCAACGGCCTTATCTCGTCAATAAGCAGCAACAGCACCAAGAAGGCCCCGCGGGAGCTCCACTGGTGACGGCATGAGGGCGCTCGACCACAAACTGAGGCGCGATATCTGGAAAATGAAAGGCCAGGTCCTGGCTATCTGCCTGGTCATAGCAAGCGGCGTCTGCACCTATGTCCTGCTGATAAGCACTATGCAGTCTCTGAACCAAACCAGAGACCGTTTCTACGAAGATTATGGATTTGCGGAGGTCTTTGCGTCCCTTAAAAGGGCGCCTGAAAGCGTGAGGCTCAGGGTAAGCGAGATCCCCGGGGTAAACCAGGTAGAAACCAGGGTGGCCGCACAGGTTAAGCTTGACATAAAAGGCTTTCCCGAACCTGTGACCGCCAAACTGGTTTCCATGCCTGATTTCGGCGGCCCTGTTCTCAACAGGCTTTTTATAAGGCGCGGCAGACCTGTGGACCCGGAAAAAGACAATGAGGTGGTCGTCAGCGAGGCCTTTGCCGATGCCCACGGCTTCTCGCCCGGAGACAGCCTCGGAGCTGTCATAAACGGCAGGTGGAAGACCCTGATCATAACGGGTGTCGCCCTCTCCCCTGAGTTCGTGCTCCAGTCAAGACCCGGCGCTTTGAGCCCGGATTATAAACGCTATGCGATACTCTGGATGGCCCGCACACCCCTTTCGACCGCATATGATATGAAAGGCGCGTTCAACGACCTGGCGCTCACCCTTTCCGCGGGGACGCAGGCGCAGGATGTTATAAACCGCCTTGATTCCATACTGGAACAATACGGGGGCCTCGGCGCCTACGCCAGAAAAGACCAGATGTCAAACCGGTTCCTGACCGAGGAGTTCAAACAGCTCCAGAGGTCTGCCGCCATATTCCCGGTAATATTTATCGCTGTTGCCGGGTTCCTGCTTAATGTGGTAATAAGCAGGACCGTCAGCACGCAGCGGGACCAGATCGCGGCCCTGAAGGCCTTTGGCTATGATAATTTAAGCATCGGCGTCCACTATGTGAAGATGGTCGTGCTTATTGTGATCATAGGAACGGCAATAGGCACAGGCGCCGGTTTGTGGCTGGGCAGGGGGTTGGGCAGGATATACATGGAGTTTTACCGTTTCCCGTATCTGATGTACGAACTGCGGCCGTCCGTAGTCATCAACGCCGGACTCATAACTCTTGCCTTTGCGCTTGCAGGCACCTTCCATGCGGTGAGAAAGGCCTCAGGTCTTCCTCCTGCAGAGGCAATGAGGCCGGACCCGCCTTCACAGTACCGCAAAACCGCGCTCGAACATCTCGGCTTCGGCAGAGTCCTGTCGCAGCCGACGCGCATAATCCTGCGAAACCTGGAACGCAGACCAATGAAGACCCTGCTGTCTATTTTAGGGATTTCCTTTGCCTCTGCGGTCATGGTGGCAGGGATGTTTTCAAAAGACGCGGTTGATTTTATGGTAGATGTGCAGTTCAGGCTACATCACAGAGAGGACATGACCGTAAGCTTTGTTGAGCCGACTTCCAGGAGGGCTCTCTTCGAACTAAAACGGCTCAACGGCATTGAGTACGCGGAACCGTTCAGGTCCGTGCCTGCGCAGCTCAGATTCGGCCACAGGAGCTTCCGCACGACGATTGAGGGGACCGAGCCCGGAAGCAGACTCTATCGTACGCTGGACATGCGGTTGCAGCCGGTCGATATGCCGAAATCAGGGATCCTGCTTACCGATTACCTTGGGACAATGCTGGGAATAAAAGAAGGCGACATGCTTACGGTCGATGTGCTTGAAGGGGCGCGCCCTCACCTGCAGGTGCCTGTTGCAGGACTTGTAAAACAATATTTGGGCCTCATGGGCTTTATGGACCTTGCGGAACTGAACCGTCTGATGAAAGAAGGCAACGCCATATCAGGGGCCTATCTGTCGCTTGATCCGCTTTTGCAATCCGGGATCTACCGTAAACTTGTAGAGGCGCCGCGCGTTTCCGGAGCTGTTGTGCGGAGGGACGAGATAAGGAACTTTTATGAAACCCAGGCAGAGGCCCTGCTCTTCTTCACCTTTATAGCAACCATCCTGGGAGGGATCATCGCGTTCGGAGTGGTTTATAACACGGCGAGGATATCTCTGGCTGAGCGCAGCCGTGAACTGGCGAGTCTCAGGGTACTTGGGTACACCAGGGCCGAGATATCCTACATCTTCCTCGGGGAACTGGCAGCGCTCACACTCGTCTCCGTGCCTCCGGGATTCCTTATCGGCAGGGGCATCAGCTCATATATAGCGCATGCCCTTGAATCGGACCTTTTCCGGATACCGGTAGTGATACAGGCAGAAACATACACGCTTGCAGCGACTGTTGTATTAATCTCGGCATGCCTGTCGGGACTCATAGTCCGACACAAACTTGACCACCTGGACCTGGTAGAGGTCCTTAAGACAAAGGAGTAAAATAGACAGATGCAGGCTACAACACGCAGAAGAATTTTCACCGGTTCGGTATCGGCCGCAGTCGTCCTGGCTGTGATATACGGTTTTCTCCCAAAGCCCGTGGCTGTCGATGTCGTCCGGACCTCACGCTCCCCGATGGTCGTAACAATCGAGGAGGAGGGAAAGACGAGGGTCAGGGACAGGTTTGTTATTTCTTCTCCTGTCTCAGGGTTTATGAGAAGGGTCACGCTGAAAGTCGGCGACATCGTGAAAAAGGGCGGGCAGGTCGCGGTTATCGAACCCCTTCAGTCCGCGGCGCTTGATCCCCGCAGCCGGGCAGAGGCAGAGGCTGCCGCAGGCGCGGCTCATTCCGCAATCAGCGCTGCAGAGGAACGCGAGCGGGCGGCTGCGGCTGATGACGATTACGCAAGGAAGAATCTTGTTCGGCTGAAGGAGCTCCATGCTTCGGGCTATCTGGCGAGGGATGTCCTGGAACAGGCCGAGGCTGATGCAAAAAAAGCTGCTGCCAATCACCTTGCGGCAACGGCCGCTGTAAAGACCGCCCGCCTCGAAGCCGGCAAGGCAAGCGCTCTGCTTGGTCATTCATCGGCAGACCGCGCTGTTGATCATCGCAGGACAACGGTTATAAACACACCTGTCTCAGGCCGGGTGCTGAAACTGCAGCGTGAGAGCGAGGGAGTAATCAATGCCGGCGAACCCATCATAGACATCGGAGACACCAGACAGATAGAGGTCAAGGCAGAGCTGCTTTCCGCTGATGCCGTCGCGATAAGGCCCGGGACAAAAGTGCTCTTTGAACGCTGGGGCGGCAGTCAGGCCCTTTCCGGGATCGTGCGCGTTGTGGAGCCTGCGGCCTTTACAAAGGTTTCGAGCCTCGGGGTCGAAGAACAGCGGGTCCTTGTGATCGCGGATATAACCACTGTACCCGAGGAGCTGCAGCGTCTCGGCGACGGCTACCGCGTTGAGGCGAAGTTCGTTGTGTGGGAGCAGGACAATGTGCTGCAGATACCGGTCAGCGCACTGTTCAGAAAAGGAGCAGACTGGGCTGTCTTTGTAAATGAATCAGGTCGGGCAAGGCTGAAACCTGTGACAATAGGCAGGCGCAACGGGCTGACCGCAGAAGTTCTTAAAGGCATCGCTGAAGGGGAGATGGTCATAACCCACCCCGACGATATGGTCAAAGACGGCGTACGGGTTAAATTGAGACAGGGAAAATAATTCCGCCCTATTTTTCTATCAGCACGGTCGGCTCGACCGACATCCCCAGCCTTAAAACATGCTCCTTGTCGGTATCTTTATCAAACAAAATTTTGACGGGGATTCTCTGCACAACCTTAACAAAATTGCCGGTTGCGTTTTCAGGCGGAAAAAGGGAAAAAGACGCGCCCGTTCCTGCCATAATGCTTTCTATACTCCCCTTAAATTTTTTCCCGGGATATGAGTCCACCTTTATCTCGACCTTCTGCCCTGCCCTCACCTTCTCAAGCTGTGTTTCCTTAAAATTGGCCATCAAATAGATGCCGTCAAGAGGAACAACAGCCATAAGCGGCTGTCCGGGCTGGACCTGGTTGCCGAGCTCAACGGATTTTTTTGTAACGTATCCGCTTGCAGGCGACAATATCTTTACATATCCGAAATTAAGCCCTGCGGTAGCCATACTCGCCGCCCTCTGACCGACAACGGCAGTTTGTGTGGCCTTCGCAGCCTCAGCCTGTTTTACGCCGACCTTATGCGATTCAACAGCAGCCAGCATATTCTTCAGATCTTCCGAAGCGGCCTTGACCTGCGCCTCGGCTACCTTATATGCTGTTTCGGTTTTTTCATATCGCTCTCTCGACATCGCCTCTTTCTTAACCAATACTGCCGCCCTGTCCCTGTCTTTCAGTGCCTGTTCAAATGTTGCCTGCTGAAGTTCCAGAAACGCCTTGCGCGCATCGGCCCTTGCAACAGCCTCGTTCAACTGCTTTTTAGCCCCTTCAATCCTCAGATCGATCTCCTGAATGCGACTCTTCTCCGAGTGAAACGCTGAGGAGGCCTCGTCCAGCCTCGTCCTGTAATCTGATGGGTCGAGTTCAACAAGGACATCTCCCTTAGCGACATACTGGTTGGATTTGACATGGACGCTCATGACCGTGCCCGGTACTTTTGACGCTATCGTATGTATGTCGCCGTCGATAAACGCGTCGTCGGTCGTTATGTGCGTACTCTTGTAGCCGAGATAAAAGTATATGGACACGGCCCCGATTATGATTACAGCCGCAAGCACGGCCAAACCGGTCCTTTTATGGTTACTATTGCCGTTTTTATTGCCGGCGTCTTTATTGGCCGTCTCTTCCATCTTTATCTCTTCCATTTTATCCTCGCAGTAACTCCCCCTCGCCCCCTCTTAACCCAAGAGGGGGGATCAGAGGGTGATATTATCTGTATACCTCCAGCAGGTCGCTGCCGATAGCATAAACAACCGCAGCCTCGGCCTTTTCAGCCTCGTAGCGCGCCCTGTAATAATTTGTTTCAGCCGCGGTAAGCAGCGATACCGCATCGAGCACCTCTGTGGCGGTGCCCGCGCCTTCCTCATATCTGGCCTTATTGATCCTGAGGTTTTCTTCAGCCTGCTGCACAGCGCCGGCTGATACGGCTATCTTTTCCCTGGCCGTTTTTGCGTTGAGCATATATTTCTCTACCTCCAGCCTTATCTCGTCGGCCAGCCTGTTCCTCTGCTCTAAAAGCTTTGCCTTTGAAAAATCTATTTTGGCCAGTTCGGCCCCGGTGGTCCCGCCGTTAAAGAGATTGATACCCAGTCCGAGGGTCAGAGACCAGTTGCCGGCGTGGACCTGATAACGGTTTTCAGTGTAATCATAGCCGCCCCTCGCATACAGCCGCGGATAATAGTCGGCCTTCTTTGCGGTTTTTTCCAGGTCGAGCGACCTGAGCGCCGCATCCGCTATCTGTAATTCCGGACGCTGCTGTTCAGCAAGCAGCCAGGCCTGTTCTACCGCAATTTCAGAGATCAGCGGCGCGGGGCCGTCCATATCCGCAACGCTGATATTGCTTTTCAAAGGCCTGACAAGCGCGCTGTTTAGCCGCGACGCATTGAACTCCCTTGACGTTCCCGCGCTAAGAAGCCTCTGCCTCGCATCCGAGAGCCTCACCTCAGCCTGCAAAAGGTCGTTTTTTGTAATTACCCCTTCGTCATACAGACTGCCCGCGTCTTTGAGATGGGCCTCAAGTCTGCGCACCTCATTTTCAGCCACCTTCAGAATCTTTTCAGACTCCAGCAGGTCGAGATAGGCCAGGGCAAAGTCGACGGCCACAAAATTCCTGACCCTTCTGCTGTCCATCTTTTTGATCTCCAACCCGATCTTGCCGGCCTCATAGCGCGAGGCATTGGCCCTGAAATCATACAGGGTTTGCTGGATGTTCAAACTGTATGAAACAAAATCCCTCTGGGACATCGGGACGGACAGAGCGCCGAATATAGCCGCAGGCTGGTCGCTGAGGTCCGTATGACTGAACGACGCGTTTATTGAGGGCAGTAGCTTTGCCCGGGCCGTCACAATGTCGGCTGCCGCAATATTTTCATCCTGGGCAGCCATCCTGACAAACCTGCTGTTTTCCGCGGCAAGTCTCAGACCTTCAGCCAAACTAACAAGTTCGGCGCATGCGGCCCCCGCATACAATAAAACAATCAGCAGGACCATAAAAATCCCACACATGGATTTCAGCAGGCGAGACAGTGACGACCTTACTTGAGTCAAGCTCATTTGCCGGTCCCGTTAATAAAAATATCTACATAGGCGCGAACCACCATATCGGGTTCCACGCTCTTCACTTCTTTTCTGAGCAGGAATTCCTGCGCATTGAAAAAGGAAAAAAACATGCCGAAGAAGGCGCGCGCGCCCATCTCCGGATTAAACGCCCTCAACCGGCCGGCTGCCTGCAGTTCCCTGAAATAGGCAGCCAGGGTTTTCACCATCTCGTCGAGAAAATCGTGATATATCTTTTTCACCTTTGCCGGATACAGGTGTATCTCGGAATGCATGATCTTTATCAGTTCTCTTCTTTCGGTAAGCCTCTCAATGAACCTGCCGGCAATCACATACAGGGCCTCTTCGAACTCCATACCCTTAATTTCAGGCAAAAGCCCTTTCAGCGCGGGCAGGAAGGTATAGCTGTTGATCACTTCCTCAAAAAGCCTCTCCTTTGAAGAAAAGTGCCTGAACAGCGTTAGTTCGGCAACGCCCGCGCCTTTCGCAATCTCCTTGGTCGTCGCGCCCAGATAGCCCTTCTTGGAAAAAAGCTTCAGGCCTGAGTCCAGTATTTTTTCCCGTGTGTCTTTGGCCGTCGTTTTCATTGATGTATTTCCAGGATATGTTATTCCGGTATAGTTGATAAGTTTGTAAGTGAATACTTACATTGAAATATTAGGCAATATAGCCGGTCATTGTCAATAAAATGCGGTCGATAGAATGAGCGGGGGCGCCGGACCCGGCGGTTTATATATTTACCGGTGAATTTCATATTACGGCCGGCGTCATTGCTAAACGACGCGCTTTCCCTGTAAAATAAAACCATATGAAGTCACTGTTATATTTTCTGTTCCGAAACCCGGCATATTGAAATCGTGAGTCCGGTATAGTGAGCCCTCTATCATGAGAATAAAAAGACGTTATATCTCCGGCATTGTCCTGCTTTTTCTGCTTGCCCTGACCCTATCGGCTTCGCTTGTCAAAACATACGGCTTTGAGCAGGGAGGCAGGTTTGAATATAACAGGGCGAGGATTATAGGCTATATGCTGAAGCAGAACCTCGCGGCGCACCACTTTGCAAACAAACATTTCGACCCGGAACTATCAGCCGCGGTAGTCGACCTGTACCTGAAGACGCTTGATTCACAAAAACGCTTCCTGCTCAAGGCTGATGCCGACAAACTAATGTCCTACACCGATGCAATAGACGAAGAAATAACGACCGGCAAGCTGGAGCTGGCTGATGCAGGCTCTTCCATACTTGAGAAAAGGACGGCCCTGGTTAAAAGGTTTGTTAACGAAATACTTGCCGGAGAGTTCGATTTCTCCACCCGCGAGTTTATCGAGACCGATCCCGAGAAAATGGATTTCTGCACCGATGAAAATGAGCTTAAAGAGCGCTGGAGAAAGGTCCTGAAATATCAGGTCCTCAATCAGTACCTTAGCATGCTCGAAGACAGCGCCGGCCCTGCTTCCGAATCCAATAAAGAGAATAAAGATTCCAAAAAAGAGGCTGCGACCGAGTCTAGGCCCGAGTCGAAAAATGAACCTAAAGACGCGCCTCAAAAAAACGAGCAGGTGAAGATTGCGGAGAAAGCCCCGGACAAAAAGCCGGACGAAGCGGCTCTGATGAAGTCCGCGAAGGAAAAGATAGTCAAAAACTATGAGACTTTTTTCACGAGGACGAGCCAGGAAAAAGAGCGGGAGCGTTTTGACCGTTTCTTCTCTTCCGTAGCAAGGGCATTCGATCCCCACACCGAATATATGCCGCCTGCCGGCAAGGAAGATTTTGATATCGGGATGAGGGGAACGCTCGAAGGGATAGGCGCCACACTCAAGGAAGACGACATTTACATAAAGGTCATAAGCATAGTGCCGGGCGGACCTGCCTTCCTCCAGGGCCGGCTCCATGCCGAAGATATAATCCTCAAGGTCGCAGAAGGCGCAAACGAGCCGGTGGAGATTACGAATATGCCGGTGGGCGATGCGGTCAGGCTGATAAGGGGGAAGAAAGGGACCGAGGTCCGGCTCACCGTAAAAAAACCGGACGGGACGCACGAGGTGATCCCTATCATCCGCGATATTGTGCAGATAGAAGATACGTTCGCCAAGGGCACTAACATCAAGGACGAGATCAGCGGCAAGACCTTCGGCTACATAAAAATACCTACGTTCTACAGAGATTTTGAGGGCGCGAGGCACGGCGGCACCGGCCGCAATTCCACGGACGACGTCCGTAAGGAGCTTTATAAATTCGAATCACAGGATATCAGCGGCCTGGTCCTGGACCTCAGAAACAACGGCGGCGGCGCACTCACGGATGCGGTTAAGATTGCGGGGCTTTTCATAAAGACAGGCCCTGTGGTGCAGGTCAAGAACAGCAACGGCAAGATACAGGTGCTGGCGGATGAAGAACCCGCTGTGCAATACTCCGGCCCCATGATAGTGCTTGTCAACAAGTTCAGCGCGTCCGCGTCGGAGATCCTGGCAGGCGCTCTGCAGGACTACGGGCGCGCGGTCATAGTAGGAGGAGACCACACACACGGCAAGGGGACAGTGCAATCGATAGTGGACCTCAATGATATGACCATATTCGGCGGCGCGGAAAGATATAAACCGCTGGGCGCGCTCAAACTGACAATACAGAAATTTTACAGGATCAGCGGAGCCTCTACACAATACCGTGGGGTTATACCCGACATTCAGCTGCCTGACCGGCTGAAGGGCATAAAGAGCGGAGAACAATATCTCGACTATGCCCTTAAATGGGACACAATAGGCCCTGCAAACTATTCCAAATGGGCCGACCTCGATGACGATATAAAGGAACTCAGAGAAAAAAGCATGCGCAGGGTTGCCGCCTCACAGGACTTCAGGGAGATAGAGGCGGACAGCAAGAAGGTCATCGAGCAGCGCAACAAGAGCCTGTATTCCCTCAATATCGACGACGCGAAGACCGAAAGGGCCGAGGGACGCAGCAGGGAAAAAGAAGGCAAGAGTCCTCACGGACACGGGAAGCGGGAAAAACGGGAATACGGCAAAGAGATGACCCAGCAGGACAGACTCGATTTCTGGCTGAAGGACCTGCATGAGGATGTCTATGTCCGCGAAGGCCTGGCGGTCCTGTCCGATATGCTCGCTATACGCCATGCCGCCTCGGTTAACTGAATTTACTCATCATTCCGATTGACATAATAACAGCGTTGTTTTACTCTATCCGTGATGCAAAACGGGTAACTACCCAGGTTGTTTAGACTGTAGTCTTTTAGACCTCTGCTTCTAATCTAAACGCCTGCGGACTATGCATCAAGGGTGTTAAATTTAGTTAGCAGGACCTCCTTTTTATGAAAGAAAAAATACTCAGGGAATTCAGGGAGAGCATTGCCGTCAAGGAACACTTTGTCCGCGACAGCATAGACACCATTGTTGAAGTCTCAAGGGCGATTGCCTCTACCTTCAACGACGGCAACAAGCTCATCCTGTTCGGAAACGGCGGAAGCGCCTGCGACGCCTCTCATATCGCCGCGGAGTTCGTCAACAGGTTCAGGAGGGAGCGGCCCGGCCTGCCTGCGGTTGCGCTCAATACCGATATGGCGATAATCACCTCAATATCCAACGATTATGACTTTTCCGAGATCTTCGCGCGGCAGCTGAAATCCCTTGCAACAGACGGGGACATGGTCATCGGAATAACCACCAGCGGCAGCTCTCCCAACGTGGTCAAGGCAATGGACGTCGCCCGCAGGAAGAAGCTGAAGTCGGTTGTTCTTACCGGCGCCAGGGGAGAGAAACTGGCGTCAAAAGCAACCTATGCGTTTGTAGTGCCTTCCGAAAACACACCCCGCGTGCAGGAGACCCATATTACGCTGGGTCATGTCCTCTGCCTGATGGTCGAGGAAATCCTCTTTGAAGAACCCAGAAAGAAGTAACACCGAAAGAAGCCGCTCCGAAGGAAGCAGGAAAATTCTCGGGGTCGATCCGGGCAGCATCCACTGCGGCTACGGCCTTATCAGCAGCGACGGAAAAAATGCTAAATATATACTCTCCGGCAGGATATCGCCTCCGGCCTCCAGGCCCCTTCATTACCGGCTTAAGTGCATCCATGAAGTCCTCCTGGATATCATCAGGACAAACAGGCCGGACGATCTGGTGGTAGAAAAAATATTCTTTGCGAAAGGCGCAAAGGCCGCCCTGAGCCTCGGACATGCAAGGGGTGTAGTGCTGCTGGCGTCCGCTTCAGAGGAACTTGATTTACACGAATGCAGCGCGCTGGAGGTTAAAAAAGCGGTTGTCGGATACGGCCGGGCCGAAAAGAGCCAGGTGCAGGAGATGGTCAAGCTTATACTCGGGATAAAAGGGCAGCTCTATCCCGACAGCGCCGATGCGCTGGCGCTTGCCCTGTGCTATATGAATGCTATAAAATTCAACAGGGCAATAGGTAAAGACGATGACAGACAATGAAAGAAATTACAGCTGGATACATCCGGTGACAGGTTCTCCCCAATGATAGGATCTCTGAGAGGCAAGGTTGTTTCCCGCAGGCCGGACAATGTGATTATCGATGTCCACGGCATAGGTTATCAGGTGCAGGTCCCGTTGAATATCCTGGCCGGACTTCCGGACGAAGGGCACGACGTCTTCCTTCATGTGTATACGCATGTACGGGAAGACGCGCTTCAGTTGTTCGGCTTCAACACCGAGGCCGAGAAAAAAGTGTTCGTTACACTCCTCGGCATTACAGGCGTAGGCCCCAAAATGGCGCTTAATATTTTGTCCGGTATATCATACAACGATTTTCTCGCGGCCATAGAAAAAGAGGACATCGCGATGCTCTGCAGGATACCAGGACTCGGGAAAAAGACCGCCCAGAGGCTGGTCCTCGAACTGAGGGAAAAGCTCCCCTCAGCCACGGGCACACAAGACAGGCTTTTCGAAGACACTCTTTCAGCTCTGGTAAATCTTGGATACAAGAAGGCTATGGCTCACGACTTTCTCGAAAAAACATATAAACAGGGCCACAGGGACATCGAGACCCTTCTGAGGGAAACCCTGAAGCAGCTTACCGGCAATGCAAAATAACAAGCCCGACAACATAAACATGCCGGAGGACGAAAGGATCGTGAACCCGGACCTGGCCGAAGACGAGCAGACGTTTGACCTGAACCTGAGGCCTGCTTCTTTGGACGAATTTGTGGGTCAGGACAAGCTGCGGGACAACCTGAAGATTTTTATTGCGGCCGCGAGGCAGAGGAAAGAAACCCTCGACCATATCCTTTTTTGCGGGCCGCCGGGACTCGGCAAAACCACCCTTGCCCATATTATATCCAACGAACTCAGGGTGAATCTGAAGACAACCTCAGGCCCTGTGCTGGAAAGGCCGGGCGACCTGGCCGCCATTCTCACCAATCTTTCGGATATGGACATCCTGTTCATCGACGAAATTCACAGGCTGCCCAGGATTGTGGAAGAGGTGCTTTACCCGGCAATGGAAGATTTCCAGCTCGATATAATAATAGGACAGGGGCCGAACGCGCGTACGCTCAAGCTCAATCTGCCGAAGTTCACGCTCATAGGCGCTACGACCCGCACAGGGCTTCTCACATCGCCCTTGAGGGACAGGTTCGGGATAATCGACAGGCTCACATATTACAGTCCCCAGGAGCTGAAGAAGATCGTACTGAGGTCCGCTGCCATCATGAAGGTAGACATTATGGATGACGCGGCCCTTGAGATAGCCGGGAGGTCGAGGGGAACGCCCAGGATCGCAAACCGACTGCTGAAGAGGCTAAGGGATTTTGCGCAGGTGCTGGGCGACGGCAGCATACATATCGACATAGCCAAATCGTCCCTGCTTTCTCTGGACGTTGACCACAGGGGGCTTGACGATATGGACAGGAAGCTGCTCCTGACGATTATTGATAAATTCAGCGGCGGGCCGGTGGGCGTTGAGACGATTGCGGCTTCACTCCGCGAAGACAGGGAAACGATAGAGGATGTTTATGAGCCCTATCTTATGCAGGAGGGCTTTCTTGAAAGGACGCCCCGGGGCAGGCTTGCCACACGGCATGCTTACAGCCACCTCGGCAAGACGCCGCCCGAAAGGCCTGACGGACTTTTTTAAAAACCGACCTTACTTTTTGTGCCCCTTCCCTTTGCCCTTGCCTTTATGTTTATCATAACCTTCACCCTGACCGCCGGCAGGCGCGCCGTTAAAAGTCAGGTCTCCGCGCTTGAGCGCATGGAACTCGGCAGAGCCCGGTTTGATGCCAAGGCTCTTGGCGATAACGCCCCACCCTTTGCCCTTCCTGGTCTTATACACCTTTACTACCTGATCCGAAGGTTTGTTTGACCATTGTCCCAGCTGGAAGCACATGAACGCATCGGCAGGCTCACTAACCGTTTCGATGACCGTGCGTACCTCGGCCACAGGCACGCCGAACTGGACGCTGATTTTGGCTGAAAAGCCGTTCATGTCAGCCCGCGCCTGTATGTTGAGATCACCCAGGAACCCATCGAGCCCGCCTCCGGCGATTGCCCATCCGGAAAATATTAATAGCGCCGCTACTGCGAAAATAATTCTCTTCATGACAAGTCCTCCCGTTAAATAGAATTGCGGCAGATCCGTCGTTTACCGGATGGCAGGCATTTCTCCCGGCCCCACCTTTTTATCCGCTTCCTCTTTTGCGTCAGCTTCATTCTTTTTCAGCAGACCCTTTGCGTCGGCCCTCGATAGTCCTTCATTCTCCACACACTGGGAAAATTCATTCGCAACCCGCGCAACCTGCATCTGGCTGGTTTCCGCAGACGAATATGACTGCAGGAGGGCATTTTTATGCGTATTGTATAAGGTCATGCATTTTTCAGGCACAGGCGGCAGTTTGTCCGGCGGGGTCTCCGCTGTAGTAGTAAGCTTATCGCATCCCGACACGGTCATGAGCATCAAAAAAAATAACGCTGCAAGCTTAACTGAAAAAATTCCTCTCTTCATCTTACTGTACCTCACTTTTTCGACGTGATTTAATCTGTCTAACCTAAAATTAGCATTAAACAGGAGATTAGGCAATTATTTATTAGTCTTCATGCTGTCGCTTTCCCGGATTTCCTCCATTGCGCTCCACTTTCTTCGGCGCAGCGCCAAGGTTGCCCTTCTCCACTACGCTATCCATAAAATTACTACAGACGACCGGAGCGTCATTGTCCTTCTCCTTGCCTTCGGCTCTGCTTCTACCCGGCACGGGACTTTCACCCGGTAAATTCTGTGCCGTGTCCGGCACACACGCTAAATCATCGGGATTATTGTTTTCAGAAATATGCTTTCCTCATTCTCAAGCGCCGGCAACCACCAGAAATGAAAAATGCACGCCTATTCCGCGTCCGGTTGAAGGCGGTGTTCTGTGTTTGTATTTTTTATGATTCAAATTCTGAGCGAGGAACTGCAGACTGACGAATAATGGATTGTAGGGTTCCGATTCTGATTTCGTTATGGTCTGGGACAGGGACAGTAATTGTGCTGCCGGTCAGTTTCTTTTGCATTATAATGTGGCTTCCTCTTTTTCTTACTTCAGCGAAGCCATGGCGTGCAAGAATCTCACATACTTCCTTTCCGGAAAGTACGCGAAGTTTACCCAACAGCAACCTCCACCTGTGTTACAAAGATATCGCCATGAAGCCGCTGCTTTATCTCTTCAGGCGAAGCAGTCTCAAAAAATAATTCTAATGCCTCTTTCAGGTTGTCCTTAGCCTGTTCGATCGTGTCGCCTTGGCTTGCAATATCAAGCTCTGGACATAGAGAGACGTATCCATCATTTTCTTTTTCTATAATTGCCGTTAATCGTTGTGTCATGTCTCCTCCTTTTGCCTCTATTATACCTTTAAGCCGTTGGATTCGGCAGATGTTTTATTGTGTGTTTTATTGTCCCTATGATTTTGGCTGCTAATGCCTTTGCCTTATTCCGTAATTATATTTTATTGACACAGAACGACCAAGCTAAGGGGCGCTGGCGCAAACACGTCAAGACTGAAAAAGAAAAGCAGCTAATCCCGCGTCCCTCTTGAGCGTTTTGTTAAGCGTTTCTTTTTTTTACTTTCCGGCACAAAAAAGATTTGGCCGCCCTTGTCTTCCTTGTAAATGATCATAAGATTCCCGGAATGGGCACCGAAGTTCATGTGCGCTACAGCGGCATCTGTTATGCTTTTATCTCTATTTTTCTTTTTATCAATATACTGGAAAAGTCTGAACGGTACTAGCTCTTGTGTGACAGAATATTTGATCTTGGCAATGGCAAACTTAACTGGCACTTGAAGCCCAGTATTACTGTCTCGTAAGATGAGTCCACAACCCTCAAACTTTACTGTTAATTCCGCCTCCTCAACAGGGACAGGCGGGTGCGGCAATAGCTTGTTTAACTGATCTTGGGCGTTGGCAGTCAGAACTGACGTGCTGACGGCAGTCTCATTGGAATCGAGCAACTCAAACCTTTCTCTATCAACAACGCCATCCATTTCTGGATAAAAAATCCAATCCGTATTTAATAGCTTCACATTTATTGTATGAAGACCCGATGCCAACAGCCACTTAAAAGATGTGGCCTCATCAATATCAAGACAGCGGATGCCCAAATGGGTGGCTTTTGTTCGTGCCGTATTATAAAAGCCATGAGATGAGACAATCGCACCTTGATTAATACCTGTATCACGGCATTTTTGGGAAAATGCCTCCACCTGATTCACGGTAATTGGTCGGGAATGGTCTCTGCATTCAATTGCCATCAAAAGAGAATGATGCCCTTGGGTTATGGTAAGAACAACATCATGCTCTCTCAATTTGCCCGTAGTTCTATCTCGCAGCCTTTTGGGTGACTCTATCGTTATGTTTTTGTCATTAGATAGTGTTTTCTCTATGGCGGTGATTAGCCGTTCTAAACTTTTGCCTTTTCTCATTTAATTATGCCGCATAACGAGTCTGTAGAAAAAGTCATTTTTGATTTATGGTTCTGTTCATTTTATGTTCTCATATATTCGATCTGCCGGATTACTGTGCCGGGTTGGTTTTAACTTCGGTTATTGATATTAACCTTGATC
>Ga0334722_10001653_pt1 | contig 27093 bp, 20 predicted proteins | sample C3_bottom_MG_FD_207210 | JGI IMG/M metagenome (GOLD analysis project Ga0334722, IMG submission 207210) | Sediment microbial communities from Yellowstone Lake, YNP, Wyoming, USA - C3_bottom | ecosystem: Environmental > Aquatic > Freshwater > Lake > Sediment | place: USA: Wyoming | collected... | reverse complement strand
CCACAATTTCTTCCCTCCTTTTCCTACCAGGTATTCTCCGCGGACCTGCTCGGCCATCCCTGGCGGGATGATGACAGGCAGTGACTCCACCTCATCTCCGTCGCCCAGCTGAGCTATAAGACAGGGCTTTGGATTTTCTTTCGTCGGCCGCGTGACGTCCCATGACGGCCCCCACAACTCAAAGCCCATGAAAAGCCACTCCTGGAGACCGTCTTTCCACTGGATCTTCTGTTTTTCCCGTTTTTTCTTCCGTTCCCACCAGCCGTTAAAAAGAAGTTGAGCCGGGCATAATGTTCCCTTCACGTTGACAGACACGGGCCGCTGTATTACTTCTATTTCACTCAAATGCCCGCGGAGAGCACCGACCTCGCGGATCGAGCTGATATCCTTTTGCTTCTTTGCCGGGAATTCTTCTCCCCGAAGCGCATTATCGGCGAATTCTTTTGCCCATAAAATACGCTCTCCCATCTGATGTACGATCGTGAGATGCCCCACTTCCTGAATTTGGGTAACGTTACCGCCGATGGTAATTTCCTTGCCGACGATATTCCCGCTCCCCTTGATGCTTGCGCCTATCACATCTCCCTGAACATTCTGAACGCTGTTAACGCCGTCGCTCATGGTCAGCCCTCCTGAACCGCTTTGACGATTTCCTCCACTCCTTCTCCGATCAGTTTGCCGAAAGGCGCCAGCGGAGTAAAGGCGACAGCTATCTGGGCTGCTTTAGGCAGCACTTTGAGCAATCCCTCCGCCAGAGAGGCCAATTTCGCCTTGATGGTTGTCTTTTTTGCATAACTGACCGTTTCCCCGCCCTTTATGTCTTTAACTTCTGTTGCCAGTTCCTCGACACGCGCCTGAAGAGGAGCCGCTTGCTCGGGGGAAATGTTGTACTTTTGTAATAGCTGATTAATGGTCACGACAAAAACCTTCAAACTTTCGCCAAGGTCATTCGGTAGCTGTCCTGACTGCAGCGCGTTGACGTTAATCGTGCCAGACACGATAATCCGTTTTCCGACAATATTTCCGACGCCTTCTATCTTCCCGCCAATTACATCGCCCTGAACACCATTGATATTGATATTGTCGCTCATGTGTCGCCTCCTTGACCATGGACCCCGGAATTTTTCAGGAAGAACATCATACTAGCTGCTTTTCTATTTTACTTCTGTGCCTGAGCGTATATCAGAACTGCCTTTAAGAGTGAGGCACTGTAATAGATCTGAGTATATGCCTCATCCTGGGTCATCATCTCCCTATTTTCTTTTTCAAGCTTAAGCGCGAATTGGTGAGAAATATTCGCAATACGAGCGATCTCGCGGGCAAGATCGGTTTCACTGTGTATCTTAATCTCATACATGTTCTTTTGAATGAGCCCGATGTTATTGAGAACGCCAAAATCGATGGCGCCGTCATTTCTGGTGTGTCTGTCTTTGTCATTATATTTTCCATAGGGCATATTATGAAACGGCATGCCGAGATCCCCGATATAGTGTGCACAGAACGCCATATGGTATTCCGCGTATTTGCCGCCATCCTTGATCTCTTTTAGGTAATCCCGCAGCGATGCTATGATCGCTCCGTAGAGATGGCCCTCCGCATCTCCGGCATTGTTGTACCTTCCCGCTTGATCCAGGACCATTTTAACGGTGACGTCGACGCCGGCGTTGTTGTTATACCAGTGGTTATTGGCTTCTATATCGCCGGCCTTCGTCTTCGTCACATCAGGTGCGGTAGAGTTGTACCAGTTTTCATACCCCGCGGCCTGCGAGATCGCCATGTGCGTTTTATCGTGCCAGCCGAATGCCGTGCCGGAAATAAACGCCAATGTAAATATCGTTAGAAAAGCCAAGCTCTTATAATGCGTCTTTTGCATGCCGCCCTCCTTGTTATGAATATTCCTCTTGATAGCAAGCGCACAAAGAGCTGCAATTACGTTACTTCCTCGAAAAGCCCACTTCATTCAACCCTCTTCCCTTTGGGGACAGACAGTTACACTAAAACACAATAAAGTCCTTTTGCTTATACCCCCGGAACCGCTTGCACACCTCGTATCCCTCACGGCTGCCTTCGTCGTTCGTATTGCCCTCAATGGTGTAAAACACGTCCACATCGGCCTTGAGCACGACCCCGATATGAACCCAGTCCGTGTCGGTCTTGCGAACCAGGAAGAGCGCGCCGGGCCTGATCAGTTTTCGGTCTATTGCCTTTGCTTCGGAAAGAAAGAGCCCTTTCTGCTTTGCCTGCGCTGCCAGTTCATCGCATGATACAGAGGTCTCGATCGGCAGCGGGGCATTCAGGGTCCGGCAGGCTTGTTTGAGGATAAAGCTTGCAAACCCCGCGCACCACGGCCAGTCGGGTCCCTCGTTCCCGTTCATGTAAAGCCGGACCCAGGGCCCCCGGTTCTGCCCGCCGATCTCCAGGGGCGTCTGCTTCAGATGCTGTTCCGCGTAGGCGACTACGAGCTTACCCAGCGGTTTGTTCGTCGCTATCGGCTTCAGAGCATTCAACATGGGTAGGATCAGATTTTGAAAGGTCTTCTTGCCGACGATGCCATTCGCCTTTTGTTTTTTCTTTTTCTGAAACTCCTTTACTCCATACTCGGTCGCAGGCCCGAAATCCCCATCGGTCGCCACATTGAAGCCGTGCAAGCAGAGCCACTCCTGGAACAATTTCACCTTTTGCCCCTTGTCGCCCTTCTTGTAATTCCTGTCCAATTCGAGATCGCTCATGGAACCTCCTCATACACGGCCTGTTTGGATTATGAAGAAACGTTTCCACCCTACTGGATACCGCGTTCCCTGAAAATTTTCCTCAATCCCTTCGGTTTTTGCCGCCGTGCAAATTGTTTTCATCCATGATCATCGCTTCGGCGCCATCTTCGAAATCTCTGTTCGAAATTTTCACTTTCCCGTTTTTTCCATAAGCAGGCACAACACCGCGCATTGAAAGGCCGCGAACCATGCGATAACCAGCGCGGTCAGGAAATAATCCAGCGGCCACCAAGCAGCGAACAGTCGCGGGCGATAAACTGCTACCAGCGCAAAGGATACCCAGTGGCCGAAACAGTAACTGCAGGCAAACAACGAACCGAGCATGGAGTTCTTGTTCTTCGTCCATTCTCGCAGCCCCAGAAAAAGCCTGCTCTCGGCCACGGTAAAGGCAATCGATGCGGTCACAGCCGACAACATCACGAGTGCGATCATGCCGGCCTCAGCAGCCGCCCCGGCAATGCGCCGTCGGCCTGAGCATATAACGTTTGATCCAGATATCCACCATTACCATGGGTATTTCCTCCTTGCGCACTTCCGCGCGTCCCGATTGTCTCATTTTTTTCATTGCAGGGCAAACGGCCGCCATGATACCTCCGGCGCCTGCCGCCTTATTTTGGCGCCGGAACAACTGCCGGTTTCGGAGGCGCGGGCTTCATTGCCTGAGCTGCCGCCTTAATCTGTGCTACTTTTTTGTCCCGTTCAGCAGGGTTGCGAATGCCGAGTTTCGTGAAGATCTGGAACACGCCGTCGCTGCCCCCGGCAATCAGGAGCGAGGTCATGACCTGCCCACCGAGAGAAAAGGGGGCCGCATATCCCAGGGCGACCAGCAGGTCGCGGACGATGTCGAGATCGTAGCTCTTGAACATGGTAAAGGCGAGAAGTATGGTTACCGGGGTCTTCCAGCCCTTGCCCTCCAGATAAACGATGAACAGTCTCCAGTTGAATATGGCGCTGGTGGCCACCTCGAAAACCACGGAAAGCACGAAAAACACCACCAGTACGCCTGCCACGCGATCCGTCATGCCCGTTGCCGCGGGCTTTGGCGGTTCGACTGCATCAGCCGCCAGTGCCGAAGCAGCGACAATGCAAAGCAACAACACGAACAACAAGATTTTTTTCTTCATGTGACCCTCCTTGTTCTTTTGCGTTATGTGATTTGATTGTGAATGTTCAATACCGGGCTTCTCTCCAGAACCTTCTTTGCCGCCTACACCTCCGCTGGCTGCAATCCCCTCGCGCCGCTTTCAATGCGAATCCTGCTTTTTGCAGCGAGCCTGAGCGCCAGATCAATATTTTGGTCGAGCCACGACTCGAGCGTTATGTCCTGCAAAGATTCTCGTATGACTGTTCTCTGCTCAAACCAGGCTTCTCGCTGCCGCCGGATTGTGTCTACGGCCTCCAGGATCTCATCTTCTGAATCTGCCAGATATCCGTTCACGCCGTTTTGTATGAGAAGAGGCGCCCAGCCGACGCGCGTCGAAACAACGGGAACGCCAGTTGCCAGTGCCTCAAACAGGCAGAGGGGGCCAGCCTCGGACGCGGACGTGATCACCAGGCAATCGAATTTCTTATAGTGTCGGGGATAGTGCAGGATCGGGGTGCGTATCCTCTGGTGATACTCGCAGTCGATCCCGGCGGACCGCAGCTCCCGGTGTTGCTGATCAAGACGCTCTCCCAGCAGAATGGCTTTCGAATCGCCCGATAATCGCTTCACCACCTGTACGAAAACCTCCGGCTTTTTGACCTCTTTCCCGAAGTGCGTGGCCGGTCTACCGACCCAGGCCAGGGTGAAGCGTTCCGGGATCGAGGTCCGAAGGTCAAATGATTCCAAAGCGCCTATCGGGCGTTCGATTATTTCCCTGTTGCTCAGATCAACGCCGCTCCCATCGAGTATCTGCCTCTGATCGGGATGGGTTAATATGACGGCCGCGCATCGGTCGACGCAGCGCCGTTCTCCTCCCGGCCGGTAGAGCCCTTCGTCAAAGAGGTCATGGATTTGCACAATGGTCCGATCAGGATCAGGAGTTGTACCGGCCTCTTTTGTTCTCAGGAATATCCAGGCATCGCTGTCTCTTCTCGGTCGCTCACTATCGACGATGACGCAGTCCCGGCGCCTGCGCTCATGCATATGCCGTTTTACATCCTCGAAGAACCAGCCCCGATTGACAGCCACAACATTGATGCGCGGAATCCGCTCAGCCTGCAGAGCCGGCGCGATTTTCGGCTGGTACGCCGAACGCTTGCCGCAACTCGACGCATCGGCGATGAGAGATTCTACTTTGATCGTATCGTGTACGTCCTCAAGCTTCCATTGGTTTTTCATCAGGTAGTAGGCGTAGGCGTCTCTGCATCCCGTTGCTTCACCATCATGCCCTGAAGCAAAAAATTGTTCCCAGTCCCGTGGTAAAACCGTTCCGAACGGACCAGCGCCTGAGCGGGGCCAGACATTGGCGCCAAGCACCACTGACGGCACGCCCCAGATCAGGCCGTCATGAACCACATTACTGTTCAACGATATGATGCCCTTGCACTGACCGCTTTTCAGCAACTGATGAATATTCCCCTGTTCGTGAGGCCATACGGCATCCTGCCGGCGGCCTACTCGCAGGCGCAACTGCTGATTGCCCCTGCGGACATCTGCCGGATGCTGTTTGTAAATGATCGGCAGCGGCGGATTGGCCCGGGCCAGGTCATCCACCAGAGCCTGCATACGTTTATAGCGAACCGGAACATGGCGCTGAATATTAGTGTCCCATTCCATCTGGAGCGGCACAAGAAGGAACTTATCAGGCAAGTTCATTGCAGTGGCCAAATCGGTGCGCATATACTCGTAATTCTTCGGTGCGCCCTGCCGGATCGTCGCGAGATGGTTCTCGAGGGCCGCTTTCTCTTGCTCGCCGAGCGGCTTGCCGTCCCAGACAAAAGGAGCGATGTGAGAGTCGGCGTTGATTCCATTCGGGCTGATCTGGTACTCCCAGCGCGGAAGCCAGGCATGCTCGCAATAGAGCGTGGGACCGCGGGAACTGAAATTCCTTCCGTTCCATACAATGGAAACAACGTCCGGCTGCGTTCTTGTTCGCATCGGCTCACGGCTGACTTCATACCCGATCTCTTGTGCCGTTCGCGCGAGTCCGTCGAGAAAATCGCCGACAATCCCCGGCTTGTGTTTTTCAATAGCTATCTTCTGCATAATATTACCCCTTGCCTCTATTATCTGACTCAACTCGCTATTGACTAATACAAGCTGACTTTCATCGGAATTTTCCCTTGATTGATAGAACAGCTCAATGTCCATCTTCGGAAGGGCCGTCAATCTGCTGTTCGCGCTTAAATTGAGGATCTCTATTCCCCGCTGAGCGAACGAATCCCTCAGTTTCAGATATTGTACATCGACCTGCGCGAGCTGGCCGGCGAGAGCATGCTTCCCTGTTTTTCCGAAGAAGTGGTTGTCCGTGAAATCCACGCCGATGAGGCCGATCCTGCTGGCGCCCATATGCGCGGCCAGACAGAGCGCCACGTAGGGCGAGTTCTGTGTATAGTGCAGCACGTTCGGGTCCGACCCGTTGGTTCCTCCATAGGTCCCGAGCTTGAATTTCACGATGTTCGGATGGGATATCCCGAGCTCAAGCTGTGTGAAAAGATACTTCGCCTGCGAAGTCTCGACAAAACGGAACCGGTCTCCCGAAAACTGGCGACGCGGGTTCACGACCACCAGGTAGTCGGGATGAAACAAACGTCCCACGTCGTTCACGCCGATCGTGATGAACCGTTCCGGCTGCGTCAGGTCCCGGAGCGACTCGCCGCAGCCGCAGACGATAATGTCTTTGCCTTTGTGGATGTCTTTAAACGAGCTGAGTTCATTCATAAAATTTCATTACTTATAATAATAAGCTTGGGGAAATGAAGTCGGCCATTACGCGTTTACCTTGCTAATTTTGAATGTAAACTTGCCTTTTTTTACTTCCTTCTTTGAAAGTGTGACTCGCTTTAACCAATCCACTGTCACATTTGTCGTGCTGTACTGTATTTTTGCTTTGGACAGCTTGGATCCTGCTCCACGATTAATACTGGCTTTAAGGGGCCATAAATTTTTATAATCGTCCTTGCCTCCAAACTGAATTTCTTTTACATGATCTCCGTCCATATCTTCTGCACTGGCGCTCCAACCGTATTTCTCCAGCAGCGAATTTATTTTACCGCCACCCGGCGTGCTCTCGGTTGAGAGTGGACCGACTTTAGAGCCCTTGTCTATTCGATAACTGCCCTGTATTCCCAGCTTTTTAAGATCGGATGGAGCTTTCCCCGGTCCTAATCCATCCGCGTTTTTTTGTCTGTCTGGATTATATGTGTATACGACATTTTTCTGAATTGCGCCAGTTGGGGTCTTCGCCGTGATCTTCCAGATAGGCGCTTTTTCAGATCCTTTGTTCAGCAGGTACAATGGTCTATATTCATCCCAGGCTGGTTTAGGCCACTCAAGAGAAAAGGGCGATTTATCAGTGCCCTCGTCACTGCCTTTTAACAAGACAGCCAAATGCTTGCCGATCTCGCTGTAGGCGGCCTCCATTTTGTCGATATGTGGTTTCTTTGCCGCATCCGATGCATTCTTGCCAAGCTTGCGAAGCGCAGCAAGTTCATCCTTCAGCTTCTTGCTTTCAGGCTTAATTGCCGCAATGGCCTTTGCCTTCGCCGCGTTGCCCGTAACTGTTGGGTCACTTTCCATGCTCTTAATAAAATCATCAAGACGACGGGGGCTGCTCGCAACTTTCGGATCTGCGCTGCTTTCGTCTCCGTCGATATAGAATCGATGTGTCTCTTCATCACCCGGAATCTTCGTTTCTTTCTTCCACCACTGCACAATCTTCCCCACCGCCGCCTTTCCCGCGCCGACTAACTTCTTTATCCCCCCCACAATCTTTCCGATCACCTTATCAAGCGCCTCATCCACTTTCGACTGGATCTTCTTGATGATGCCGACGATCTTTTCCGTGAGGCCGGTGAGGCCGAGCAGTCGCGCGAGAAAGCCGATGATGAGCGGGATCGTGCGGGCAAGCGCCTTTTCGATCCAGTTGGCCGCGGTGCCGATGGCGCCTGTCGCGATATTGAATACCGAGCTTACAATCGCTTCCACGAAGTCGAGGATCTGGTTGATCCGCTCGATGAAGAACATCACGGTGTTATAGATCGCCAGAATCGCCTGGACGATGGCGCCCACCGGGTTAAACATAGATACCAGCTTGGTGATAGCCGCCTTGATGACCGTCGTGACCACCCAATCCTGGATAGCGCTCACGACCATCTCTTTCAGATTCCCAAGATATTCCTTGATCATCTCCCAGAGCTTTGCCGGGCCTCCGGTGATAAGCGCCTTGACCAGCTCAAAGGCCTTTTCGAGGAGCATGACGTTCCGCTCGCCGATCACTTTGACCACCTTGCCCCGTATCTTGTCATAGGTCAGGCCGAGAACATCCAGGACCAGTTGCAGGATCGAGGGCAGCGAAAGATCTTTCGGGATGGCGACCCCGGTTGCTGCAAGAGAGCCGAAAAGCCAGGCCATGAATCCGGCCTTCAGATGCTCCCATATGTTGTCGACGAACTGATTGACCCCCTTCTTGATCGCGTTCAGCAGGTTTTTCAGGAACCCGATGGGGTCGGCGACGATGAGGTCGATGGCCTCCTTGCCCTTCTTGAGCATGCCCATGATGCGCTCTTTGAATTCGCGCAGGGCCTTGACCACTTCGCCGAGGGTCTCCTTGAGCCTGGTGACCAGGCTCTTGTTCTCATCCTGCATCTCCTTCAGTTTCTCGCTGGCCTTGTCGTGCGCTTCCTTGTAGCGCTGCGCGAGGTTCTGCGCAAGGTCGTTCTTCTTGTCGTCCACGCTCTGCCGCAGTTCATCGAACTTGCCGGCCATTTCCTTCTCTGCCGCCTTGCCCACTGCTTGCAGGTTCTGGGGCAGGCTTTTCACATAGTCGCCGATCTCCTTTTGCCCTTTTGTGATCTCGTCCTTTGCCTCCTTCAGACGGTTCTCAACCAGCTTTGCGATTTCCACGATCAGACGGTCGAGTTCCTGGGAGAAAATCTTGCGTCCGGCATCATAAAAGACATTGACTTCATCAGGCAGGCCGAGGAGCTTGTCCTTGAGCCACAAAAGACCGAGTGAGCTGCCGTACCGCACAAGCTTCCATTTGAACATGCGGTCGTCGATGTAGTCGGTCATTTTCTTCAGGGCCGCTTCCATGCCCTGGTCGAACAGGGTGGAGACGTCCGTCTCAAGACTGGAAAGCTTCTTCTCAACCGACTCCTTGGTCTTCTTGTAAATATTTTCTATATCGGCTGCGACCTTTTTACGCGCTGCTTCGTCCTTTTCTTTCGCCAGTTGCTGTCGTGATTTGACCTTAGCTATTGACAGCCCCTTTACGCCCAGGAACGCGGCAAGCCCCTTCTTTTCATCGGCGACCGCGCTATTGGCCGCCTGTGAGAGCGTCTTCTGCTCATTAGCACGGTACTTCTGCGGCGCGGAATCCGCCTGCGTTGCAACCGCGCCTTTGGCCGTGAGCACTGCGCTGAATCGCGGGTCATTGGCCTTGGTCAACTGTTCGGGGGTGACGTTCGCGTCAATGAGCTGCTTATCAGCATCAACCTTGCTCTGCTGGAGCGAGACCTCGGTATCTGATTTCGGCGCGGGCATGGCTTCGGAAGCTCCCGGCGCGGGCGGGGCAGCGGCAGCGGGTTCGGCTGGAAGCGGGGTGACCTCTTTTCCCGGGACCGCTGCCGGGTCCGGCGCCTGGCTCGCTGCGGACTTGATGCCGCCTGCTGCTTCCGTCTTCTGCTTCTCGACGTTGCCGGACATCGCTCCCTTGAGCTCGTCTTTTTTCCCGCCCTGCATGAACTTTTCGGTATCGCCAAGAGACTTCGGCATTGCCTTTTGGATCTCGGCGCGCATCAGCGTGAGGAAGCTGTCGGGCTGGGGTTTCCCGGCCTCTGCCTGGTTCATCGTGTCGACCTGTTTCGACTGTGCGCCGGCGAGCTTTTCGTTGGCAGGAGGAAGTGCGGCAGCTTGCGCTTCGGAGGCTTTTCGGGAAGCAGAAGGGTGTTTTTTGGTTTTAGCCGCGCTCTTTTGAAGCCTGTCCATGACCTTCATGAAGCGCGGGTCCCGGGCCGCTTCTTTGCTGCTGAATCTGATTGCAGGTCCGGCGGGGATGGGAACATCCGCGGCCACGCGCGGTACGCGAACCCGGCTTATTGCTGCGGGGCCGGTTTTTCGCACGGGGCGAACAGGTGCTTTCGCTGGTTTGCGGGGGACAGCGGTTATCATCGGTTCCTTTATCTATCCTCGGGCGTGAACGACAACTGTTCCGCGAAGCGGGCAGACGGCCCCTGCCTTTCGATATTCACGGTGCACGGCCGATTCAAGGTGGCCGGTGGTGACGGCGTCTCCGTCGTTCAGCGCAAGCAGCGCGGCATGGAGAGCCGCGTTCCGGATCTGCCCGCCGCTCAGCGCGCATTCGCCCGCCACTTCCTCGAAGAATGCATGATCGACCGCGTGGTTGGACGGAAGATGGAGCTGCCAGATAGCCCAACGCTCCACGGCGTCCGGCGGCCTGAACTCCACTACCACGTCGATCCTGCGTTGGAACGCGCTGTCGATCCTGCTTCCCGCGTTCGTGGTGATGACCACGATCCCCTCGTAGGATTCGATGCGCTGCAGAAGAAAGTTTGTCTCCAGGTTCGCGTAACGGTCATTGGAGGTTTGCACCGCGGTCCGCTGGGTGAGCAGCGCGTCTCCCTCGTCCAGGAGCAGGACCACGTCCAGTTCCTCGGCCCGGGAGAAGAGCTGGTTCAGGTTCTTTTCTGTTTCGCCGATGTACTTGTTCACCACGGACGACAGGTCGACCCGGTAGAGGTCCTTTTCGAGCGAAGACGCGAGCAGCCTTGCTGCCAGTGTCTTGCCCGTGCCGCTGGGGCCGGTAAACAAGGCGCGCACGCCAGCGTTCAGCTGGTTGTCGAGAGCTATGCCCATATGCCGGTGCAGGCGTTCGCGATGCCGGCAGCGGACTTCCAGGTTCCGCAGTTCCTGCTCCGTCCCGCCGGATACGGCCAGATGCCCCCAGTCGCCTGATACCTCGATCCTCGTTGCAAGTGAGTCGAGGGACTGCCGGTTCAGAGTGCGGCAGGCCTGTTGCACATCTGAGAGCTCGATTGAGGAGCGGCCGGCCAGAGCAGCGTACGATGAGGCGAGCCTCGTTGAACGCCGAATATGTCCGGACGCAATGCGGAAGCTCTCGCTTACGGCTTCCACGTCTTTTATGGGACGGGCCGCGGACGCCGCGATCCAATGAAGGCGCCGATCCTCGAGCCCCGGCATGTCCAGGGTGACGGTGAGCGCGCTCTCCACATCAGGCCCGCTGATACCGCCCTGTTTCCCCAACGCAACACCGAGAGGCCCGTCATATCCCTTCAGGCCCGGTATTTCAGCGGTCTCGCCGGGCGCCGGTTCCATCACGATCAGGGGCATGGCGCAAAGAGCGGACGCCACGGGACCGACCAGGCCCCAGCGTTCGTCGTCAGGCTTCTGCAGTCCCCGGGCGATCAAAAGGCCGCGCCCCAGTTCACGGGCCACGGCGCCGAGCAGGGTCTTCCTGCCGTTGCAGCGCGGTCCGCGCACGACGAGCGCGCGCGCCTCGCCGGAGCTGAGCACCGGTGGAACCGTGTCCAGCAGGGCGCGAAGCGCGTCCGGCAGGATTATCTCATCGAGCGGCAACAGTTTTTCCGCTGGCAGATACTGAAGTCCCGACGCCGGACGTTCACATGCCTGTCCGCGCAGGATGTCCCAGAGGGGCGCCGGTATCTGGAACACCCATTCCGACCTTGGCGAATCGGGATTCAGTACCTTGACAAGGCCTGTCTCCTGCATGAGGCGGATCACCTCCCGGCCTTCACCGTGCTCCGATGCCTCTGGCAGCCAGGAACTCAGAAGACCGAGCGTCGGTCTATGTTGGCCGACGACGCCGTGCAAGGCCTCGAAAAGACCGCCGAACCTTTGCTCTTCTTCGATCAAACCGATGCAGAGAAAGATCGTTATGGCATGGTGATCCAGACCTGCCGCGTCCCGCAGCGCCCGCAGGGGGAGATGCCCCGTGAAAACCTCTTCCCACTCCCGCAGCCAGCCCTGCCACAGATCAGATGCTTCATCGGCGGAACAGCCTTCCAGCCCGCGCTCCGCCAGCTCGTTGTAATAGCCGATGAGAAACGGGAAGCGTTTGAACATCTCGTCGCGGGACTCAAAAGCGGAGGAAGTCCGCTCGAGCACGCGCAGCACCGCTGCATAGAACAGGAGCTTGAAGTGCTCCGCAGGAGCGGGGGGGATGTCGGAGAAGGGGTTATTGTTCATCATCGATCTTTCTGTTTTCTATCACAGCACTGACAGGTCACGATATAAAGATAAGCGCACCCTAAAGGGTGCGGCTACCACTCAAACTCAATTGCGACGTCTTGGTAGCCTGCGCAGAATTTTTTAAGCTGCTGCAGGTTCAGGCTTAAAATCAGTAAGGAAATATTTTTTTGCCGTCCTTCCCATCGCGCGATATAAATTATTTTTTCCATGTAAATCCGCATCAATGATGATAGTCCAGTACAACGTCAAGCTGTCGCGCAAGCGTAGCGTTACGCTCTCGAACTTTTGGTTTGTTTCTGTCGTTGTCCATTTACTCAAGCAATGCGATAACCCCTTGACCTCCCGTATTGTAGCCACCGAAATCGGTTGACTAATAACACCCCGTATTATCGCAGCAGACGCCATTTGAGCAAAGAGGTCCATTGTTGGGGCCTTTATTTCCACCCGCATTTTGGATAATCCACTGACACGAAGGACTTAAAGACTCTATTATCGGGTTGTATTTTTCGCCAATGTTCATGGTTGCCTCAATTACGCATGTGAAATAGTCGGCACTCATAAGGCACTGATTACCGATCATCTCCCCTTCCTGCCGCACGGTTTGAATGATATGCAATGTTTTCTGAAGTTCAGGGCCTGTACAGGCTTGAGCTGTGGCTGAGTAGAACGTAAGTACCGCAACAATTGCTCCTAGCAAGGCCTTAACCCTTCGCTTTGGAGCCAGCGAGACTGACAAAAAAACTTTCATCCTTGAATTTCGTTTCATGAGCAACCTCCTGATTCTAGGTTTTATACAGGGGGAGAACCTTACCTTCATTGTTTGATGACCCCCGTCTGATGTTTACCTTGACCGACAGGTAGTACGCAGATCACTCAACTTGACCGTTTCGCTCCTGTACTTTTGTAACTCTCGTATCTGACGGTCGTCCAGCCCATTGCCAATGGCTTCGATGTCATCTGCAATCTTTATGATTCGTGCTTGCCAAAGGGTTGGGTCTTTTTGCCCTCGACAGAATGCATCTACGTTACTGCGAATACCCCTACTGATCGCTATCAGACGCCGTGAAGTGAGTGGGTGCGTGGATGTGCGCCTCACGAAGTTTTCGTACTCTTGCAGGTTCGGAAAATCGCCCGGAGCAGGTTCAAATCTGCTACACATCATAAAAAAAAGAACCATTCCTACCGGAGGTACCGATATTCTGCGCATGATGTTCAGGGCGAAGTCGTCAGCTTGCATTTCCTGGGCTTGGGCTTCCTGTCCATCTATCATGTCGTAGGGTTTATGTTGAAAAATGACATGTCCGAGTTCGTGAGCCATTAGAAAATAGATAGCCGACTTCAGCGCTTTTCCGGAAACGTCGTTTACGATCGCGTCGTCCAGTGCCCTCTGAGGTATGCCGAGAGCCTGTTGCGGGGGGGGAAAGCGACCATCGGATGACAGGGAAGAACCCTGATAACGAAGCATGCCCACGTAATCTGACACCGGGTCTAGTGCGCATTCCTGGCGGTTTAACCAAGCTGCGGCAATAGCTAGATCATCAAAAAACTTGACTGACAAGATAGGGATCGTGATCTCTCGTGTCCTGGGAGAGGAATAGTAATCGAACAAAGAGTTGTGAACTCCCCTCAGCGGGACATTCAACTTCACATTCCCGGCCGCTTGCCGCTCCTTAACCGTTAGTCGGCCCAGCAAATCTTCCTCCCATATTAGGCGAATATTTTTGGAATAAATTTTATCAGCCTGTTGAAGCGTTTCCCATTCATACACATCAAAGGCATCGGCAGCCTGCGTAAAAAAGGCAATGAAAACCAACGGAACAGCAGAAAGTAATGACCAATATCGGGGCATACGATCCTCCTTGGCGACTACCTTGGACAGTCTGTTAAAGTACTTTCATAAAGCTTACTCAGCTCACTCGGGATCTTTCCTGTTTGCGTCTGCGACCACCGGTGAAATGAAGCCCTTTCACCCCACTTCTCGTTCCACACAGATTCTATTAAAGAGATTTTTGCATCTCGCATCGCCTCCTCGACTTCGTCTTCTCGCAAACCCGCTTTGGATGCAGTAACAGTTCGCTCCACGCAGTTGAGCATTTGAAGCGTATGACGGACTCTCCCCAACTGCTGTTCGTCTGTGACCTTTTTCGACTCCGGTTTTGTGATGTTCGTTAAAGGGGCGGTTGTGGACGCAACTCCGCCTAGGAAATCCTGTCCGATTTGAACTGGCGATAGTGACTTGAGAAGAAGAACTGTCCCGAAAGCCACAAAAAAAACGCCGGGGCCTACCTTTGATAGAACCACCTTGAAGCCGGGCAATTCAATATTTCCCGCCTGATCGTTCTGCAAGGGCAGCAACAGGAACAATCTGTATCCGAAATATACGATCATTCCCCCTATTCCCACCGACAGTATGCGTTCTGCCATACGGATTGCCATAATTGTGAACTCATTCATGTTATTGCACCTCCCTTCATATCCCTTCTGCAAGAGCATTTATTCGAAATGAAACTTGACATGCCGTCCTGCTGCAGGCACCCAGCCCGGGTCCCGGTCCAAGCCAGCGATCCGGATATCGAGCGGCAGGGATTCCAGGCGGTAGTGCACATCGAGGTGAGTTTCAGTGACCTTCACCCTTGCAGAATGCCTGAACAGAACCAGAGGCAACTTTTCCGGTGTTGAAAGTCCGAGCGCAAGCATGAGACGTGCCTGAATATATGGAACAACACACTTGAGCCATATCCCTAGAGACGCAGGGTTATCTCCATCTTTGGAAACAGTGCCCCGCTCCAGAACAAGCTCTGCTATTTTATTGTACTCCCGCGTCTCACGCTTAACCTGGTCTTCAACATCTTCATCGGTCCTCAGAACATCGAGAACAGGGAATCCAGCTCCATGAACAACTTTGAGTCTTCCTTCCTGCGTATGCCAATGCCAGAGACTCTCCTCGGGAAACGCTTTAAGCCATGCCAAGGGGACCCTCCACTCATCAGCAGGCTCAAACCCGCAGCCTGGAGTATCTTCTTCGCGCCTGCCGGCGAGCTTCGTAAGCAGGGGCCAGACCGGATCGTTCGGCGCCGCGTCGATCATGAGCTCATGGCCGATGAGCGTGACAAAGTCCCAGATATCGAGCTCAATACCCGGTGCGCGAGGCGTGGTGAAGTCTCCGTACAACCCGAGATACAACCCGAGGTTGATAAGATAGAACAATCCGCCCAGCTCGGTATCGATCACGACTTCGTTCAGAAGGTCCGGTTGCACTGCTTCCACAGCCCGAGGCTGTTCTGCTGATGGTATATCGCGAACACCCGAGTCGGTCTCAACAATAGAAGAGACATCTACTCCAGCGACAGGCTCTTCTCTTCGTAATTCATCAAGACTTTCATCCGATAACAGAAGGTTCTCTGTCTCTCTTTCATGAGATGCGGAAGAAGGTTCTGTATCCCGCGCTAATTGCTGTTGATCCGCATTCGGTTCTGGCCTGCGGTTCAGTTCTTTTGGTCCTGTTTCAGGTTCCGGCAGGCTCTCTTCAGAGAGCTTCGAATCAGACATGCTGACTGCTGCCATTGCCGCTTTCCAATGACTGATCGCCTCGGCAAACGATCTTTTCCTGATCTCTGCAGGCGCCCGGTTCAGCATCAGCCCGACTCCGAGCAGGAGCTGCTGTTCGGGAATGAGCACGGGAGATGCGCTTTCCGGCGCAAACCTCAGCCACGGAGGAGGGATCCGTCCCCTGATTGCCGAAGATTGTTTTGTTGCACTGATAGCGGAAGCCTCGATCTCCCGTAGACTTCTCTCTTCCGTAAGATCGATCGTTATTTCAGTACCAGAAGGCGACGATCGCGCTTCAGATTCTTTATCTTGTTCAGGTTCAGCCCCGTTCTTTTCCGTAAAGATGAACTGCCCGTCGAGCGCAGCCTGAAGATTCCCAAGTCCGAACTTTTGCGTCAATCCCCGGACAAGAGCAACAGCCTCGTTTCCGGAAAGCTTTGACGCAAAAGAAGCGGCCTTCCCCTGCTCCGCCAGAATGCGCAAGGCACCGGGGTTGTATTCCGGCGTTTCGAGCCACGCCTGCATGATCGTTCCGGCAGTCACCGGATTCCTGAACAGGCTCTTCCACCACCACTGAGCGAGCACACTGCCTTCAGACCAGTCTCTGGCAAGGCATGCGAGCAGCTCGGAACGATCCAGGAACAGCACTGCCTCGGCATCAGCGGGCACATAACCAAAAGCCGGCCTCACCGCCTGCCGCGTGAGCTTGTCAATAGATGCGGTTATTGCCTCTTCCCATTCCCGCGGGATCCGCGTGTCCGTTCGCCACAGCCTGAGCGTCCCCGGCCTCGGGTCGCGGAGCCTGCGGATGCAGACAATCGCTGACGAAGATAAGCCTGCGGGATGAAGGCTCATCGCATTGAGCAGATGCGTAATCCTCTGGCGAACCACGAGAGGATCGGGGGAAGAACGATGAACTCGCAGACGGTTTACGCGAGTGTCGTTATCAATTGCCGAACTCATCAGCTCTCCACATGTACAGAGAGTGTACGCTGCCGGGTTTGAAGAATCCAGTAACCGCTCCCTGCCAGAACCAATAGAATACTCGCCAAGTGATTCAAATCCAGGTGGTGCCACAACTGCAGCGCATCTCCCCGGAAAAACTCGAGCTGAAAGCGTAAGGCTCCATACCCGGCGAAAGCGATAACGATAGGCAGTCCGGGTCTTCCCCTTGCACGCCGTGTCGCCCAGTAAAGAAACAGACCTATTGCAGCGTGATAGAGTGGCACGGGATGAACTTTCAGACTCTGAGAAGCCATAGGCGTAATCAGACCGGCTGCAACCTGTGCTTGGAAAACTTCACTTCCGCGAACATACTCTATACCCCACGGCAAATCCGTGGGTGAACCGTAACAGCAGCCAGCCAACAGGCAACTGAGCCGCACCACAACATAACCGATAAAGAGCGCCGGCACCAGGGTATCGGCATATTCCAGCAGGGGATTGCGCGAGACCCGCAGATACAGTCCTGCCGCGAGGCTGGCCCCGATCATGGCACCGAGCATGCTCTTGTCCGACCCTAGAAGACTCGATCTCATCACTTCAGCAAAAAATGAGTGCGGCCCAAGCATCAATGTCCAGAGCCAGCCTCCTAGCAAAGCACCAACAACCCCGTACACGCAGGCCCAGAAACTGGCGCGCATGTCAAGCCCGGTGCGCTTTGTAAGGAACAGGGAGAGCGCGACGGTTACAAGAAAAGCAATAACGGTAACAGAGCCCGGCTCGGGAATGAGAATTTCACCCCATCCCCCAGCCGGTAGAATTTTAACTGCTATCGCTGACATCGTCGAACCCCTGCAATAGGAAATGCCATGGCTTGCTTACTCGTTCCGCTTACGACGTGACGGCCAGTAAACAGCAATGCCAGCGAATACAAGTCCTCCGGTAAGCGTGCCGGCTTGCGCAATCTTAAGTGTCTGACAAATACCGCCATTGCCGCCCGCTGTTCCCGTCTCCACTTCTGTTGACAATTGAATTGCTTCCTTGTTCTCGGCCACAATACCTATAGCGTTGCCCCTCTCGCGCAGCAAACCACCCTTGACCAGCAATTTGTCGCGCCATTCGGAGATCTTGCCTTCATGCGCAAGTAGGTAGCCGTAGCAATTGGCTGGCTCCACGACTTCCGCGATTCTGCCTTTGATCGTGATGAACTCACCGGTCCTGCGATAGCCACAGACAAACTTCTCGAAAAACCTTGCCCTCTTTTCAATGAATGGCGTAGCCCTCAAAAGTCGGGCGTCTTCGTACATTAACGCGATCCTCTTTTTTAGTTCATCAGTTTGGTTGCGTATCGGCAAGGGCTCTTTTTTTAAGTTCATGACTTCTAATCTTGCAGCATCATCTAAGGCCAGATCATTGGAAGTAGATGTCATGAGTATGAATTCTTCACGGCTTGACCCATCCCGGCGCTTACGATAGCCGTTGGCATCCAAAACCGCCGTGTGATCAAATCTTGAGGCTGTGCTGAAATGCATATTCCAATTAAAGTTCCGGTACGAGATATAGGTGTTGCTTCCAGATATCGCCGACAATACTACTTCTGAACATAACCCGCTGTTATTGATGTAAGCGGTATGACTCGGGTCTGTCACGAGATTCCAGGGTAGTGTGGACACAGTGACCGTCTGGCCGGAATTAATCCCCGCGGTCGTCGTCATCGGATTTCCCGGCCATGGCACATGCCCGTAATATCCTGAATAATCTGGGCCGGGCAGGCCAAATCGATAGGACCGAATCTCCGCCTGGACTCTTCCCGCCGGATCAGGACCGGAATTAGTGATCTCTGCAGTAAAAATATTGTCTGTACGATTTACGTTTACCGAATGTGTATCAGGGTTGTTCGTGTAAGCGCGGGTCACGCGAACACCGGAGCACGGTCCTGCCAGGCTTCCCAGACCCCACTGATTCGGTTGCGGCGTGTTATTAATATCTCCAGAAGTGATATCCGCCCCCTGAGGCCAATACACCTCAGGAGTTATTGATGACCCGGGAAGAAGAGGATCCGGCTGCATTCGAATAGTATTTACGTACATGCGGAAATCAGTGGTGGTCGAAAGCGCCAGCCCTTTGCTCGGATCTATGTTTATGGGAAACTTCATTTCGAGCTGATACCATGGATTAGGCGCCGCCGTAGATGAGTTGAGAACCCAAATATTCACAAATTGGCTCGTGACCGAATCTCTCAGCCACGCTGGTGGCAGCTTGCTGGTCCAAACGAGAGAGGGGCTGCTCGTGCTCGCCTCCCAATATTGTATGTCTTTCGGCGCCACTCCTGGCACTGCCGTGGCAGCGCCGGCAACATCAACGGGGTAGATTGCGATTTTCTGGTAAATACCGTTCGTGGTTGTAGGACCAGTCATGAGAATTATTACGTCTTCAATGTCGAATGTCGGATCCTGATTTACGCGAACGGAAAGGTAGATATTGCCGCTGGCTTGTCCCATCCGAAGTCGGGCATAGCCATACTGCTCAGGAAGTCCATTGCTGAAGGTGAACTCATTTGCCTTGATCCACCCACTGTCAGAGTCCAGATCTCCATCCATTTTTGGTTCCGGCCACAGTCCGGGCGCGCACAATTTTTCTGTAGCATGTGCGCTCATCGGCGAGAGCATGACAAAGATAGCCGCAAGATAGATCAGGCAAAGGAATATTCTATCGGCTTTTTTGCTCATTGTTAAGCGTTCTTTAAGTCTAATCATGGTTAATGCCTCCTTTTTGTGATTTAGTTAATTTAAGTTAATGTTCATAAGGGTCTTACATCTTGATCGTGACTGCCTGTAATCGTTGCGTCAGTATCACAGGTCATTTGCAGAAACAGACTCGCTTCTGGCGCTAAACTTTTAGCTCGAATATAAATCATGAACGATTCATCCGGTTGGGTCATAGGCTTGGAATACGATCCGCTGACATTTGCCCCGGAAATCCGTGCGCTCCATTGATTGGTTGGATCGTTTTTGAAGACGGGTTTTGCAATAGTATAATTGCCATCTTTTGGAAATTGCACCAGGAATGTTACTTGAACCTCAGTATCGGTCTTCGGGATTTGGACCCAAACGAGGTTACTCGCATCGATCGTCTTTGTACCGGGACTTTTAACCGAAGAGACTTCAAATGTTATTTGGTCCGCAGGTTGCGGTTCGTAATTCACCACAATGGGATACTCATCTGATGAATCAGTAATTTTGCTGGGATTGAGTTGCGACGTAACCTGCAGTCGAAGCCTTGCTTCGACATTATTGGCTGTTCCCTCAGGAATAGTCACTTTGACACGGGCGTAAGCGTATGTGCCTACAGAAAGTATCGAACCTTTTTTGATAAAAATTTCCGCTGGCTTAATTTCATTGCCTTGGCCGTCCACAACCAGAGTCGGCCAACCGAGATCCGTGAATGCATGAAGATTATAAGTCTCATCCATATCAGCGACTGCCAATATACGGAAGGTAAAGAAATAATCGTGTGTTGCCTCGAATTTAGGTTCTTGTGGAGCCTCGAAGAGGGTAACTGATAGTCTGCCCGTAGGAATAGTAATTTCGGGCTGCTTCAGCCAGAACTTCGTCGATGCGGAGCCCCTGGGGTTACTTAGATACAGTGTGACCAGGCGTCCAGCGTACGGGATATTCGCAATTGCGGGAATTGCGCTAATGATCAGCGTATTGTCGTCGCTCCCCGGTTCAAAGGATTCAATGAGAGCTTCCTCGATCTTCACCTGGGAATCCGTTCCGAGTCGTTTGCCTACTATAAACAGCCTTTCTCCAATTCGTAACGTCCTCGATGGATTGGGTTCGATGATTTCTACCGTCCCACTTACGGTAGTGCCGCCTTCAAGCCGCACAACCCGTGTCTGTAAATCTGCGATGTTGGCAAGCAGTTGGTTCATCAGATCCGCAGTAATCAGATCCCCTGGCCGCACTTGCCGGGACGTGCCTGTAATCAACGTATTCAGAAGCGCATCTATCTCACTCTGGCTAAGTTTGGACCGGAGCAACTCTACAATTTGGCTAACAGGGACAACCATGTCGCCTGGCGATACTGGGTTTGCCATATCCTCCCCCTTCTGCATGCAATCGAGCATGCCACGAATTTACATCTTTATACAAAATTGCTGTAATCCCACCGCGAAACGTTATATCTTGCTTCTCCCAAGAATGGAACATTCCCATTTACGAAAATCAAAAACGCCTGCGGCGCTGTCAGTGGTTGTTTTGCAATTGTTTCCACGTTCTCGCGGATAAGATAGACCCAGATCAGCTCTTTGCTTGTCAGATCTATCGGCAAATAATGCCGTCCGCTGCTCAGCAGATTCTCGACCCGTGCGCCTTCTATAAACACCGGTTTTCTGGTGGTCAGGCCTTGGAAGAATTTCGGCGGATTCAAGCCGCGCGACTGCTTTACAATGGAGATGGGTGCCGCGCCGCTCTCTTTCTGGTAAGCCTGAATATAACTTGCTGTAATCGGCAGTATCCCGGCTGCCGGCAGATAGCGGAAGTAATCGGAAGCGATTATGGAACCGAGCACTGATTGTTGACTGCTGAGATCCGCGATTGCGGCAAGCTGTTCCTGGAACTGCAGGAACATGGCTTCGCCTTCTGCCTGCTTGCGCTCATCTGCGCTCAGCGGCCATTTTACGCTTGTATTCCGATCAACCAGCCTCCGCCTCACGGACCACAGGTCCACAAACTGCACGCCTTCCGCAGTCCAGTAGATCATTGCCAGGGGCACGTCGCAGTCCGTGATCTTGTTCTTTTGGCGCATAGCATCGATCGCACCGTAAGATATGAATGGAGAGGTCCCAGCCGTTGTCTCCTTAAATGGATCGCGCGCGAATTCCGTGAGCTGCTCGGTGCCGAAACAGAGATGGGCGAGCATGTTCCGCAGTTTTGAGAGGCTCGCAACATCGGCCTGGTTCATAAGCGCAAGAACTTCGCTGCGTGTATCGTCGTTGATCCCTTCGAGGTTATTCATGTTCATCTCAATGAGCCGGAACTGCACACCTTCGATCGCGTAGCGCTTGCCGCAGGCCCTGCCGGCGTTGGCCGTATTCCCGAGGCCGCTCATGGGCGCCGTGCCGTCGAATCCTTCGGCGGGGGCTATTGTCAGTATGAACACACCGGTGCCGGTCTGGTACACAGCGGTCGTGGGTGGGACGCAGGCGGCGAAGGCCCCCTCCGTTGCCGCTGCATATTCTTCCTCCTCTGCCAGGAGCGCAACAATCGTGTCCTCGGGCAGGCAGATCGTCCGGCCTTTGCGGTTCACGGCAAGCCCGGCATTCACCTTCAGGAGCGGGGTCATTTTTAGCGGCGACGGCTGCTCGGACAACCGCACTTCGAGTCCGTACGCGATGCCTTCGCCAACGGCGTTGCCCAGCAGCTCCAGCCGCTGCCGGTTGGCTGCCTGCTCCGCGCTCAGGTCCTCGGCGCTCAGCAAACGGCCGTTGAAGAAGTTGATGTTCCTGATGCCGTTATCCAGCATGGGAGTTAGAAGATCGATCGTTTTCATACCTGGCCTCTCCTGTGCCGCCCGTCCCGGGTCACAACCTGTACACCTCTATTACGAACTCGAGCTGCCGTAGCTCTGTTATCGTGAGCAGCGTTGTGCCGCGCGTTACGCTGAGTACAAATCCTTCGGCCCGGAAATCGCTCACCCTGACGGTCGGAGCCGGCAGCTTCATATTTGGATCGGGCACAATCCCGATCTTGATCGCGTAGTGCGTTGACGCGTCCGGCGTGCTGTAGCCGTCAAAGATGAAGGTAATTTCCCCCTTTTTGACGCCCTTTGCCCGCAGCCGGTTGATCGTGTTCTCGCCTGTGAGATCGTTGCTGCGCACCGTGCCGGCCGCGACTAAATCGTACATCGATGGTATCGGCGGTGAGCTACCCGAGCCACCTGGCGACTCAATTCATTCCTGCGTTCCCCCTCTGCACAGCATCCACTCCTGCAGCATCCGGGAATGAAGGAGATAGGGCCTGTTGTCCTCAATAACGGTTACTGCGCCGCTCACCTCGCCGTCCGTCAACGGCACGTCCAGTTTGGCCAGGAGCACTTTATCCTCAACAGGCGCCTTCCCAGCTTCTGACGGAAAAGCTGTTTCACCGCACCCCGGACCTGCTTCGTTGAAATCAGCCTTCCACAGTGGACGAAATTCCGTCACCCAGAGAAGAAATGCCGCACGCAGGTACTCGCAGGCCTTTGCGGCCTTGATGGTGAACATTGTCGGCGGAGAGGTGATTGTGAAATCCAGCACGGGACACGGCGGAGAGCCGACCTGCACCGCATCACGGATCGCCTGCTGGAAGGTGGCAATGTCCGGTCCGGCGCCAGTCGCGCTATCCGTGAGCTGCACATGGCCTGCAAGCCATTGCACGTACTTGCGCAGTGCGTCTTCCTCGCACTGGGCAGGAGGGTCGAGGGACAGTTCGAGCACGAAGTCGTCCGTCAAACGGGAAGGCGCGGTCAGGTCGGCCTCGTTTCGGCACGGCTCCCCGGGGATAGGCACGTCATCAGTAGGGCAATCGCGGTAGGACAGGACCACATACAGCGGGAACTTCCCGGAGAGGCTGCCGAACCTCCTTTTGATTTCTGCCCGATACTCCTCCTTGACAAGCCAGTCGCTCAGGTTCGCGCACTGCCCGCGGGGAACGCGGATCATCAGGCCCCGGGGACTGGCTGCTGTTCCCGCGCTTACGTCCACCCAGGTAGCTTTGATTTTGATATCGTTCTCGTCGGTAACTTCTCGCGTTGCAACTTTGAGCCCGCTCACGGTCCCGTACCCCTGCAGGTCCCGGGTCATCCACTGGTCCCTGTTGCTTTGGTACGCGAACTCCTGGACGAATTCGTCAACTCCCAGGATCATGCCCTGGGTGAAGTTCACGTGCTTCGTGGGAATGGGCTTTTTGCTTTGCTGCGGCAGTATGTTCGAGAAAGTGCTCATATCCGTTCTCCCTTATGCGTGGGCGCTCTTTGAATTCAGGTGCCGGCAACCTGGCACGTTCCGGTCGGAAAGCTTGCCGGGAAGTTCCGAAGACAGGTACGTCTCTCCCAGGTGTCCGCTGCCCAGGACCATGCGGGCCGTGAGTCCGGCACCCCGGCTGCTCAGATCATCAAGGACCGTGTCCAGGCCCAGCCGGACGGCGCCGACTTGAAACAGGGACCAGTAGAATTTGACGTCGAAGACGGTGTGCGCCGGCTTCTCCAGGTTGATGATACGCGTCGCCAGATCCAGTCTCCGCGCATGTTCCGGCGAGTAAGGCGTCTCGGTTTTGGGCATCGGGACGAGCACCCGGAAACGGTGCGCGCTGCGGCGCATGGCCAGCACGACCCCCTGGAATTGATACCAGTCGCCGAGAGGTCCGCCGTCGTGAGGCAGCTCACCGGGCAGCGGAATTTCTTCGAACGATTTCCACGAACTGCCATAGACCTCGTTCAAAGCGCTTACGCGCCGGTATCGGAGCCTGAGAAAATCCTTCCAGGCCTGCAGGTCGTTCTTGTCCGCCGCGGGAACGAAACCGAGCGTATCCTTGCTGAATTTCTTCCAGGCATCCGCCTCGTCCTCTTTTTCCGGCATCGCAATGGGAAAAACAGGAAGCAATGTTGACGATGAATCGCCTCCCGTGAGAACGCCGGCGTACTTCTTCAGCAAGTTGTCCCTTCCCTGGTCCGGCCGCCATTGCGAGGACGGCTCCACAAGCCGGGGTCCGCTCAAATCGCTCGTATCGCCGAGGACAAGCGCCGGCGTGCGCCGCGTACGGAACTGCTCCACAATGCGGAAGGGCTCTTTCCCGGCTGTTTCGGCCGCGGACAGCGAGGACTCTTTAAATATGCTTTCGTCAATACAGCGGTCGAATGCAAGGTGCAGGGCCATGCGGAGGCCGTGCAGGGTCCCGCGATGCTGGAAAAAATCCATGGCATGGGCAAGAAACATCCGGCGGCGCGCTTCATCCCAGGACGGGTCCAGGGCGATGCCGAACCAGCTGCCCAGCCACTCGACAGCCTCTGAAGGACAGGACAACGGATCGAACAAAATCTGCACCGCGGCTATCCTGTCTTCCAGTGCCGTGGAGAGGCCCTCGAAATTCGCGAGAAAACGGTCGAGGAACGAAGCTGACGTTTCGTCTTCGCGATAAGCCGCAGGCAGGTAGTGGTTCAGGTACGAGAACCGCGGGTAATAAGCCCGCATGGCCCTGATGCGCGGGGTGGTTCGGCCATCGCCGCTCAACGTAAGCATAATCTGGAGATAGCGTCCTTTCGCCTGCTGGAACAGCGTTTCCCAGGTGGGCCTGTTGCTTTGGGCGTTCGCGGCAAAAGGCAGCTCGCACCCGTCGCCGCGCAAATAGGGGTCCGGCTCCCTGCGCCACTCCGTGAACAACAGATCGTTTTTGTCGTTTGCAGCCCTGCTCCATACCTCCACTTCGGTTTCCGGCGGAAGGCTCGCATCCAGCATCAGCCTGTGCCACACGCAATCGGGCTCCTTGCCGTCCAGGACCCCGCCATCGAGTGGAGTGTAGATGGAGGCCTCCAGCACATAGCGCGGTCTCGGTTGCGCAACCAGCGGGACCCAACGATCGCCGAAATCATAGTGGACCTGCGAACCTGCGGCCGCGAGGGCCTTGCCGCCAAAAAGACGCATGGGGGAAAAATCGGTTAATGTCTCCAGTCTCAGCTCTTCTTCCTTTTGTGAAATGTTGAATGCGAACGACTGGTTTCCCTTCTCTTCCGCAACATACAGCCGGTCGGGAATTGTCTCGTCGTTCTCCGTGTGCTCCGGCACAAAGACGAAATCATGGGCGATCAGGGTGAATTCTCTTCTCTCCTTCCCCGGCTGGAGCCCGGGCTCTTCATCCACACGTTCGAGCACGCAGGCAAGCGAGACCTCGTTCATATAAACGATCTTGCCGGCCTGCGAGCCGTTGTTCGCGGCGTTTCTGACCGTATACCAGAGGACGCTCGAGAAAGGCCTTTCCTTCTTGCGGTCCAGGATTAAAAGAGAGCCGTCCGGAAGACACTCGATGGCAATGGGATCTTCGGCGACAAACAACGACAATGCCGCAAGGGATGCGGGATTCGGAACGATTCGCTCAAGTATGGCACGCTTGCCACCGTCAACAGGCTGGAATTCCTTTCCACGCTCATCCGATCGTATGGCGCTGGTTTCCTGAAGGTTGAGAATATTGAAGTGCCGATCCAGACCCCAGAGGCAGCTGTTGTCCCGGTCCAGTATCCAGAGGCCTCCTCCCGGTGCAGCGGCCATGTCGAAGGGTGCGAACTGCGACGGCCAGAGAATATGGCGCGGGGGCCCCCCTGCGTAAAGATCGAAGATCAGCGCGCCTCCGGGATCAACGGTCCCTACAACCAGGAAGTGGTCTCCGGTGATCGTAAGACCTCTCAATATGCTGGATGACGGCCCGTAAGCCGGTTCGGCGGGCCGGAATTCTCCTGCTTCAGGCGTTCGCTTGCATGCCGATCCGTCGCTTGGCGACCAGAAGCGCGATGTGTTCCCTCCTGTTGAGTTCACCAGGATTTCCGTGCTGTCCGGCGCGATCCAGTACCAGTTGCCATAGCGATCGCAGCCCGCGCCGCGCCTGCTGTCGAGCCCCGGCTCCTTATCATTGGGCGCCGGTATGAACTGGAATATCCGGGAGTGCAGATTGATCTCGTTCTGATCTTGAGACCAGTCGATCCCGGAAACGTTGCCCGCGGGCGAAGCGTTCCAGATCGTAGAGAACGGCTGAGTTCCGTCCTCATCCAGACTGCACTCGCCCCACTCGTCTTTCCGGAGAATAAGATGAAATTTTGTGTTATTCGCGTCCATGCTTATCTGCATTCCTCCGGTATTATCGGCACCGGTACGACCACCTTACCGCCCGTGCCACCTGTGCCACCCGTGTCCTGCTCATTGGCCGAGGCCGTCTGGCCGTCGCGTAACTGCTCGAGCTCCATGGGATCGCCGACGAGAACCGAGATTCCCATGATACGGGGAAGCTCAAGTCCACGCATGCCCACCACCCCGTCCTTGCCGGCTCCCGTGTCATCGCCGAGAAGCAGTTTCGTGATCGAAGCAACGCCGTCGGCTCGGCTTGCCTCGGCCGCCAGCTCAAGGGCGATCACCGGCCTGCTGAGCGGCCAGCCGGTCGCCATATGGGAGTACGAGGCGCGCGCGCCGCACGCGGTATCCCGGGTTTCCGGCATGGAATACGGGAGCGGCGAGAGGAACTGACGCAGCCTCTGCTTGACCGCTTCACGGACTTCTGCAATGCTGTACCCCGCCACCACGCTGATTCCCGCGGAGATCCAGATGGATTTATACTGCGGTTCCTTCAGAAAAACCTCGGTTGTCACCAGCCGCTTCGGATCAATATACTCACACACAGCGGCCATGAAATTCCT
>Ga0334722_10001652_pt1 | contig 27108 bp, 31 predicted proteins | sample C3_bottom_MG_FD_207210 | JGI IMG/M metagenome (GOLD analysis project Ga0334722, IMG submission 207210) | Sediment microbial communities from Yellowstone Lake, YNP, Wyoming, USA - C3_bottom | ecosystem: Environmental > Aquatic > Freshwater > Lake > Sediment | place: USA: Wyoming | collected... | reverse complement strand
TCTGCCGGCGAAGTCCATCGGTCGCATCGGGGGTGGGAGAAGCCGACCGACCGGCCTGCTCGACGTCGCAGTCATTCAGAGCCTTGTGAAGAAGGGGGTGGTCGATGATCGCGTGGCGGCCTACGGGCATCTCATCGTCGACGAGTGCCATCATCTTTCCGCGCATAGCTTCGAGCAGGTGGCTCGCCAGGCGAAAGCTCGCTTCGTCACCGGCCTGTCAGCCACCGTCGCGCGAAAGGACGGCCACCACCCCATCATCTTCATGCAATGCGGGCCGGTTCGTTATCAAACCAACGCGAAGCTCCAAGCAGCGGCTCACCCGTTTGAACACAACGTCCTCGTGCAGCCTACGGCCTTCGTGCCGAACAGGAACCCTGATCCAGACAAGCGGGTCGAGTTCCAGACGCTTTACCGGGAGCTGGTAGAAGATGACCTGCGCAATGGTCGCATTTGCGATGACGTGGTCGATGCGGTGAACGGCGGCCGGTCGCCGCTCGTGCTGACGGAGCGGACCGAGCATCTCGATCGGTTCGAGGGACGGCTCGTCGGGAGGATCGCGCATGTCGTGACGCTGCGGGCAGGGACGTCGAAGAAGCAGCGGCATGCGGTTGCCGACCTGATGGCGTCCATACCTCATGGGGAAGGCCGGGTGATCGTGGCAACCGGCAGGTACATCGGAGAGGGCTTCGACGACTCACGCCTGGACACGCTGTTCTTGACTCTGCCCGTCTCTTGGCGGGGCACAATCGCCCAGTACGCTGGTCGGCTGCACCGCCTGCATGAGGGAAAGCGGGATGTGCGGGTGTACGACTACGCCGATCTCAATGTGCCGATGCTGGCGCGGATGTTCGACCGACGTTGCCGCGGCTACGAAGCGATCGGCTATCGTGTTCTGCTGCCCGCGAGTGCGATCCCAGGATGGCCCGTCGATGTCGTCCTGCCGTCCGATCCGGTGTGGAAGCGCGACTACTCGGGCAGCGTCCAGCGGCTCGTCCGCGACGGTGTCGATACGCCGCTCGCCAGCCTGTTCGTGCACGTCGCTCGAGTCGTGCCTCCCGACGCACAAGGCGCCGCCCGCGCGCGGAGCGCGACCGAGGCCTTTCTCTATCGCCGGCTTGAGACCATGTCAGGCACCCAGGGACGGTTCATCCTGAACGCGGCGTTACCGATTGCGTTCAACGGTCAGGGAACGATGGAGGTCGACCTGCTCTGCGCTGATGCCCGTGTGGCAATCGAACTCGACGGCGCGCAGCACCTGGGTGACAGACTCGCGTACCGGCGCGACCGCCGTAAGGACCAACTGCTGCAGGAGAACGACTACCTGGTGTTGCGGTTTCTCGCTGAAGATGTGGGGAAGGATCTGGACTTGGTGCTCGATGCGGTTCTGAGGTCGCTCAGCAATCGGCGCTCATCGCCGGTCGCCGACCACAGTCTTGCCACCGGAGGGCGTCCGCGCTAACCGTGAGGACCAACTGCGGTATCGGATCAGACGACTCGTAGGCGTCGACAGTGGGTTGTTCGATCATCTCGTCGAGCCTCGCGTTCGATGGGACCGGCGATCGTCGTTTGCCTGACTCCGTCTTCATCTGAACAACCGAGTCAATCCCAGCTCACATAGCTCTTGGATCGATGCCGGCGTCAGTCCTCGGTGTGCCGCGATCAGGGAGGCGCCGCGGACCGTGTCTGAGGTCGTGCGGAACAACTCGGCCACGCGGGCCGCCACCTCTCGTTTCAATGACGGCCGCAACTGCGGCGCCACCGAGACGAGCCAGATCTCGTTCAGCTGATTCAGTGCGTCGCCGAACAGCTCGATGGTGTCGTGGATGTACAGGACATCCTTGGGCCGGTCGTCGTGCTTTCTCCGCGAGTGGATGAGTAACTTCTGGGTAATGAAGCTCACCGGGTTGGGGACGAGAACCACAGCCGCTTCCGAAACGGTGAAACCGTTGTCCTGACTCACGGTGACTGCCCATGGGGCGATCAGGAGAACGTCGAGGTGCCGAAGTTTCTGCGCCACGACCCCGCCGATGCGCTCGGTGACGTTGCGCGAGCCGTCTCGACGTCGCTCGCTTCCCTGGAGTGGCGTCAGAAACTCGGCATAGAATCCGAGTTCCTCCCTCCCAAGGCTGTAGTGTGTGACCGGTGGTTGATCGTCACCGGACATCTCCTCGACGAACCCCCACGCGATCAGCCTGCCGCGCAGATCCTCGGTGCGGGCGATCGTGCCCGGACCGAGGGCGATGTCCGCATCTTCGGTGCGCAATGCATCATAGGGTGGGGCGACCGCCTCCGGGCGCTCACGGTAGAGGCGATGGGCCCATCCACCGATGAAAACGACCTTGCCGAGCCATGGACGAAGCGCGTCGACCAGGAGCGAGAACCGTTCGGTGTCGCTACGGCGTGCGGGCATTGGATTCCTTGATCATCGGCTTGATCACATGCCGGCCGATGAGATCTGCTTGTTCCTTCCCTCGGGTGGGGTGCGGGCCCGTGTCGAGCCACACCTGAAGCACATCGGACACGAGCAGGTCATCGACCGTGACAGCGCCGCGGAATACCGACTCCTGTGCGGCCGGGACGCGGAGCATTACGTTCGCCGGGTGTCCGGCCGGCGATGGGGAGAGTCCGGCGTTGGGCAGGCGCTCCGGCCGGAGCGCGTCAACGTAGATATGCACGGGAGCGCCCGCGACATGTCCAAGCTCGAGCGCGCGCGCAGCCGCAAACAGCCCGAGGCAGGCGCGTCCTCCTAGCGCCTCCAGCGTTCGGGCGAGTTGTCGGCGTTCGTTGCCTGGCAAGGTCCAGCGGAAGGACCATTCCTTCACGGGGCTGACGTGCGGCCGCTGCCAACGTTCCAGGAGCGCCTCGAGCCGCACAAGGCGCAGAAGGCCGCTGCTCTGGTCGAGGAACTGCTCCTGTTCCAGTTGCCGGACCAACCGGAAGGCGCTCATGACGGACACGTGCGCGGCTTTCGCCAGGTCCGACGCGTTGCGGTATTCGCGGCGGGGGATGGCCTCCGGCAAGAGTTCGCGTCGGCCAATGTGCGGCGCGAGTAGGACCTTCAGCATCCACTGGTTGAGGTCCGAGAACAGGTAAACGGCGGATTGAAACGCGCGACCCACCCTCTGCCCCGACGGGTTCGGCTTGACGTTGAGTTCGTCGAGACCTGGTCCGACGAAACAACGGAGGCCTTGGCGGTCGAGCAGGCCGACCGCGACGTCTGGCGCGTGGTCTCGCGCAAACGACTGCAGGGCGTCTGCGACCGCCCTTCCGATCCTGGGCGCCGCTACGACGGCGAGCGGATGCCAACCGGAGTGCTGTGCCGCCAGTGACCGCGCCTGCAAAATGGCCTGCGACAACAAGGGCACAAGCCGATCACGTCGGCCCTCCGAAGCCGGTCTCATGTCCACCGCGTAACGGTGCCGGCCCTTGCCGGCCCGCACTTCGAATTGGCGCTCGCTCGCGTGTGGCCCGCCGTGGATTCTCCAGCCGCCGCGCCGAAACGCGTCGATGAGGATCTCTTCGAACCCGCCCTCTGACTGGACGGTTCGACGTTGATCGGCGTGAGCGGGCATGGTTGGAGTCCCAGACCGACCACGGGGATACCGTGGCCATGATAATTAACATGGCCATGATAACACGGTGGCGTCAGGCAATGACACCCGCTGTGGGGCGTTCTCTCCGGCGTCGTTGAGAGGACGGCCGGTCCGATTCGATTCTCCGCACTGGCCTTGACGGCCTCGTTCAATATGGCTTCCTCGGCGCTTCACTCTGCAACCAACGATTCGACCGAGTCCACGACCGTGGAGACATTGCGGAGATACGGCTCTGAGCCCAGTCTCCATCGAGGCATGTTGTTGACAGACGGGGGCTTAGCGAACCAAGGGCCGAGGGAATATTTCCCTCTTGAGCGACAGCCTTAAGTGCATATAAATAAAGCACTTAACGCATAGTTGGCGGAGAGAGAGGGATTCGTCCGCCGTCGCGGCGGTTCGACTAACGTCTGTTCTCCCGCCGCTATGGCGAGATCTCATCCCTGGGCGTAGCCATCGCGCCGTAGCTCGCGCGAGATTACCCGCGAGCGTAGGCGGATGGCGGAGAGAGAGGGATTCGAACCCTAATAACGCGTTTCTCTAAATGGTTGATGGCGCGCGACTTCTGGCTCTAAGGGTTCGAGTCTCAGGCAGTTACAGGCGTCAACTTGTGCGCGGCAGTCACCGCCAGTCCTCAGGATTCTCCCCCGGTCGTGGAGACATTTTGGAGACGGCTGCCGCGTCATGACTCGACCTGCCAGGTTGATTACGACTCGTCGGCCCCAGTCCGTAGGTGCCGATCGCGGCGAGAACCAGGTGTGCGCAAATCTCTTCCTGGAAGTCCTCATCGTCGAGACGCTGCCGCTTCAGCCGCTTCAGCCAGGCGACGATCGACATGCGCTACTCGCCGGTTCGGGGCGCCAGCGACGGTTTCATCACGCCGCTGATCGCGTTGACCAGTTCGGTCCATCGCGATTGCTCGCGAAGGAGTTGCTTCCGGCCTTCGGGCGTGATCCGGTAGAACTTGGCCCGCTGGTTCGCCGCCGTCTGGCCCCATTTGGAGGTAACCCAGCCCCTCTTGGCGAGCCGCTGCAGCGCGGGATACAGCGAGCCGGCTTCCACCTGCAGCACGTCCGATGACTGGGCGCGAATCGTCTGCCCGATCGCGTAGCCGTGCTGCGGGCCCCACTGGAGGGTCCGGAGGATCAGCATGTCGAGAGTGCCATGCAGCAGGTCGGTGCGCGCGTCGGGTCGTGACGAATACAGGGCCACAATATAGACAGTCTATGACCTAACCGGCATGGCGACGCCCTTGATGAGCAGCCACAGCGCGAGCGTCACCTCGAAGGCGAGCATTGGCAACCAGACGAACGATACGACCGGGCCGCGGAGGAACCCTGCGAGCTCCAGGGGAAGGGCCACCACGAGCAGGACCGACGCGGCGACGCCCAGCCAGGCCAATGGGGTGGGAATCATCCGGCCGCGCAGCAGGAGGTAGGAGAAGAGCGTGCTGCCCACGGCGAAGAACGTTGCGGTGAGAGCCATGTTTCCCCTGAGAAGGAACGCGCCGAGCGCGCGCGCGGCCGCGGGATCTGGTGCATCTGCTCCGGTGGCCGTCGCGAGCCAGATCAGTCCGAGTGTGCTCGGTATGCCGATGGCAGCGATCACACCCTCTCCGACGCGGCACGCCATGGCCAGCATGGCGAGATCGGGATCCTGCTCTCGCGTGATCGCATATAGCGTCACGCCCAGCACCAGGGCCGAGAAGCAACAGCTCAGGTCGATCAAGACGGAGACGCGGACTGCTGTCGCATGCTGGGCGATCCCCGCGAGCTCCGCTGCGATCCCCCCTCCGCTGGCCGCCCGGCTGGACAGGAGGAGGCTGGTGATGCCGACGGCAATGTAGAAGAGGAACGTGAAACCGGCGATTCTCGCGTTCGTTGTGCGGGTCATATCGGTCTAGCCTCCTGCGCGAATAGAAGAACGGGCGGTGAGAAGGACTGTAGCGCCTGAAGATCGGCGCACTTCGTCAGCAAGGCTGATCGAGAACGTCCCGCACGCTGTGCTCCAGCTGCTCGAAGGTATACGGCTTGCCGATAAGAACCGTAGTCTGGTCGAGTCCGCGCTGCATGGCCACGTCGTCGGTATACCCGGAGGTGAACAGCACCCGTACCTCGGGGCGGATCTTCGCAAGCTGATCCGCCAAGTGGCGCCCGCTCATCCCGGGCATGACCATATCGGTAAACACCAGATGCACGGGTCCGTCGTGCCGCTCAAGGACGCGTAGCGCCTCTTCGCCGCTGCCAGCAGTCAACACAGTGTAGCCGGCCCGTTGCAGCACGCGCGTGGCGACACGGCGAAGGCCCTGTTCATCATCGACGACGAGGACCGTTTCGGTGCACGGAACTGGCGTGACGACCGGCGCGGGCCCTTGTCTGGGTTCTTCGTCGGGAGGGTCGATTCGGACACCTGTGTGCGGATGGCCGCGTTCATCCACGGTCTTCTTCGCTGAAGGTGTCGAAGGACCGTCTTCGCCAATCTGCCGCCGCGACGCTCTCCTCAACCACGCGACGATCGACATCCGTCACTCCTCAGTTCCTGCCCGCATCCTGCCTGGCAGAAACTCCCCGCGCGCATCGGGTCGAACCTCGTGTGAGGTCAAGGTATAGACACTCTATATCCATTTGATGTAGAGAGTCTATACCCTGTTCCATCGTGACACCGTCTGAGCTGCCAACGGAGCGTGAACGCAATCTGCGGGGGGTGTTCGTCGCGTCGGGGCGGGGTGTTGGGACGGGTTGACAAATCCCGTAGGCATAGATAATCTAGGCCTATATTGACTATGCACAATCATGACATGCCTCCGGGCGCTCTCGTCCTCCTGATCCTTCGCGTGCTCCGCTCCGAGTCTCTTCACGGATACGCGATCGCGCAACGGATCCACACCCTGTCGTCGGATGCTCTCCGCGTAGAGGAGGGCTCTCTGTACCCGGCCCTCCAGAAGATCCTGCTCAAAGGCTGGGTCACGGCGACCTGGGGGACGTCGGAGACAAGCCGCAAGGTCCGCTTCTACAAGCTCACGCGATCCGGCATGAAGCAACTCGAAGCGGAGGCGTCCCAATACGACCGGAAGACCAAGGCCATCCAGGCCATCCTGCGGACAGCGTGAAGGGAACAATCTCTTGAGAGAACTCCTGCGCCGTATCGTCTACCTGCTCAATCGCCGCCGCTTCGACGACCAACTGGCAGAGGAGTTGGCCTTTCACCGCGAATTGGCTGAAAAAAGCGGGGGGGTGCCCCTGGGCAATGCCCTGCGCCTGCGCGAGGACTCCCGAGAGGCCTGGGGTGTCATGTGGCTCGACCGCCTCGGCCAGGATCTGCGTTACGCATTCCGGACGATGCGTGCGTCGCCAGGCTTTACCTCGGCTGCGGTCCTCGTCCTCGCCATCGGCATCGGCGCGACGGTCGCGGCGTTCTCTTCGTTCAATATGGTGGCCCTGCGGCCGCTGCCCGTCCGCGATCCCCAGACCATCCTGCGGCTTACGCGGCAGGCTCCAGGTCGCTCCTGGTCCGAAGTGCCATATCCGGCGGTCGCGTTCTATCGCGAGCACACGCGCACCCTGTCGGCCGTTCTCGCCCAGGCCACCTCAGGCCTGAGCGTGGAAGGCGTCGAGCGGCCAGGGAGCACGTGCTTCGTTTCCGCAAACTTCTTTGATGAACTGGGCGCCCGACCCGGGCATGGGAGGCTCTTCAGCGTTGGCGACGCGAGGCCTGATGCGCCGCCTGTGGTCGTTCTCGGGTATGGCGTCTGGGCCAGCCACTTCGGATCGAACCCGTCGGTGGTGGGCACGTCCATACGCCTCAACGGCAAGGCCGTCACCATCGTCGGCGTCGCCGCTCGCGAGTTCTCAGGACTGGGTGGCGACGCCCCGGACTACTGGGCGCTGCTCGAGCACCACGGGTACTTCGTTCACGGGAGCCAGTTGCTCACCGACTTCTCGAGCCGGGTCACGATGTGGGGACGCCTGAGCCAGGGAGCGTCGCCGCAGATGGCCGAGGCCGAACTCACGACCCTCGCCGCCCAACTTCGGCGGCAACATCCCAGGGACATCTGGGAAGGCGAGCGCCTTCTGAGCGAACCGGGCGGTTACGCGTCGCTGGCGGGACAGACATCGATGTTCACCCTCGTCGGGTTTCTGGTCGTGCTGATTCTGGCCGTGGCGTGCGGAAATCTGGGCAGCCTGCTGCTGGCCCGCGGCGCCTCGCGTCAGCGCGAGATGGCCCTGCGCAGCGCAATCGGCGCCGGCCCCAGCCGGCTGATCCGCCAACTGTTCACGGAGAGTCTCGCCCTGGCCGTGATGGGGTCCCTCGGAGGCCTTGCGCTCGGCTCACTCGTGCTCAAGGGCATCCTGGTCGTGACCGACGCGCCACCGTGGCTCGATCCCACGCCCGACTGGCGCGTGGTGACGTTCGCCATCGCGATCGGCTTCCTGTCGTCGGTGCTGTTCGGATTGACGCCCGCGCGTCACATGGCGCGTCAGAAGCCAACGCAGAAGACCTTTGGTCGGACCCTGCTGATCGGCGCGCAGGTGGCGTCGAGCTGCGTCCTGCTCATCGTTGCCGGCCTCCTCGTGCGGGCGGTCGAACGCGCGGCCTCGGCGGATCCGGGCTTCGAGTACGAGCACGTGATCGTCGTGGAGCCATCGCTCTCCGAGCACGGCTACACCGCGGCCCTGGCCCGTGCGTACATCCAGGACCTGACTGTGCGGCTCCGCGGCATAGCGGGGGTTGAAGACGTCAGCGTCACATCGACGCCTCCGCTCAGCGGCCTGAGAGTCACGGCGTCTCTCCTGCTCGACGGGCGACCACTCGAAGTCTTCATCCATCAGGTCGATCCGCATTACCTGACGACGATGAAGATCCCGCTCGCGCGCGGCCGAAACCTGACTGATGGTGACGAGCGCGGCGTGGTGGTGAGCGATTCGCTCGCCCGAAGGATATGGCCGGGGCGCGATCCCCTGGGAGAGCTGATCAAAATCGGAGACGAGGCGCTCACCGTGGTCGGGGTCTCGGGCAACGCCCATACTCTCGCGATCCGGGATCCGGAGGCTGTCGAGCTCTATCGGCTGGCCCGCGAGGCCGATTTTACCGGTCTGGCCGTGGTCGCGCGGACCGCCGGTCCCACCGAGAGCCTGGCCTCCGCCTTCTCGGCCGCCGCCAATGGTTTCGACCCGAATATCAAGCCTCAGGCGCAGTTGCTGAAGCACCGGTTCAGGCAGAGCGTCCGCGATATCGAAAACGGCGCCCTCGCGGTCAGCGCGCTTGGCGTGATCGCGCTGGCCGTGGCCTGTCTGGGCGTGGTGGGCCTGGTGACCTACTCGGTTGCTCAGCGCACGAAGGAAATTGGCATCCGTCTGGCCCTGGGCGCCGAATCCCGCCATATCCTGAGGAGTCTCTCCACGCAGTTCCTGGGGACCATCATCGGGGGTCTGGTCGTGGGCGTCCTGGGCGCCGCCGGGCTAGCCCAGCTGTTGCGGCGGGAGCTGTATGGCCTGAGCACGATCGATCCAATCGCCTACATCAGCGCCATCGTCTTGTTCCTGACCGCGGTCTGCCTTGCCGCGCTGTGGCCGGCCAGACGCGCCCTGCGCGTCGATCCGCTGGTCGCCCTTCGCTGCGATTGAGGTGACGACAGGCGGAGTCCTCGCCCGGGGGCCTGATAGTCTGCGACCCCGAAGAGGACCGTCAGGGCAAGCCTGCGGTCACACCATCCGCAATTTCCCCCTCGGTCAGGTGCGCGTATCCTAGCACTAAACCTTGCGGCCCGCGTCTCGGCCTGTGCCGCCAGTAGGTGCCGATCGGATAGAGCCGCACGTCGTGATCGGCGGCCGCGTGCGCCACCTGCCGTTCGTTGGTGCCGCGGGGAAGCATCGCGACCAGGTGTAGTCCGGCCGCGATGCCGTGAATCGTCCAGCTCGCGCGACGCACGTGCAGCGCACGAATCAGCGCGTCGCGCCGGCACCGATAGAGGAGCCGCATCCGGCGCAAGTGCTGATCGAGAGCGCCGCTCTGCAGAAATTCCGCGTAGACGAACTGTTCGAAGCACGGCGTGCCTAAATCGGCGAGCTTCTTCGCTTCGATTGCGTGATCGACCAGGGCTGGAGGGACGCACAGCCAGCCGAGCCGAAGCGCGGGCGCCAGGATCTTGCTGGCGGAGCCGGCGTACACGACTCGCTCTGGCGCGAGCCCCTGCAGGGCGCCCACGGGAGACCCGTCGTAGCGGTACTCGGCATCATAGTCGTCCTCGATCACGAACCCGCGACACCTCTCGGCCCAGGCCAACAGCTCGCGTCGGCGGTCAGGGCCGAGCACACTCCCGGAAGGAAACTGGTGTGCCGGCGTGACAATGACTGCCCGCGCCCCGGTCTCGACGAGCCGTTCGGTGATCAGGCCCTGGTCATCGACCGGCACACGAGCCACGACCACTCCCGCCGCCGAAGCGATGCGGCCAATGTCGGGCTGTGCGGGGTCTTCCATGGCGATGCGTCGAATTCCATGCTTCGCCAGAGCCCTCACTGCGACTCCCAAGCCCTGCGCGAAACCGGTGCAAATGACCACATTGGCGGGCATCGCGACGACCCCGCGGACCCGCGCGAGATACTCGCTCAGTGCGGCCCGCAGGGCCGTCGCACCCCGGGCGTCGCCATAACCAAGATCGCCGGGGCTCACCGCTCGCAACGCCCGGCGGGCAGCGCGGCTCCAGTCCTCACGTGGAAACTCGCGGACGTCGGGCGCGCCAGGTCGGAAGTCGCAGCGCACGACGTCCTGTGGCGGCCGCACTGGCTCATCTGTAACCGGTCGCACTCCGGGTGCGATGGTCGTCCGGGCCGCCTGATGCGCCACGAGGAAGCCCTCCGCGATGAGCTGCTCGTACGCGTCGACGACCACGCCGCGGGACACTCCAAGATCTCGCGCCAGTACCCGGGTCGAGGGCACGACCGTTCCCGCCGGCAGCCGTCCTGATCGCGCCGCGTCCCGTACCGCACGTTCTATTTGGCGACGGATCGGCCCGGCCCCTGGTCGGAGCGCCACCAGGAGCTCAGGCTGTCGTCTGGTCCGATTTCCTAGCGCCATACTGGACCTTGCTGTGAAACCAGCTCGGCATTATAACGAAAGCTATAGATTATCTCAGGGACACCCGCAGTCTGGGGCCTTTCGAGTGATGCCCGGAACAAGATGGTGCTGGCGCTCTTGATGGAGAATGGGATGTGGGCGAACAGCAACTGTCACGGATGCGCGTGTGTCTCACGGGAGTGGTCTTCCTTGCGGAATGGGCGCACCTCATCTGGGAGCACCTTCACGGAGGTGTCGTACGCCACCACATCCTGCATCGACCGGAGCTACCGGCCATCTCCAACTGGTGGGGCGCGCTGCTGCTCCCCGCGCTGGCGTGGTTTCTCCTCGGCCGGATCCACAGGCGCATGGTTTCGCGTGCCGACCAAGATCGGGTGCCGTCGAAGCCCACGGTCGGTGTCATCGTCGGCTTCGTCGGCGCGCTGACATGTGGCATCCTGCTGGCGGCCTCATTCACATACCACTACGACGCGCTTGCGTCGTATCTGTTCCAAGGCGCGTTGCTGCTTGCCCTGCTTTTGCCGGTGTACCGCGCGGAGTGCGTGCTCGGGTTCGTTCTGGGCATGACGCCCACGTTCGGCGCACTGTTGCCTACCGCCGTCGGCTCCCTGATCGCAGCGCTGTCCGCGGTCATGCATCTCGCCGTTCGCCCAGTCTTCGCCAGGCTCCGGACACGGTTGAGCAGGCGATGAGCCCAGTATGTAGATCGCCGTGAGGGTGGCGCCACTTTTCTAGGGTCTTCAGCGGTTCTTCGCTACGCAACGGCATCTCCTTCCCGCCGGCGGATACGATCCTGAGGCGTGGATCCAATAGCAGAATCGTGGGCCACGCAGTGACGCGAAACCGTGCCTGGCAGAGGTCCCTGACACTCTCCGTGGTTGCCTGAGGCCAGGTCACACCGTTATCAGTGACGAACTTCCTGGCCCGCTCCAATCCCTTCGCACGCTGCTCGGGCGTCGCATCCGGCTGTTCGCAGTCGATGCCTATTATCTCGAGCCCGCGCGCTCGGAACGATTCATAGGCAGTCTTCAGATGCGGGATTTCGGCAACGCACGGCCCGCACCACGTCCCCCAGAAGTCGAGCAGGACGTACTTGCCTCGAAACTGCGACAGGCGCCGGTGGGCGCCTGAAAGATCGGTAAAGCTGAAGTCCGGCACCGCTGCGCCCGGCTTGCCTCCTAGCTCCACGTACGAAGGCAGCGCTCGTTGACCGTGACGCCTAACGCGCGGCTTGAGCCGCGGCGCGCCAGCGACAGTCTCACGCCGACGGCTCCAGGCCGATGTAGGCGTCACAGTCACTTCGGGAGCGGTCGCGCGGGCGTGGAAACCTGAAGGTTTAAACCTTTGAATAGAAGCCAGAGGCCAACCAATATCTCGGCCAGTCCGATCGGCGCCCAACCGAATTGCAGAATTGTGGCATGCTGCGGCCACATGAGGGAACCAGAACAGACTATTGGCACCAGCACGGACCCCAAGAGACCCAAACCGGACAAGAGTTTTGGGATATAGGTCGATCGGAAAAGGAGGTAAAAGAAGAGAGTGGAGCCGATACCAAAGAAAATCGCGAAGCTATTAAATACAATCGAATCTGCAGACGAGTGCAAAGTCACGAACATGGAGAACTGCTTTCCGTCCAAGGCATTGAGGGAATCAGCGCTAATATAGAATTTCAAGACAACAAAACCAAGAATAGCCTGACCTCCGACGAAGGTAGCCTCCAGTAATCTAAATACCAAAGCAAGCAGCGCCAGATCGTTGTCTAGCGGTTTGATAGCGACATAAAGACTCATGGCCAAGAACACGATACACAGACTGGCGACTAATCCGCTGGACAGTCCGATACGATAGAGCAGCTCGGAGCCCATAATCCTATGGGCGGTCTCTGCGAAATCTCCGGGAACTCTGAAACGGGTGGTAACAAGAGCGAATGTCAGGTACGCGGCGTCGACTAAGAGATACATGAAGCCCGCGAGTCTTGCGTACCTGATCTGTGACTTGTCGATATCAGTGCTTGTCATCTGCAACCCCCTCTAATTAGGTGCCGGATGTTCGAACACGAACCGTTCCTCGGCAGTGAGCGCGTCGTCTCCGTTCGCGTCGCAGTACGGGAAGCGGTTGCCACTTGCCGGCTCTATCAACGCAACTCGAATGCCTTCACCAGGACGGCGCACGCTGCCGTCCTTCTTTGGAAATGCGCAGTCGAGCTTTTCACCGAACGCACGATCACCGTCCGAGACCGGCTGCGGCAGATGCTGACGTTCGTCGGGAGTCAGCGCCTTGAGCTTCACGTAGACGATCGGCAGCCTGGTCGGCACCAGCTCCGGACGCAACCTGCCGATGTACTGGTCGGCCGCCGTCGATAGGCTCGTAGCGCACAAGACGGAAAGAGACGTCACTGTCAGAATAGCCGCTGTCTGGCCACGCATATCTTCCTCCTGCCTCACTCCTGGCGAATCGTTCACTTCTCGCCGAATCGCGCACGAACTCAACCGCCCATGAGAAGGGTGATCATCAGATCCGGACCGCTCCACGTGATTCGAGCCTTTGCGGCTTTGATGGTGACATCGGAAGTCTCGAGCGCCAGGCTGGTGACGATGCCGTCGCTTGTCTGCACTGAGGCCAAAGCCTTTTCCAACTCTGCTCTGGCCGTGACGCCAGGCAGCCTGAATCGAACGAGTCGCCGTCCGGTATCCCGCAGGAGCGGCACGGCCACCTTTTGTGTCACTTCACCCTCTTTGCCAAAGGCGACGCGAATTGGTACCTGCGAGAAGATCGTTCGCTCTCCGTCGACTCTAGTGATCCCGAACGGGGTGAAGCCCATGCCGAGCCTGGGAGACTCCAGGTTCGAATAGTCGATGACGAGACCTGTGCCCGGGCCCTTTTCGATGTCGTTCAGCACGGCTTCGGCGTGCGCTTTGCCCTCCTCCGCGAGCTTCGTCTTGCTCTCGACGAGAGCGGCATGACCTGGTTCGGCTCTGGTGTCCTCGAGAGCTTTGGCCATCTCGGCCTGCGACGGCTTCAGGGCTTCCCCCGCGAGAGAGGTCAAGGACACATCGCGCCGGAAGATCCGCTGCTTCCACGCCGGCAACAACCGGTCGAGCAACACGCCGACGCCCATACCCGAGTAGTACAGCCGAAAGCGGACCGGGGCCGTCCCGTACGGATCGTTGTTGACGACCACCGCCCCGCTCATGTTCTTGACCATGTCATCGATCAGCTCGTTTCGCAGTGGCGACAGGTTTCCGTAGCCGGCGAATCCCTGCGCCCATGACATGGCTGCGCCCGGACGCCTGCCTTCCAGCGCCTGAAAGAGGCGATACTCGGTGTATTTTGCTAACCCTTCGGAGAATTCGACCCGGTCTTCGTAGTCCACGGCGGCGGGGGGTAAGCTCGCGCGCCGATTGTTGCGCAGCGCCAGCCAGCGCACGGCCGCACGCCGAGAAACGCCCGCGCCAGTGGCGCGCAGGGCTTCTGCCAGCGCCGCGCCCTCCTCGGCCCACCCGACGTTGTTCTCCACCGAGAGTACCGGGTAATTCAAGAGCGCCATCTCATTGGCTCCCTTGTCCGGCGCCTGCGTGTGCTGGAAGACGTGAAAAGCCTCGTGGACGACGAAAGCGAGTTGGTGATAGTGGTCCGTTGCCATGTCCAAGAGACCCAGCGTGCGGACCTTTTCTGCCGCCGGTCTGGTATCCAGCAGAAGACCAGAAACGCGGTTCCGCAGGTTGGACAAGGTGTCAGCGACCACGAGGGTCTGGACTCCGGCGACATCCTTGCTTGTGTTCTGCCCGTCGGCCTCGATGAGCGTTGGGCCGTTCTTCACGGCGACCCGTGCACCCGGAAAGCCCACCGGGCCGGCATACGGGACGAACCCGGCAGGCGGGCGGGGATGATTGATCAGGACATCCTGTTGCCCGGGCAGATAAAAGAGCAGCGGCGTCTTCGATGCGTCCCAGCCGGGCCAGACCGGATTGCTCGGGGAAGCGACCACGGTCCACACCTCCGCCGCTTCAGCAATCAAGAGAGGGTCCACGCGCAACACGGCCGAAGGGCTTGAACGACCCTCGAGCGATTTCTTCGTCGCGTCTTGTGCACCAGCGTACGACATCGCGACCAACACAAGACCGAGAGCCACTGCGATACGTGCACTTCTGTGTCCTCGCTTCATCGACTACCCCTTTCAGTGAATGCGCAACCGAACGCCGCCTGGGAGGGAACGCCCATCGCGAGCGGAAGCACTCTCCCGCTGCGCTCCTACTATGCGTGCTGCGCTGCGGCCGTTGGTTAAGACGGTGTTATGTTCTTGTAAAAGCAGCATCGGCAGCGCACACGCCGCCTCCTGATGTTCGTGCTGAGCGTTGCGGCGGTGGGCCTGCCGACTCTGCGGAGATCCGCATAGACGGATCACACAAGCCCATTCGGTGCGCGACCGTCTGGTGACAACCAGTCATTAATCCGAGCGTGCGGCTCTGAGGCTGTCGCGCAGCAGTTTCCACGCCCTTGTGATGTGCACTTCTGTCGTCCGGATCTGGCCAATGGCCAGTCGAAGCGAAAAACGCCCTCGCAGGCGCGTGTGCGACAGGAACACCTCGCCAGACGCGTTAACGCGGTCGAGGATCGCAGCGTTCAAGTGCTCCAGTCGATCCGGATGAACGCCCGCAGGAGCGGCGCGAAAGCACACGACACTCAACGTTGTCGGTGCGAGACGTTCGAAGTCGGAGTCGCCATCCACCCAGGCTGTAAACAGCCGGGCGAGCCGCAGGTGCTCGGTGAGCCTCGCTCGGATGCCCTGCGCGCCGAAATAGCGCAACACCATCCAGAGCTTGAGCGCTCGAAAGCGGCGGCCGAGCGAGATACCGGTGTCCATCAGGTTCCGGACCGAGTCCACGTCGGACGTCTCAAGATACTCGGGCGTCAGGGCCAGTGCGCGACGGAGTACGTCCATGTGGCGGGTATAGAACGCGCTAATGTCCAGCGGTGTAAACAGCCACTTGTGAGGATTCACGACGAGCGAGTCCGCTTCGGACACACCCTCGAAGATCCATGCGTGTTCCTGCACCATGGCCGCGGGACCCGCGTACGAGGCATCGACGTGCAGCCACACACCCATCGTCTGGCAGATATCCGCGATGACGTCGACGGGATCGACGCTTCCGGTTCCCGTTGTGCCGACCGTGGCCACCACCGCAACGGGAAGATAGCCTGCGGCGCGATCTTCCGCCATCGCGGTCTTGAGCAGATCGGGACGCAGGCGGTACTCGTCATCGACGGGGATCTTCCTCAGCGCTTGGTGTCCCATCCCAAGCACGATGACCGCCTTGTCGATGGACGAGTGCGCCTGCTCGGAGCAATACACCCGCAGGGGGGGGAGCTCTGCGCGATGCGCGAGTCCGCGCGCCCGAATCTGTGGCACCGCAGCTTCGCGAGCTGCCATGAGCGCATGGAGATTCGAAGCCGAGCCGCCGTCGTAGAGCACGCCTTCGAATGAACCGGGAAGCCCGAGCAGACGACGGAGCCACCCGAGCGTCACCTCTTCGAGCTCGGTCGCCGCCGGAGAGGTCCGCCAGAGCATCGCCTGCTGGTTGAGCGCGGCGGTGAGGAACTCTGCGAGCACACCAGGACCGCTGCCGCTGGTGGCGAAGTACGCAAGAAAGCCCGGATGATTCCAGTGCGTCAGGGCGGGGACGAGAATCCGCTGGAAATCGTCGAGAATTCGCGACATCGGCTCTCCACGCTCCGGGGCAGCCATGGGCAGCGCCGCGGTCACCTCGCCTGGCGCTACGCGTGCCAACACGGGATGCTCCTCCGGCGCGTTCAGATAGTGTCGGATCCAGTCGGCAATGCCGATTGCCGATCGATGAAATGTCTCCGGGTCCATATCTCCCAATGCCGCTGGTCCCTCAGTCGACGCTTCCACGGTCACCTCCGTAGATGCTGTTATACTGCCAGGACTGGTCTTGTTGTAAGGTCCAGTAGGATGCCAATATATAAGACCAGATTAGAGCCGGATCTCTTGGCACCTGGCGGCGCCCCTGCGGATGGGTTCAATGGAAATGGCCGCGGTCTTCGGGTCCCGTGGCTGACGACGAAGACCGATTACGTCTACGACTGCATATCGCAAACGTTGAACGTCGTGTACAGCGAGCCCGTCCCGCATGAGGAGCAGCAGCAGGAGTCGGCGGTCGTGGATGCGGTCATAGCCTTCGGCCGCGCGGTTGCAGGTGGGAAGACGATCGCCGGCGCCGAAGTTGCGTCAAGACTGACGCCCGGAGATACAGTCGCCGACATCCAGATAACGCGCGTCGGCGAGGCCGCCCGCAGCTTCAAGTGAACGCAGGGAACGAGGGCTCTCCTGTCCGCCAGAGGGGATCTGTGCCGCGAGTGTTCACGAAAGTTACGTCTGGCTCTCAGCAATGATCCTACGTGCCCACTCGATGGCATCCCGTGGGCCATAGGCGCGAGCTTCGGTGTCGTCGTAGAGCACTCCAGACGTGATTTCGGTAAGTGCGGCGGCGGCCGCAACCTTGGCTAACATCTCGGTGGTCGAACGCGACACCAGCTCAGCGCAGGCGCGCAGCACCCGGCCCTCAGCGCTGGACCGGACCCTCTCAGGAATCTCGGCGTTCTTATCGAGGAAATACTCAAACCCGGTCGGCTCGCCAGCGTACTCAGCAGGGATCATCCCCATCAACGTCGCCAGATCGAGATCGGCGTCCAGTCGCAGCGGAAATCCTGCCTGATTGACGGCGGCCTGCCACGCCGACCCGGTTGGCAGTCGCTCCAGCTCGAAAAACACCGACACGCTAGTCATCGGTACCCCCGTTTCGGTGCACCTCCCAGGCGCCTGAGCGCGTGGTCGTCACCCCGTCTTCGGTCGTCACGTGCCCCTGGACGGAGAAGCCTGAGAACAACGGCGTCCGCTCGTCCCTCGGAAAAACGCCGTGGACTACGAAGAGTCGCATGTCGGGATCGAAGACCTGCAGAAACACGATTCGCAGTTCGCCGTGCTGCGCTGGCCCGCCCTTCGTTCCGATGGTCAGCGGCGGCGCTGTTCCAACGATAGACCCGTTTTTGAGCAGGCACACGTCGACGCTGAGCGGGTGCCGCAATTCCTCCGCAAGCTCGCCAAGGCGCGGCGTGACCTCGAGTCTGATGACGGCGTCAACATGTTCGGGAACGGGATCTGTTTCCGGTCGCTGTGACATACGCTCAAGTGTCCTCGCTGTGGTTGAAGAGTCCGTGTCGGGACTCATTCGTCGGTCGCACGTCACCCTTCCTGCGACGGCACCAGCCAGCCGCTCACGACCCGGCCTCGGGGGCGAATCAATCCCAGAAGTCCAGGCTGCCGTCTGGTACTATTTATCATCACACTACTGGACCTTCTTGTTGAACCAGCCTGGCCATATTATTGGACCTGCCCAGGCAATTGCAACATTTCCAGCATACTCGCGTCTATGAGGGATAAGACCTTCATCCCACACGCGCAGCAGAGGATGTGCCGCCCGCTGGGTGCCATTCAGGCGGAGATGCCGAAAGAGAAGCGTTGACATGGAATCGCATCGAGCTGATGCCTCGCCCCAAGTTCTGGCAAGAATCGGCGGCGTGCTGTACCTGATCACCATCGTCGTGGGCATCTTCAACGAGGCGTTCGTCAAGGGCAGGATCGTCGTGTCCGGGGATGCCACGGCAACGGCCGACAAGCTCAGATCGATGGAGTCTCTGTGGCGCGTCGGCATTGCTGGTGAGCTGCTCATGGTCATTTGCGCGATCGCCCTGACGCTCATCCTCTATGTCTTGCTGAGACCGGTGAGCAGGGACATTGCCCTGCTGGCGACATTCTTCGCGCTGACAGCGAGCGCGACCGAAGCGGCCTACTCACTGCGGCTCGTCGAGGCGCTGTTTCCGCTCGGGCATGCCGGGTATCTCAAGGCATTTTCGCCGGAACAGCTCAATGCCATGGCGAGCCTGTCGCTCAGATCGCATGCCAACGGCTTCGGCATCAGCCTTCTTCTGTTCGGACCATTCTTCCTGGCCACCGGGTACCTGATCTTCAGATCGACCTACTTCCCAAGGGCTATCGGCATCCTGTACCAGATTGCGGGCGTGGCTTATCTGGCGAATGGCTTCGTGCTCGTTCTGGCCCCAAGCTTCGCAGCCACGATCTTTGCCGTGATAGTGCTTCCTGCCTTCGTTGGGGAGGCCTCATTCTGCCTTTGGCTTCTTGTGAAGGGCGTAGACATCGAGACCTGGCGAGAGCAAGCCGCACGGAGCTGAGGTTCATTTCGAAGATGCAGGTGGACCTCACGGTCGCGAACAGCGCCAACATCCAGGACATCGAGGCTGACTACCGCCGACGCCAAACTGTACGAGTGTGATGACGAAGGTCTGGTCGATCTGAAGACCCGAAGCGCCGCCTTTCTTCTTGCGTGGCGTCTTGAGTCCAGAAAATAGAGTCGCGCCAAGAAACTGCGGAATAGGCGGCTCGTGGAGCATATCCAGATGGCTATCGCGCGGACCAACGAACGGACTCCTCAGAAGCCGCCTCGGCTGTGGCCCGGCGTGGTCGCTGTGGTGCTGCAGTGGCTGGTCAGGTTCGGCCTGAAAATCGTCGTGCCCGGCTTCAGTGGCTTTCTGCTGTCGGTAGTGGGCGGACTCCTTGGCGCATTGGCGATCGTCCTGTGGTGGGCGTTCTTCAGCCGGGCTCCTCGCGCCGAGCGATGGCGCGCTATCGGCCTGATGGTCGTGGCGCTGTCTGCGACATTCCTCGCCAACCACGAGTCGATGGGACCGCTGTGGTTGATCGCCTACGCCATTCCGTTTCTCAGCCTCGCCTTCGTGGCGTGGGCGGTGGCCAGTCGCCACTTCTCTGACGGGACCAGGCGTGCGACGATGGTCGGGACGATCCTGGTCGCGTGCGCGGTGTGGACGACTGTCCGGACCACCGGCATCAACGGCAACCACGTGGCGGGATTTGCGTGGCGTTGGACGGAGTCTCCCGAGGAACAGCTCCTGGCCCATGCCGCCGACCAGCCGGCGCCACTTCCGCAAGCTGACGCAGCAGCGACCAGTCCAGCACAACGACTCGGGACTCGAGCCGGCGACGAACCATCAGCACGCCCGGCCGCGCCGCTGTCAACGAAGAAAGAAGCTGGCTGGCCCGGGTTTCGCGGACCCGGGCGCGACGGCATCATTCGCGGCGTGCGGATCGCGACCGACTGGACTCGGTCACCACCGGTCGAGCTCTGGCGCCGGCCGATCGGACCTGGCTGGTCGTCCTTCGCCGTCGGCGGCGGCCTCCTCTACACCCAGGAGCAGCGTGGCGACGAGGAGGTCGTCGCCTCCTACGACATCACCACGGGCAGGCCAGTGTGGACTCACCGCGACCGTGTTCGGTTCTTCGAGTCGAACGGCGGTGCCGGTCCGCGCGCCACCCCGACGCTCACAGAGGGTCGCGTGTACGCGTTCGGTGCGACCGGAATTCTGAACGCCCTCGACGCCCGTGACGGCACCGTCGTATGGTCGCGCAACGTGGCATCAGATACCAGCGTGGAGGTTCCCGTCTGGGGCTTCTCGAGCTCACCGTTGGCGGTGGGCGACGTCGTCATCGTTGCCGCCGCCGGCCAGCTTGTCGCGTACGACCGCACTAGGGGCGATCTGCGCTGGCGTGGCCCTGCCGGCGGCGGGGGTTACAGCTCGCCTCATCTGTTGACGATCGACGGCGTCATGCAGGTCGTGCTGCAGAGCGAGCTCGGCACGACCAGCGTCGCACCGGCCACCGGCACACTGCTCTGGGAGCACCGATGGCCGGGCGTGCCAATCGTGCAGCCGGCCCTGACCAAGGACGGCGACGTCCTGATCACCGCCAGCTCAGGAAGCGGCACTCGCCGCATTGCGGTCGCGCACGAACCCGGTGGATGGACCGTCAAGGAGCACTGGACCTCGGTCGGGCTGAAGCCCTACTTCAACGACTTCGTTATTCACGAGGGCTACGCGTTTGGCTTCGACGGCAGCATCCTCGCGTGCATCGACCTCGAGGACGGCAAGCGCAAGTGGAAGGGTGGACGCTACGGCAACGGCCAGCTGGTCCTGCTACAAGACCAGGGCGTGCTGCTGGTGTTGTCGGAGGAGGGCGAATTGGCGCTGGTCGTGGCGACGCCCGACCAGTTTACGGAACTCGCGCGGTTCCCGGTGCTCGAGGGGAAAACCTGGAACCACCCGGTGCTGGTCGGGGACGTCCTGGTGGTCCGCAACGGCCAGGCGATGGTCGCGCTCCGGCTGTCCCCCGCGGGCCAATGACGGGAGTTGCCCTGGCGGCCGCTGCCAGGAGAGTCCGCGCTGGTTCTTCCTGGTTGCCTTTGCCGTACGGCCAAGCCGTACATCTGGCATGCCGGAACATTCGCTTCTTGGGAGGTGAAGGTGAGATCTATAGGGGACCCCGCAAACTCGCTCGTGGCGGCGGGCGAGCCCTAGTCGCGGCCGAGAGCCACAAATGCCTGGAGACCCGCCACGAACTCAACGAAGACTGTCGTTAGCCGGATTCGACACGACGGCTCCGACGATGAGGAAGAAGCATGGAACAACGCTGCCATCTTGGAATGATCTGGCTGACGTGGCTTGGGCTGCCGCTAGTGGCCGCAGTGGTCGGAATTCGAGCTGGTGTGGTGGCCGGAGTGGTCGTCCTAGCGGTCGGCGTCGTCGCACAGGTACTCTACCTGCGGTGGTTTCCGCACCTTTCTCGGTGGCTGGGGTACGGCTCTGTGGCTGACACCGTGGCGGAATCGTGTCGGGATACCATCCAACTGCCACGCGTAACCCTGTACACGGCCAATGTGTGTCCGTTCTGCCCGATCGTGAAGCGGCGCCTCGCGGAGCTGCAGCGCGAAGGCAGGTTCGAGGTCGAGGATATCGACGTGACGTTCAGGCCCGACATCATCCGAACCAAGGGGTTGCAGAGCGTTCCGGTGTTGGAGGCCAATGGCCAGGTGCTAGTGGGCAACGCGACGTCGGCGCGAATTGCGGAGTTTCTGAGAACGGCTGCGAACGTGCAAGACGTCTCCGGCTGACGCCGCGCGCCGGCGGACAAGCGCGATGGTTAGGCCCCAGTGGCTGTACGCTACGCTGGTGCTCGCCGAGCGGCGATCGGGGTATCTCATCATCCTCGTCGCGTCGCTCCTTGCGGCTGGCCTCCCCGTCGTCCACATGACGGGGGCGGGAGGCGTCGTCGGCGGCGCCATCGCCAAGTCCGGCGGGGCCTTCTTCTTCGTCTGGACGCTCCTCGCGCTCGGCGTGACCGCGGTCTCTTCCCTCATCCTCTCGGCGCGCGGACTGTGGAGCGGGCGCCGCTGACCGATCGCTCCACTCGCGGGTGTTGTCCGGCTGGGGTTCGAGGATAGTTATCTTTCACCGTCTGGCCTGTCGGGCCTGGAGTGTCCGTTCGAGTTCGGCCCGCCACTCTTGTGAGGGGACCGCAGTCGGGTCATGAGTCCACTCCAGTCCGGTTTGCGTCCCAGCCGTCGCTCTGTCTCGAGCGAAGCGTCGGCCTGCCTGATAACCTGCGATGAACGATGGCGACTGTGATTCAAGCGACGAGGACCGCGACGAAACTGTGGACGGCCGCACGATTCCAGGAAGCAGTACTGACGCTGTGACGACGGCGGCAAGACAAAGGACTCGCGACGGACCATGCTTCGGTCCCGGCGCTTCGAGCAATCGCCTGACGCGTTCGGCCAAACCAGATCTACCAACGACTCCGGGGGCCGTGTCCGGCGGCGCCCCACGAGACCAGCTCGCCACCTCAATAAGGCAATTCGCCATCGCGGCCGGACCCGACGATTCGCTGGCCGCCCATTGATCACAAGACATCTCGGCAAGCTTTTGCAGTTCGCGGCGGGCGATTCGGTTGAGTGGCTGTACAAACATCGCGCTCTCGAGCCACGCCAACACAGCAAACCACTGAGCATCGCGGCGGCAGAGATGAGCTACCTCATGTGCGATCAACACACGAAACTGCTGACCCCTCAAGTCGCGAAGAGCGCGACTCGGCAGGCATATTTCCGACCGCCCCAGCGCCACAGGGCTGGCCGCCGATCGCGAATGCGTGACTCGCACCGGTTCGGACAGTCCGGCGTGCCGGGCGACGTCCGCGACCACGGACATCGGCACACCTTCCGCCGGGTGCCGTATCCCGAGCCGGCGAACGAACAGCCAGTGCGCCACCCAGTCTCGGACGACAAGGATGGTACCGAAAGCCAGCCACACCACCGTCAACGCGGACGCAAGAGTGACGACACTGGGCGAATTGGACACGACGCCGAGCCCGGACTCGGCCAGTCGGTCAGCGGGTGCACCGATGCCAAATGTCCACAGACTCGCGCCCCACAGTTGTATCGCCGTCGACGAAACCAACGGTAACAGCGCGGCCGCTCGCCAAGCCATTTCCGCGGCGTCCAGGCGCGCCAGCCGCCGGCGGAACAGTATCACCGCCGCATAGAGAACGGTGCTGTGCAGAAGGTATGTCGCCAACCATAACACCGCAGTCACGAGGATCCCCGCTTCTCGAGCGTACGGCGCAGATGCGCCAACTCATCGTCGTCAATCTCAGCCTCACGAACGAGGTGCGCGATCAGATCCGAAGCTCGACCGCCGAACAACCGATCCACCAGGCTCCGAGCTTGGGTCCGCTGAAACGCGAGTCGGGTGATCTTGGGTGCCCAGACACGCGACCGATCCCCGCCGCTATGGGCGATGCAGCCGCTTTGGTCGAGGCGGGATAGCACGGTGGCAACGGTTGTCGTGGCGATCGGCCGCTCACGTTCGAGCTCCGCACGAATCTCGCCAAGCGTTGCGCGCCGTCGCTCCCACAAGACCTGCATGACCGCGAGTTGCAAGTCACCAAAATGCTGGCGAGCCTTCTTCGTCATACCGCGTGAGGTGTACTACGCTCGTTGAAATGGGTCAAGCCCGGGCACCAACCCGGCCGTGGTCAGTCCGTTCATTATCCGTGGTCTGCGAGATAGCGCATGATCAGAGCCCGCCGAGACTGGCTGGCGACCTTATCGACCCCGACGTCGGCGCTTAGTATTCGACCTTCGATGCCGATGACGTAGGTGACAGGCATGCCAACCACGTGATAGGTCGGCGCGACTCGCTCTCCATTCAGAAGCACAGTGTATGTATAGCCACGGTCCTTCATCAGTTGAGCGGGATCACCGCCGACTTCCGACGTGCTGACGCCGAGGACAACGACCCCGCGAGAAGAAAGGTCGCGGTGCAGTTGCTCGAGCTCCGGCATGACGAGATGGCACGGCGCGCACCAAGTCGCCCAGAACTCCATCACGACGACCTTGCCTCGGAACTCGGAGGAACCCCGGGTTCGTCCCTGAGTATCCTGAAGCACCCACTCGGGTGCGAGCGTCCCGACGGGAAGGAGTTGTTCGACTGCCTTGGCCACCCGCGCAGCCGCGAACTCCTTTTCGGAGATGGCTGGTTTTGCCCCGCCGCCCTGGCTCGCCCTATCGACGGACGGCATGCCCGGCCGCTGAAAACGGGAATCTGCAATGACGGCGTTGACTTGGTACGTGCGTGTGGCGGGCCCGACTCGGTGCGGCAGCATGAGGCCCCCGACAGAGCGGTAGTCAGTTACCGGGAGTACTAGCTCCGTATCTTCTCCGGCCGGAGACCGAGCCCACTTGATCCGCTGAACCTCGAGGCCTGTCTTTGTGTCGATGAAGATCTGGACGGCGGAGCCGCTGGCTCGGGTGAGCTCGAGTCGGTACGCCGGTTGCCCCCCAACGGTGGCAGTGCCCAGCAGCGTGATCTTGTGTCGCTTCGCTTTGTAGTCGATGAGCTCGAACATCCAGTCGAGCTCGTCCCTTAGTTCCGATACTTCCTGCGCTGACATCGTCCTTGGCTTCGACGAGCCCTCGAGCGAATTGAGCCGCCAGCCAGCCGTGCCATCGAACGAGCGCGTATCCGTGTCCGCGGCGGCGTCCGACCACGCGTCGTGCCTCATGAAACCAGGTTTCTTCCACGCTGAATCGAACGAAAAGAACGGCGCCCGGCTGCTCACCTCCAGCGATTGGAGCGCGGCCCATTTTTCCGCGCCGCCGGTCGCCGCGACATACTTGGACACAACATCGTCAACGGTCTGTTCCGTGACCGAGACGCTCAGGCTCCCGAACAGAAGGAACGCAGACAACAGACCCGATGTGTTCATCTGACCTCCAATGTGGCCGGGTCCTTGGTCGGACTCGGATTATTCTACACGAGTAGAACACATATACTACACATGTAGAATAGAGTCAACCGACGACATGGACCGCCCCGGCGCTACCGGTCGTGTGTTTCTGCGAGGGCGACGTTCTGCTGTCGCGGACACGCGCACTCGTGCACGCCGCCAACGACGAGGGGGTGGCGTGGATCTCGGAGGTCCGGGTGCCGGACCAGCGACCGTGGCTGCGGGCCTGCATCACCCACGCAGAGGTGGGGCCGACCGATTGGTGGACAGACATGGTCTGGGACTGGGACCCGACGTCCATCAGACGGGCCAACGGAATCCCTCATCGAGCGGCTCGAACGTGACGCCCGTCAGTCTGGCGCTCGTCATGGTGTTGACGAGACGCGACGAGAACACCGCCTGCGAGATTTCCTTGAACAGCAAGAGATCCGCACTGGGGATGTTCTCCGCGCGCAGGTGCAGGCGCTCGATGCGTCGGATCCCGGAGCCCACGTCCCGCTCCTGAAAGACAGACCGCTCACGGTCGAGCAGCGACACAGCGGAGCGGATGTTGAGCCAGAAGTACTCGCGCAGCAAGGTACCGTCGCGGTGGCGCAGGTTCAGCCTGTGCACCGTGACGCCCTTGTGCCGTGACGCGAGGATGATCTCCAAGGCGCGTTCCGATACGAACAACTTGAGCAATGGGCTGTAGAGCACGTCCGTGAGCCGCCCCTTGCGCTCCTGCATGAGGTTGAGGTGCACGGTCGGCGGCAGGTCCATGCCGTTGAATATCGTGACTGGCTCGCCGTCGTCGGTGTATACCGCGCCGTCCCAGCGCAGAGAACGGCGATCGGGATCCCACGTGTACAGTCTTGCCGCAGCGTCACGCCAACGAGGAATACGTTCTCTCATGCCGTCAGCTCCGCGCCTGCTGCGCGGCCACCTCGGCCAGGATCGCCTCGAGCGTCGACGGCGGCAGTGTGGCGCCGACCTCCCATGTCTCGTCGTCGTAGCCGCCGAGGATGTACAGCACGTGAGCCTCGCGGTCGATGCACCACCACGCCGGAGCATCCAGGATGGTGCCGATGCGCAGGCCCCGCGTGTCGGTGGACCGCACACGCTCGATCTTCCCGAGTTCTGACCGCGGCACGCAGACGGTCAGATCGAGCTGCGAGGTCGCGACGTTGATGGCCAGTTGCTCGGCGTCCATCCAGTCGGCAGTGACGCTCGGCGGATCGGGGTGGCCCATGACCACTCGACAGATCCAGGCGGCCCATGACGGTCTCAACGCTGTCCAACGCGCTGCCGTGCCCATGGTGTCACTCTTCTTCCGCTACCACCTGACGCGCCCAACGCAGGGCGTCGTGTCGATCCTAGATTGCTACTGCCGCTCGGCGATGATCTCAAGGACCATCGGCGTGATCATCAGCGTGTTCGGGTCCGCCTCAGCCGCGTTGCACTCCGCGCGAACCGCCTCCACCCAGGTTGCGTCGACACGTCCGAGTGCACGGAGGCGTTCAAGATTGGTATTCAGAAAGGCCGCCGGCCATCGCCACACATGATCTCGCGGACGAACGGCGAATACCCGCGGGGTGGCCTCCCGTATGGCAAATCCATGCTCGGCAAGGAGCGCTGGAAGCGCCAGGGCGACGTCAGGCTCGCCTCCAGAGTCCCGCCAACTTGCCATGACCTGCCGGACAAAGTCTTCCGCGAGTGGCCGCGGCGGAGCGTACCGCCAGCTCGCGTAATCGATGTACTCATGGAAGATGGCAACACCGCCCACCCTGAGTGCGGAAGCGAGGCTTCCGATCAGAGTGCGCGGCGACGATACGAACGAGGCCACCCACCGGCACCAACTTGCATCGAAGCCGTCGGCCGGCAGCGGGTCGGTCATCAGATCGAGTTCGTGTATCCGGACGTGGTTCAACCCGCGCGCCGCGCATGCCGCTTGCGCGGCTTCAACGAAACGTGAGGATCGTTCTACCGCAACGACCAACCCGGCCGATTCGACGATCTCCGCCAAATCCACCGTCGCGTAGCCGGGCCCCGCTCCGACGTCCAGCACTCGCGAACCGACGGTGATCCCCGCTCGATGCCAACACGCCAGCACCGTCGGCCGCCAAACCCGATGTTGGAGGCCAAGGCGCGCGAGTTCTTCGTCATTCGTTCCCAAGACATAATCTCGATCCGAGGACGAGGACATCACCTACCTCCAGATGGACGCAGCTGCCG
>Ga0334722_10001651_pt1 | contig 27114 bp, 23 predicted proteins | sample C3_bottom_MG_FD_207210 | JGI IMG/M metagenome (GOLD analysis project Ga0334722, IMG submission 207210) | Sediment microbial communities from Yellowstone Lake, YNP, Wyoming, USA - C3_bottom | ecosystem: Environmental > Aquatic > Freshwater > Lake > Sediment | place: USA: Wyoming | collected... | reverse complement strand
ATGAGAAGTTGGGCCAGCCTTTTTTCTTCCCCCGTCAACTCTCCGGGAACTAGTTCCACTCCCAGGGCGCGCTTAAAGCCATCGGCCATGGCCGCACTGACTTCGGCAAAATTGGCCCGCTCCCCCAGGTAGGGGCGTAAAGAGCCCGCCTTTTTTTCCAGGATCCGGCGCGTTCTCTCCCGGGCTTCCCCATCGGGAAAAGACAGAACCGCCAGCAACAAATCGATATCCAGCTCGAGGAGGATGGAACCGTGCTGCAGAATCGTTCCCTCTCTGCGGACCTGCGCACTACCGACGACCTTCCGCCCATCGACCACGAGCTCGTACCAGGATGGCGAATCAAAACAGGCCGCGCCGGCCGCCCGGCCCCCGCCAGCAAACCCTGGTCCCGCGCCCTTTTCCAAAGTGGCCATCTCCGCCCGTACGCCGAGGAGCTCGAACCCGGCCAACAACCCCCGGCTCAGTTCCCGGTAGGTTTCCAATATACTTCCGGGCAACCATTCCTGCCGGATGACGACGCTGTAGGTCACCTCCCGGTCGTGCAGAACGGCCCGACCCCCGGTGGGGCGACGGACCAGTCCGATCCCCAATCGCCGGCAGGCCTCTTCCGCCACCTCCTTATCCCAACGCTGAAAATAGCCGAGAGAAACAGTGGGCGGTCGCCACTGGTAAAAGCGCAAGGTGGGAGGGCTCTGACCCCGGGCATGCAAAAGCATGATGGCCTCATCCACCGCCATGTTCCAGGAGCCGGTGGCCGGTTCACCGTATAAGAGCCGCCAACGTTTACCCTCTACCCGCAATAAGTTCGGCTGCTCTCCACTAATCACTGGGCACCACCGTCATTTGAAAGAGTCAGCTGCCCGGGGCCATGTTCCCCGTCCGCCAGAGGCGTCGGCGCTACTGGACATCCCCTTCGTAGCCACAGTATGGCCTAAACCCATCTCCGCCAAGGCCCTTTCGCTTTCGTCCTGGCTCAGGGGACGCGGATAGTTATACATGACCTCCCCGGGTCGTTCATTGTAGTAGGGGCGGTTACAATGCTGGCAACCCGAGGTCTGGAAGGCCCGGCCGTCGCCCAAAATTCGCCTCCACTTGACCTCGGGGAGACCAAAAGACACCAGGCGCCCCCCGGCAAAAACCATGGCTTCGGCACGATCCTGCCCGTTGACGATGAGATGGCGGGCCGCCTGCACCCGCCGGTAACTATCCAGGGCCGGCGGTGGCCAGTCCTGTAGCTCCGTGCCCCGGACCGGAGTAAAGGCGAAGAGCCCAATGGTCACCCCCAGGTCATAGACCCTCTGGATGAGCCGGATCATCTCTTCTTCCGTTTCTCCCAATCCGACGATGAGATGCGTGCTGATGTGGCCGGGCCAAAAGCGGGCCGCCTCGGCTAACAATTCTAAGGCCCGGGACAGCGATCCCCCTTTGACCCGCCGGTAAATCTCTTCGGTGGCCGCATCCAGCGGCAGGGCGAGGCGGTCGATGCCCCAACCAGCCACCTCCGTCACCTCTTCTACTTTTCCCAGGTAGAGGGAGACGTTGACCGGTAGCCCCGGAATTTTTCGCAAAGCCTCCACCGCCGCTTTGGTCTCGCGACGGCTGAAGGGGTTGTGGACCACCTGTAAGCAAACCTGCTTCAATTGCCCCCTCACAAAGGCCTCTTCCAGGGCCGGCAATACCGTTTCCAATGGATACCCGGGCCAGCTGACCCGCGAGAGATACCCCGCCGGTCCGGAGCTCTGCCGCGCCTGCGGACAAAAGGAACAACCGCGACTACATCGCTCTCCCACCATCAAGTAGGCGGTGGTGGGCAGGGCATCGATCTTGATCTTTTTCAGGCCGAGGACATGCGCCGTCCCGGCCGAAACATGGACCTGCAAGAACGACCCTCCCTTATAACACGCAGCACTCATCCCCGGTGAAAACCCGCAGGCCCCGGGCGGCCGCCAAAGTGGCTAACTCCGGGGCAGGATTGACGATCTTATTCACCCCGGCCCGCAGGGCCAGTTCATCCAGCTCCATCCGGTAAGTACCCCCTGGCCGCATACACCCCAGGGTTATGGGGGTAGTGGGAAACCAGAGCCTCGCCGTGGCCAACAGGCGGGCCACTTCGGCGGGCGGTGGTGGAGGCAACTCGGCGTACCTGGTGCCGGGGGTGGGGCGGAAAACGATGAAGACCAGGTCAGTGGCGCCGAGCTCCCGTAAGTACCCCAGCGCTCGATATTCCCCCGCGATCTGGCCCCGGTAAAGCCCCACCAAAAGGTGCGGTATGACTCGGGGGGTGTAGCGGCGGAGAAGTTGGTAGGAACGGAGATAATCTTCCCCCCGCCGCTTCAGACCGAAGACCTCCTGGATACTGGCGTCGTCCACAACAAAATCGAAGGAAACGGCATCAGCCAGGCCGGCCAGGGCGCGGGCCTCTTCTTCGTCCACCAATCCCACGTGAAAGTTCAGACGGCCCTGTCTTTTCAGTTGCCGCAACCGGTCCAAGTGCTGGTAGAAGGGAACCTTCCCCTCCCCGGTACTGCCACCGCTGATGAGGAAGCTCTTGTTCCCCTCCAGCCGGTGCCGCCGTTCGCCCTCCTCCAGGGTCAACATCCCCTCCAGATAGTGCCGGCCGCAATGGGCGCAGTTCAGAGCACACTGGTGGCCAGTGACGCTGATGACGGTGGTCTTTTGCGGGTGATTGATTTCGATCTCGGGAGGAAAATTGGCCTGGCGCAGAGCCCAGGCCTTTTCCAACAGTTCCTCCAAACTTTCCTCGGGGGGTGACTCATTATTTTGGCTTCCGGTTATTTCTACGACTTTCAATGGTCGGCCCTCCACAAGAGCTCTCTTTTCACCACTACTGCTTCTTCCAACGCAGGTTCGGTTTGCGCGCGGCCAGGGTTTCATCCAAACGACCGACTACCGTAGTGTGCGGAGCAGTCTTGACCTTCTCCGGATCCTCCTCCGCTTCTTTGGCGATTTGGATCATCACCTCAATGAAATGATCAAGGGTCTGCCGGCTTTCCGTCTCCGTCGGCTCGATCATGAGCACCTCTTCCACGATCAACGGGAAATAGATCGTCGGCGGGTGGAAACCATAGTCCAGCAGGCGTTTGGCGATATCCAGAGTCTTCACACCCGTCTTGGCCTTCTGCCAGCGCGAGGTGATGACGAACTCATGCTTGCACGTCCGGTCATAAGGCAGTTCGTAATATTTCTGGAGGCGCCGCATGACGTAGTTGGCGTTCAAGACGGCATCCTCGCTGACCTGGCGCAAACCTTCGCCGCCGTGGGCCCGGATGTAAGCATAAGCCTTAACCACCACCCCAAAGTTCCCGTAGAAGCTGCGCACCTTCCCGATGGAAAGCGGCAGGTCATAATTCAGCCAGTACTTCTGTCCGTCGAACTCCACCACCGGTACCGGGAGGAAGGGGATCAGGTCCTTCTTTACCCCCACCGGCCCAGAACCTGGTCCTCCGCCGCCGTGGGGCGTGCCAAAGGTCTTATGGAGGTTAAAGTGAACGACGTCAAAGCCCATGTCGCCCGGCCGGGCGATGCCGAGGGTGGCGTTGGCGTTGGCGCCGTCGTAATAGAGCAGGCCGCCGGCCTCGTGAACCATTTGAGCGATGCGGTGAATGTTCTCGTCAAAAAGGCCCAGGGTATTGGGGTTGGTGAGCATGAGGGCCGCCACCTGGTCGTCCAGGACCTTTTTCAGTTCCTCCAGATCCACGCCCCCCCGCTCATCGGATTTCACTTCCACCACCTGGTAACCACACATGCTGGCCGTGGCCGGGTTGGTGCCGTGGGCCGAGTCGGGAACAATGACTTTGGTCTTTTTGGCGCCGCGGTGCTCGTGGTAGGCCCGAATGATCATAATCCCGGTGAACTCACCGTGAGCACCGGCCGCCGGCTGCAACGTCACCCGGTCCATCCCGGCAATCTCGGCCAGGTACTGTTCCATCTCGTACATGAGCTGGAGGGCTCCCTGGGAGATTTCCTCGGGTTGATAGGGATGAATGTGGGCAAATCCGGGCAGCCGGGCGACATCTTCGTTGATCTTGGGATTATACTTCATGGTACAGGAGCCCAGAGGATAGAGTCCGATGTCGACCCCGTGGTTAAGCTGCGACAGCCGGGTGTAATGGCGAACTACCTCCACCTCGCTGACTTCGGGCAGCTCGGGTTCCTTTCGCCTGATCTGATTAGCCGGCAAAAGGGCGGCCACATCCTGGGAAGGAACGTCGAGCTTGGGGAGAGAATAGCCCCGCCGTCCCGGAACGCTTTTCTCAAAGATCAATGGCTCAATGGTTTTCACAGCATTCCCTCCAGTCGGGCCACCAGGTGGTCAATCTCTTCTTTGGTCCTCTTCTCGGTGAAGGCCAAAAGCAGGTGGTTTTTCAACTCCGGATAATCGCGACCAAGGTCATAACCACCGATGATCCGGTGTTTTAAGAGTTCCTCATTGACGCGCGCCGGTTCCACCGGGGTCCGGATGGCGAACTCCTGGAAGAAAGGAGCCCGAAAAGCCGGCTGGAACCCTTCCACCCGCTCCAGGGCCGCGTAGGCATAGTGGGCTTTCTGCAGGCTCTGGGACGCCACGTCCTTTAACCCCGCCTTGCCCAGCAGCGATAGATAAACGGTGGCGGCCAAGGCGTTCAAGGCCTGATTGGAGCAGATATTGGAGGTGGCCCGCTCCCGCCGGATGTGCTGCTCCCGGGCCGTCAGGGTCAACACAAAGCCCCGCTGGCCCCGGTTATCCACCGTCGCCCCCACAATCCGACCCGGCATCCGCCTCACCAGGCGTTCCCGCACGGCCAGAAAGCCCAGGTGCGGTCCACCGAAACTGATGGGGTTACCCAGCGACTGACCGTCGCCCGCCACAATGTCGGCGCCGTAGTCGCCGGGCGCGGCCAAAAGCCCCAGGGAAATGGGATCGGCGGCCACGACAAAGAGGGCTCCCCGGCCATGGGTGATCTTTTCGATCTCTTCCACCGTTTCTAAATGCCCAAGGAAATTGGGGTTTTGAATGAGGACGCCCGCCGTCCGCTCATCGACCTTATTTTTCAAGTCCTCCAGGTCGGTTAAGCCAGCGCGCATTCCAACCTCGACAATTTCCAGGTCCACCCCCCGGGCGTAAGTAGCCACCACGCGACGATACTCCGGGTGGACGAGACGGCTGACCACCAGCTTCTTCCGGCCCGTGGAGGTGGCACACATCAGCCCCGCCTCCGCCAGAGCCGAGGCGCCGTCGTACATGGAAGCGTTGGAGACGTCCATGCCCGTCAGCTCGCAGATCATGGTCTGATACTCATAGATGGACTGCAAAACGCCCTGACTGATCTCGGGCTGGTAGGGAGTGTAGGCCGTGTAAAACTCCGCCCGGGAGAGGATGTGATCCACCACGCTCGGGATAAACCGGTCATAGACGCCGGCCCCGAGGAAAGAGGTAAAGTGATTCAGATCGCCGTTTTTTTCGGCCAAACCCTGCATCAAACGGGCCAGCTCCAGTTCGGAGAGCCCGTTCGGAAGATTGAGGGGTCTTCTCAGACGCACCTCTTCCGGCAGGTCACGAAAGAGTTCTTCCACCGAGGAGACACCGATGGCCTTGAGCATCTCCTGGCGGTCTTCTGGGGTATTGGGGAGGTAGTTCATATCAATGTCCCGCCTCTTTCAGATATTCTTCGTAAGCCTCGCTGTTCATCAAATCGTCGGCCTCGGCCGGGTTCTCGACCTCCACCACAATCATCCAGCCCTTGCCGTGGGGGTCCTGGTTAACCAACTCGGGTGAGGTCGTTAAAGCCTCGTTGACCTCCACCACCCGCCCGCTGATGGGGGCATAAACGTCGGAAACCGTCTTCACCGATTCAACGACGCCGAAAGACTCGCCCTTTTTCAGGGTCCGCCCAACGCTGGGCAGCTCAACGAAGACGACATCGCCCAGGTGATCCTGCGCATAGTGAGTGATACCGAAGCGGGCCCGGTTCCCTTCAAAAACCATCCACTCGTGTTCCTTGGTGTAACGGTACTCTTTGGGATACATTTTCCTCGCCTCCTCAAGTAATTTCAATGGCGTCTGGTAGGCGGCGAACCCTTCTTTCACCGCGCCCCAACCCTTGATCACTTTTTCAATGGTCGCCAGCGTCATCATCCTGTCACTGCTTATCCCCGCCGGTAAAACGGCGTTTTGACCACTACGGCCTTGAGCCCTTTCCCGCGTACCCCGATCTCCAACTCCGTACCCACCCGGGCCAGTTGCGGTGGAACGTACCCCAGGCCAATGTTTTTTTCCAGAGTGGGCGAGAAGGAGCCGGTGGTCACATAACCGACTTCCCTTCCCTCTTTGAGGATCGGGTAATGGGCCCGGGGGATGCCCCGGTCGATCATCTCAAAGCCGACCAGTTTCTTCTTTAAACCCTTCTCCTTCTGTTCCAAGAGCGCCGCCCGGCCGACGAAATCCCCCTTGTCAAAGGAAACAAAGCTGCCCAAACCGGCCTCCAGGGGGCTGGTGTTTTCGTCCAACTCGTGCCCGTAAAGGGGCATCCGGGCCTCAAAGCGCAATGTATCCCTGGCCCCCAAACCGGCCGGGACCAATCCTTGCTCCTCCCCCCTTTCCATCAAAGCCTCCCAGAGAAAAGCAGCATCACCGGGAGCACAATACATCTCAAAGCCGTCCTCGCCGGTGTAACCAGTGCGGGAAACCAGGCAGCGCACTCCTTTAACGTCGACCCCCGCCCGGAACCAGTAATACTTGATCTCCTTCAGGTCGAAGTTCGTCAACCCCTGCAGGATGGCTTCAGCCCGCGGTCCCTGCAGGGCCAGCTCCGCCCATTGGGAAGAAATATCGGAAAGAAGGACGCCGCTAAACCCCCGGGCCAGGTCCGTGAGCCAGGCAAAATCCTTATCTTTATTGGCGGCATTCACTACCAGAAGAAACTCCTCCAGACCAAACCGGTAGATCAAAAGATCATCCACTGTCCCGCCATTTTCGTAGCACATGGGACTGTACTGGATCTGGTTGTCGACCAGGCGAGAGACATCGTTGGTCACGGCCTTTTGTAAAAAGGCGAGGGCCTGGGGACCGGTGACCAGAATCTCGCCCATATGGGAAACGTCGAAAAGACCGGCGGCCTCCCGTACAGCCCGGTGTTCCTCCACGATACTGGTATACTGAACCGGAAGAGCCCAGCCACCGAAGTCAATGATGCGTCCGCCGTATTTTTGATGGATCTCGAAAAGTGGAGTCTTTTTCAGGTTGTCAAATCCCTCCACTTTTTCCTCACCTCCTCAAGGCAGTTTTATCGTTCCCAATCCGGTCTGAAAAAATAAAAGACAGAGAGACATTAGCTGGCCAATGTCCTCTGTCCTTTGACCTGAGAGATTCCCTCGACCCGTTTCTGGTCTGGCCATAAAACCACCCCGTCAGCCACGGCTCTTTTCAGTCGGCGGATCGCCAACGCCGCCATAGTGCGCTTGGCTCGACAAACGTTGGCGCGGAGGGGGGACCGCCTATCCGGACCCAGAATGGTCGAAAGGTTACCCCTTTGGTGGGCCGATCCCTGAGGACCAACCCTCTCCAGAGTCTTGTCCGGCTGCAGTTTTTTTGCCTGAGAGTTTCGTGCCCGCTTGCTCCTTCGGCGCCGGGGTGAAATTGTGTTGTCCCACCACCAGTCTCTCCCGCAGCCTTCATCCAATTTCCATTATTTTTTTCACCAGGGGATTCTATTCTACACCCGCTTCGCCTATTCCTTCTTTTCCACAAAAAATTTTTAGTCCGACTTAACGATTTCGGCGGCAATCTCCCGCGTTTTTTGCAGAAGGGTGTCGCGCCGGTTGAGCGACGGATCTTCCCAGACCAATTCCAATAAACGTTCCAAAATCTGACCGACCAGAGGACCTGGAGAAAGACCGGTGACGGCCATGACGTCGTCCCCGTTAATGGCCAGGTCTTTCAGAGTCAAAGCCTCTTTTTCCCGCAAAATGGCCTCGATCCGTTGCAACAGTTCCAGCGTCCCCGGCGAAAGCTCGCCTTCTTTCCTTCCGCTGGCGAGGCGGTCAGCCGCCTGGAGGGCCACCAGGTCGGGAATGTTTTCCGCGCCCACCCGCCCTAAAAGGCGCCGGATGGCCGCCTCCTTCATCCCCGGTGTGTAATGCAGGCCCATGTGCTGCTGTACCAGATGAACCACTTTTTCCACCAAGGCCCCTGGATAGCGCAGCTGGGTCAGGATCTCCCGGGTCATTAAAGCCCCAACCTTCTCGTGGTCGAAAAAATGGACCTTCCCCTCCAGGACGGTGCGGGTGCGCGGTTTTCCAATGTCGTGGAAAAGGGCAGCCAGCCGGAGGTGGAGTTCAGGCCGGACGGCCGCCGTGGCCAGGAGGCTGTGTTCCCAAACGGTAAAACGGTGAAACTCGTTCTGGGTTACCCCTACCCCTTCCAGTAATTCGGGAAGGAAGATGGCCAAAAGTCCGCTCTGCCGGAGATCTTCCAGAGCTTGCACCGGACGAGGGGAAACGAGACAGCGCGAGAACTCGTCCCGGATCCGTTCTAGAGAAACGTGCCGTAAGAGGGGAGCTGTCGTCAAAAGGTCCTGCCAGGTGGAGGGGGCGATACGGAAGCCAAGCTCGGCGGCCAGCCGGACGGCCCGCAACATGCGCAGCGGGTCCTCGCTGAAGCGGGCGCGAGCCTCTCCCACCGCCCGGATCAAGCGCCGGTCAAGATCCCTTTTCCCGCCCAAAAGATCCTGGAGACGCCCCTTCTGGTCCAAAGCCAGGGCATTGATGGTAAAATCGCGCCGGGCCAGGTCGTCGGCCAATTCAGTGGTAAAGAGCACGGTGTCTGGATGCCGGAAGTCGCTGTAGGGACCTTCCCGCCGGAAAGTGGTCACTTCCACCTGACCCCCGTCCAAAAGGACGGTAATCGTTCCGTGACGAAGCCCACTGGGATAAGTGCGCGGAAAAAGCCGCTGGCTCACTTCGGGAAGGGCAGCCGTAGCCACGTCCCAATCCTTCGGCCTTAAACCCAAAAGAAGGTCGCGCACCGCTCCCCCCACGACATAAGCCGGAAAGCCCGCCCGCACCAACGTCTCCAGTACTTCTAAGACGTGTCTGGGCAAAAAGCGGCGCGGAAAAAGCCTTAAGAGGATGACCCGGAAAGAAGAGCCAAAGAGCACGCTGATCCCTTCCTTCAGGTTGGGCCAAACGTTACCACGCAGGTCCGGGAACGAAGTGAACCGCGTCAGCGAGGACGTGACCGACATCCCGGAAGAACCCGCGTTCGCGCATTTCGGCGTCTTGGTCTGGATAACTCGAATCCCCTGTACGTGTAGTTACATGCTTGATTGGTTCCAGCAAGTAAAGCCAGCAGCCCGGCAAGATACTTACTCTGTTTGGCCGCTATCGCCCACCAGGTCCTCGACAAGGCGGCCGCAAGCGTGCTCACCATCACGTCAAGCCAGGTGTCGCCGGGCCGCCTCACCCCGGGACTGCCCCTCATCACCCGTGAGGAAGCGCGTCAAGTCCCGGCTCGGCGTCGCGCGTCAACTCACCCCGGCCCTACGGCCACCAAGAAGGAAATTTGATCCCTCTCCGGTAGACCATCCAGGGCCCCGTGCTCCTTGAGGATCGCCAGTACCGTTTTCGACAGCCTGGCCCGCTGCCGGAGATCCTCTATAGAGATGAAAGGAGCCTTTTCCCGCGCCTCCACGATGTTTCTGGCGGCGGCCTCACCTAACCCACTCAGGGCCAAAAAGGGCAAGAGGAGACCTTCGGGCGTTATCAAGAACCGTTCCGCCGCGGACAAAGCCAGATCGACCTTACGAAAACGCAACCCGCGGGCATACATCTCTATGGCCACCTCGAGGAGAGTCGCCAGGTTCTTCTCTTTGGCCGTGGCTTCGTTGCCCTTGCCGTTGATCTCTTCCAGCCGCCGGCGGATGGCCGCCGGACCCCGCAGCAACGTTTCGGCCTCGAAGTCACCCGCCCGGATGGTAAAATAGGTGGCATAGAAGGCCGCCGGGTAATGAACCTTGTAGTAGGAGATGCGGAAGGCCATGGTGACATAGGCGGCGGCATGAGCCTTGGGAAACATGTACTTGATCTTTTCGCAGGATTCGATGTACCACTGGGGAACCCCATGAGCCAGCATGATCTCTTTATCTTCTGGCGAAAGCCCCTTCCCCTTGCGCACCTTCTCCATGATTTTGAAGGCGGTGGCTGGGGGTAGCCCGCGGTAGATGAGATAGACCATAATGTCGTCGCGCGTCGAAATGACTTCCGGCAAAGTGGCGATACCCTTCTTAATCAATTCCTGGGCGTTATTCAGCCAGATATTCTCCCCGTGGGAAAGGCCGGAGATTCGCACCAGTTCAGAAAAGGTCTTTGGCCGGGTCTCTTCCAACATCTGCCGCACAAAACGGGTCCCGAACTCAGGAATTCCGACTGTTCCCACCTGCCCCCCGGCCTCCTCCGGGGTTAAACCGAGACTCTCCAGCCCGGAAAAGATGGCCATGGTGGCTGGATCATTAAAGGGGATCTGCTTGGCCGGAACTCCGGTATAATCCTCCAGCAGACGTAAGGCGGTGGGATCGTCATGCCCGAGGATGTCCAGTTTTAAAAGCCGGCTGGAGATGGAGTGATAGTCGAAATGGGTCGTAATAGTTTCACTCTGGTGGTCGTCGGCCGGGCGTTGGACCGGCGTGAAAAGGTTGATGTCTAAGCCCGCCGGAACAATCATCAGCCCGCCCGGGTGCTGTCCAGTGGTCCGCTTCACCCCGGTGATCCCCCGGACCAGGCGCTTGATCTCGGCCGCCCGCGCCGTGCGCCCGCGTTCGGCCAGATAATTCCGGACAAAACCATAGGCCGTTTTTTCCGCCACCGTGGCGATGGTACCGGCCCGAAAAACGTAATCCCGGCCGAAGAGTTCTTCCGTGTACTTGTGCACCGTTCCCTGGTATTCGCCGGAGAAATTCAGGTCAATATCGGGGACCTTGTCTCCTTCGAAACCAAGGAAGGTCTCAAAGGGAATATCCTGCCCATCACCGTGCAGAGGCTGCCCACAACGCGGACAGGTCTTGGCCGGAAGGTCAAAACCAGAACCGTAGGAACCGTCGGTAATGAACTCGCTGTAACGGCAGGCCGGACAACGGTAGTGGGGCGGAAGCGGGTTAACCTCGGTAATCTGACACATGGTGGCCACAAAAGACGAGCCTACGGATCCTCGCGAACCCACCAGGTAACCGTCATCCAGGGACTTTTTAACCAACCGGTAAGCCGTAAGATAAATCCCGGCAAAACCATTGCCAATGATGGACTTGAGCTCTTTTTCCAGCCGTTCTTGGACCAAAGGAGGCAAGGGGTCTCCGTAAAGTTCCTTCGCCCTTCCCCAGGCCATTTTTTTGATCTCGTCGTTGGCCTCCGGAATCACGGGGGCGTGCAAACCGTCAGGAACGGGTTTAACCCGCTGGATCCGCTCGGCGATCTGCCGTGGGTTATCAATGACCACCTCTTTGGCCGCCTCCGGCCCCAGGTAACTGAATTCCTCCATCATCTCCGCCGTGGTCCGGAAATAAAGGGGAGCTTGACTGTCGGCGTCATCGTAACCCTGACCGGCCTGCAGGATCTCCCGGTAAAGGGCATCGCGAGGCTCAAGGAAATGGACGTCACCGGTGGCCACCACCGGCTTGTTCTCCCTCTTTCCCCACTGGTAAATCTGGCGGTTGAGCTCCACCAGTTCCCTTTCCTCTTTCACCTTACCCTCACGCAGGAGGTACCGGTTGTTGCCGACGGGTTGGATCTCCAGGAAATCATAAAAGCGGATAATGTCCCGCAGCTGGTCCTCGCTGACCCCGGCCAGGAGGTTTTGAAAGACCTCCCCGCTGGAACAGGCTGACCCAACCAAAAGTCCTTCCCGGCGGCGGGCCAGAAGGCTTTTGGGAATCCGCGGTGTACGGAAATAATAGTTCAGATGGGACCGGCTGATCAACCGGTAGAGGTTTAAAAGACCGGTCTGGTTCTCCACCAGGATCGTGACATGGTAACTCTTGGCCGACTCGGGAAGCCGGCTCTTTTCAAGGGTTTCCAGCTGGGCAAGGGTGGTCAAGCCCGTAGCCCGCGCCCGCTCCAGAAGGATCTTCAAAATGGCCGCCGTCGCTTGAGCGTCGTCCAGGGCGCGGTGGTGATTTTCCAGCTTGATCTTCCATTCCGCGACCAAGGTGGCCAGGTTGTGGCTTTTCAACTGGGGAAAAAGTTCCCGGGCCAACCCGAGGGTATCCAACACCGGGACCTCCAGCTCTTCTCCCAGCAGCCGGCGTACGGCCACCCGTAAGAAGGCAAAGTCAAAGGAGGCATTGTGGGCTACCAGGACGGCCCCCCGAGAAAAATCGGCAAAGGCCTGGAGGGCGGCCGCCGCTGGGGGAGCCTCGCGCACCATTTCGTCCCTGATTCCCGTCAATTGGATGATTTCAGGCGACAGGGGCCGGTTCGGACGGACAAAGGTTTGAAAAGAGGTCAGGACCGCCCCATCTTTCACCCGGACGGCCCCAATCTCAATGATCTCATCGTTGTAAGGGGAAAGTCCGGTGGTCTCCAGGTCAAAGACCACCATTTCAACCTCGCCCAGGTCTACCTCACCAGCTGCCGGCCAGGACTGGGGCCAAAGGAGGATGGGCAGGCCGTCGTCCACCAAATAACCTTCGACCCCGAGGATCAGTTTCAACCCGTGTTTTTCGGCCTCCTCGTAAGCGTGCGGGAAGGCTTGCACCACCCCGTGATCGGTGATGGCCAGGGCGGAGTGACCCCAACGGGCCGCCTGCTGCAGGGCCAGCGAGACATCCACCAGGGAATCCATGGCGCTCATCTGCGTGTGCAGGTGGAGCTCGCACCGCTTTTCCGGGCTTTCGTCGCGGCGTTCCGGGGCCGGTATGACATTGATGTCACGGGCATTGAAGACCAGCTCCTGACTGAACCGGTCGGCCCGCACAGCTCCCCGTAACCGCAACCAGAGGCCACTTTTTAGCCCAGTTACCGGGTTCTGCTCCTTTTTACGGAAAATCTTGACCGTAATGCTGTCGGTATAGTCGGTGACATCGAAAACGTAGAGGCGTCCCCCAGCCCGGACTTCCCGCTCTTCGACCTCGCCGAAGATCTCCCCCTCAATGGTTACCTCTTCTTTTTCCTCCTTTAAACTGCTGATGGATACCGCGGTGGTGCGAATCTTCTTCCCCAGAAGGATTTCCGCTTCTTCGTCCCTTTTGGCGGCCTCCTTCACCGCAGCCGTCCCTTCTTTTGTTAAAGCCGGATCCAGGGTGACGGCTGAAGTGGGGCCGGCCTGGAGCGAAGTGGGTTGCTCCAAAGGCCAGTCCAGACCGGCTCCGCCGTCCGGTGCTCCTGCGCCGTCGGCCTCAGGCCAAGCCGAAGAGCCGCTCGGGCGGCTCACGATTATCACCTGCGTCCGCCAGTCCAGCTCATCGGCCAGGAGGGCCTCCAGAAACCGCCCCACCCGGCGTTGCTCCAAAAGTAAAGCCGTGACTTCGTTCTCGACTTCCAGCGTGAGCAGGCCTTCCTCCAACCGCCAGCGCGCTGGCTGAAGAAGGCTCTTGGCCCACGGAAAACGTTTGGTCAGACTGGTCAAGAGTTCTGGCCAGAGCTGGGCCCACTCCTCGGAAGACGGGGCCAGGGGGCGCCAGAGACGGACGGAAAAGTCGACGTGCTTCAAACCGGGGACCTTTTGGCAGATGATCTTTTCCAGGCGCCGCCAGAAGATCTCCCCCGGATCGTCATCCAGAAGAAGGTGGAGACGCCAGCGTCCTTCGCCCGGAAGGACCTGGACCCGGGTCAAATGAGCCCGGGCCAGCACCTCCAAAGCGGCCGCGTCTTTTTCAATAAGCTCTAAAAAACGGCGAGTGGTCTCCTCGCCGGTTTTGATCCAGATGCCTTCCTGCATTGTCGGTTACCTGCCTCACTCGCCCGTTAAAAACGTTGTCCGGCAATTGCCACCTGGCATCTCGGGTTAGTCTCGCTGATGCCAGCTACATCCATGGATGACCTCCGCCGACCGCCCCGCGGTGCAACTTCGGCCCTCCGGCCGGCACCGCGTAAGGCGGTGCTGATCTGATCAATAGGCGCGCGCGAAGTAAACCACGTGCCTGGCTGGCTGCCCACAGTGCAGACAGGTTTCCCCGTGGGGTTCAGACCCCTCCAGCGGTATGTTGCGGATGGTGGCCCCGGTCTCCTCTTTTATGGCCCGCTCGCAGGTGCTCTCGCCACACCAGCCGGCCCGAATGAAGCCGCGCCGTTCCTCCAGAACCCGCTTAAACTCGTCATAACTGGACACTGACCTGGTGTTCTCCTCCAAGAAGCGTTTGGCCTTTAAGAAAAGACTTTCCTGCACGCTCTCCAGAACTTCGGCCACCACGTCCAGCAACCCGGTCTGGCTAACGGAGATCTTTTCCCCGCTGTCCCGGCGGACCAAAACCACTTCGTTGGCGGCCAGGTCCCGTGGACCCAGCTCGAGCCGCAGAGGCACGCCCCGCATCTCCCAGTCGTTGAATTTCCACCCGGGGCTCTGCTCTTCCCGGTCGTCCAGTTTCACCCGGAAGCGCTTGCCCAGGTCTTGCGCCAGCTGTCTGGCCCGCTCCAGCACCTCGTCTTTCGCCTTCTTGGTGGTGATGGGGACGATGACCACCTGGATGGGAGCCACCCGCGGCGGCAGCACCAAACCCCGGTCGTCCCCGTGCACCATGATCAAGGCCCCGATCAAGCGGTGCGAGGCACCCCAGGAGGTTTGCCAGACGTGTTTGAGTTGCCCGTCGCTGTCCAGGAAAGTGATATCAAAGACGCGGGCAAAGCCCTGACCCAGATTGTGGGAGGTAGCCGCCTGTAAGGCCTTGCCGTCACCCATCAGAGCCTCGATGGAGTATGTCCGCACCGCCCCAGCGAATTTCTCCGTCTCCGTCTTTCGGCCGGGGATCACCGGAATGGCCAGGTGTTCCTGAACGAAGGAGCGGTAGACCTCAAGCATTTGCAGGGTGCGGGCCTCGGCCTCCTCTTCGGTCCGGTGAGCGGTGTGGCCTTCTTGCCAGAGGAACTCGGTGGTTCGCAAAAATGGACGAGTGGCCTTCTCCCACCGCACTACGCTGCACCACTGGTTTAGTACCACCGGCAAATCCCGCCAGGATTGAATCCACTGCGAATACATGTAGTGAATTATGGTCTCCGAGGTGGGACGAATGGCCAATCGTTCGGGCAGTTTCTCTTTGCCGACCTCGGTCACCCAGGGGACCTCGGGGGCAAAACCTTCAATATGTTCCGCCTCTTTGCTCAAGATTGATTCTGGAATGAACATCGGAAAGTACGCGTTTTGGACACCTGTGGCTTTGAAGCGCCGGTCCAGTTCCGCCTGAATGCTCTCCCAAATGGCGTAACCATAGGGCTTCATGACGATGGAACCCCTGACCGGGGCATAATCAGCCAGATCGGCCTTCAAAATGACATCGACGTACCATTGAGAAAAATCTTGGGATCGAGGCGTGATCTCCTTGACAAACTCCTTTTCTTCTTTTGCCATGGTTCATCTCCCTACCTATCTTCTAAAGCGGTTACGGCCCGCCTGGCCGCCTCCTGACGGGCTAAGTCAACCAGGGCTTCCACCATCTCGCTGGCCTCCACCCGGCCGACCACCTCCCCCTGACGGAAGAGGAGTCCAAAACCGCGCCCACCGGCCAGACCGACATCGGCCTCCCGGGCTTCACCCGGGCCATTGACGGCACAACCCATGACCGCCACCTTCAGCGGAACGTGCACGCTGGCCAGGGCCGCTTCCACTGCCGCCGCCACTTCCACCAGGTCGATCTCGGTCCGACCACAGGTCGGACAGGAAATGATCTCCACCCCGCCCGCGCGTAACCCGAGGGACCGCAGGATGGCCCACCCGACCCGCACCTCTTCTTCCCCTGGGCCGGTCAACGACACCCGTAAGGTGTCACCAATCCCGCGACTTAAAAGGGCCCCCAGGCCGACCGCCGACTTGACCGTTCCCGACCAGACCGTGCCCGCTTCGGTGATGCCGATGTGAAAAGGATAGTCGGTGACCTGAGCCAAAAGCTCATAGGCCCGCAGAGTGCGCGAGACATCAGAAGCTTTCAAGGAAATTACGATGTCGTAAAAGCCCTCTTTTTCCAAAAGGGCGATGTGCTTTAAGGCGCTCTCCACCATGGCCTCCGCCGTGGCCCCACCGTACTTGGCCAAAAGCTCCTTCTCCACCGAGCCGGAGTTTACGCCGATGCGGATGGGCACCCCCCGGGCACGGGCAGCCTCGGCCACCGCCCGCACCCGTTCACTTCCCCCGATGTTTCCGGGATTGATCCTCAGCTTGTCCACGCCCTGTCGCAACGCTTCCAGCGCCAGCCGGTAGTCAAAATGAATGTCGGCCACCAACGGCACCCTGGCCCGTTTTTTTAGCGGGCCCAGGGCCTGAGCCGCCTCCAGATCGGGAACAGCCAGCCGCAGGATCTCCGCCCCCGCTTCCTCCAGACGGCGGATCTCGGCCTCCGTGGCCGCGATATCCCGGGTATCAGTCTTGGTCATGCTCTGGACGGAGATGGGGGCCTGCCCGCCGATGAGGACTGAACCCACCCGCACCGTTCGGCTGCGGCGGCGAGGGGATAAACTCTCCCACGGACTCTCCCTTAGTTTTTCCATCTTTGCAACCTCGCCGAGAAGTTACATTCCCAAGCGCAACAAGTCTTGATAAGCGATAACGATGGCCAGAAAGATCAGCACGGCAAAACCAATCAGGTGAATGAAGTTCTCCCGGGCTGGATCGATGGGTTTTCCCCGCACGGCCTCCAAGAGCAAAAACAGAAGGCGACTACCATCCAGGGCCGGAATGGGCAAGAGGTTGATCAAACCCAGGTTGGCGCTCAAAGCCCCGGCGAGGGATAGTAGATTGGTCAAGCCGCTGCGGGTGGCCTCACCGATCATTTGGGTAATGCCGATGGGTCCGGCAAAATCAGGGGCCATTTTCCGGCTGATCATCAGGGCTAAGGCTTTAAACCAGAAAAAGACGATGCCGATGGTTTGCAGGAGGCCATTTTTCAATGCCTCCAGGGGATTTTGCCGGCCCAGGGCCTGCCCAATCCCAATGAAACCGAGCTCCCGCCCGTCGTCAGTGCGCCTGCTTTCCGCCACCAACTTGATCTTGAGACGCTCCTGCCCTCGTTGGACTTCAAGGGTCAAAGGCTGACCGGGATGTTTTTGAATGAGGGCGACCATTTCCGCCCAGCTTCCTACCTTCTCCCCATTGATGGCCAGAATGCGGTCGCCGGGCTGCAAACCGGCCGCTGCCGCCGGATGCCCCGGGATGACTTCGCCGATAATTGGTTCCGGGCGCGGCAAACCGATGAAGGCGAAGATGCTGGCGAAAAGAAAGACCGCCAGGACCAGGTTCATGGCCGGACCGGCCGAGATGACGGCCATCCGCTGCCAGACGGACTTTTTATTGAACCCCCGCTCATCGTCTAGATCCTGGGGCTCCATGCCCGCCATGCGCACGAAACCGCCGATGGGAAAAAGGCGGAGCGAGTAGAGGGTCTCCCCTTTTTGGAAGCCAAACAGCTTCGGCCCCATCCCCAGAGCGAACTCCAGAACCTTTATCCCTACCCGTTTGGCCACCAGGAAATGACCAAACTCGTGGATGAAGATCAAAAGACCAAAGACCAGGACCGATACGACGAAGGTTATCAAGGGCGCCACGCTCCCGCAAAAAATTCCCCGTCTCGCCACATCCCCGCCGGCGATGACTTCAGCTGATCAAACTCTCGGCTTCTTTTCTGGCCCAGGCGTCGATTCTTAAGATATCGTCCAGAACCTGGGGCGTCAAGGGGGAATGCCGTTCCATGGTTTCTTTGACGATCCTTGGAATGTCCAAAAAGCCAATGCGACCGGCTAAAAAGGCGCCCACAGCCACCTCGTTGGCCGCATTCAAGACGGCCGGCATCGTTCCTCCCATCCGTCCGGCAGCATAGGCCAAATCCAGGGCCGGGAAGGTCGCCCGGTTCGGCGGTTCGAAGGTCAAAGGGCTGGCCCGCAAAAGATCCAGCGCGGCCACCGGTCCGGGCCTCCGCTCGGGGTAGGTAAGGGCGTATTGAATGGGTAAACGCATGTCCGGCCAACCCAGCTGGGCCAAGACCGAACCGTCGCGGAGTTCGACCAGGGAATGGATGATGCTCTGACGGTGAATCACCACCTCGATCTCCTGGTAGTCCACCCCAAAAAGGTGGTGGGCCTCAATGACCTCCAGGCCTTTATTCATCAAGGTGGCCGAATCGATGGTGATCTTCGGTCCCATCCGCCAGTTGGGATGAGCCAGGGCCGCTTCCGCCGTCACCTTCACCAGTTCCTCCGGCCGCCGCCCATGAAAGGGGCCGCCGGAAGCGGTCAGGATGATTTTCTTTAAATGCTGGCGTTTTTCTCCCTCCAGGCACTGAAAAATGGCGCTGTGTTCGCTGTCCACCGGCAAAAGACGGCTCTTCTCTCCCCGCACCAGGGGCATGATCAGGTCGCCACCGGCCACCAGGGCCTCCTTATTGGCCAAAGCCACTGACTTGCCTTTTTGGAGGGCGGCAAAGGTCGCCTTTAAACCAGCCACCCCGACCACAGCCGCCACCACCATGTCCGCCGCCGGCCAGGTGGCCACCTCCTGCAAACCCTCGTCCCCGACCAATAGGGGGCCCGACCACCCCTCCAGATGCTCCTGCAACTTCTTCCGGGCTTCGGCATCCGCCACCGCCACCACTTCAGGTCGGAAACGCCTGATTTGTTCCGCCAAAAGTTCCACGTTCTTTCCCGCTGCCAGGGCGACGATGCGAAAGGCTTCCGCCTGGCTGGCCACCACTTCCAAAGTCTGGCGCCCGATGGACCCAGTTGAACCGAGGATGCTCAAGGATTTCTTCCCCATCGCTGACCTCCAAAGGTAAGTCCGTGGTCCTCAAGCCTTCCCCTTCCCGCCACCACCCTTCAGTCCTCGCCCCTTTCAACCTCCAACCCTCAAGCCTCGACCCGGCCGGCCGGGCCTCCTGGGGACCGGGGCGGTCCCAACGGAATGAGGCCAGACTTGACCACCGCCTTTAAAATGATGGCGGCCAGGGGTCCGACCAAAAAACCGCCCGCGCCAAAGGTCTTCAGACCCAGATAGAGGAAAAATAAGGTGGCCAAAGGGTGAACGCCAATACCCTGCCCCACTACCCGCGCTTCCGAGAATTGGCGGAGGCCGGCCAGGGCCAGGTAGAGGAGGGAAAGCTTCAACCCAAAGACGATGTCGCCAAAAAGAAAACAGTAGATGGCCCAAGGGACGAAAATGAGAGCTGGCCCTAAGACCGGCAAAAGATCCAGGAGCCCAGCTAAAAGGCCCAAGGTCAAAGCATACTGGACGCCCAGGGCTAGAAGGCCGGCGGTCGCCCCCACCAGGGTAAAAAGGACGAGGGCCAGTTCCGCCCGGATGAACCCGAAGGTGGCGGCCAGGACATCCTCTTTGGCCTGGACCACCTTTTTTTGCCATTCCGGTGGGAAGAGGTTGAGGAAAAAAGCGGTGATAGTCGCCTTATCTTTGCTCAAAAAGTAGGTCGCTAAAAAGGTCACGCCGAGGATCCCCACCGTTCCGGGAATCCCTTTAAAGGCATCGAGGACCACTTGCACCCAACCGGCCAGGACGTGGTAAACCCGCTCCAATTGCCCCTCGACCAGATTCCGCAGCGGCAAAGGGAGGCTGGCGGAAAAACTCCCCACCGACTGCAAGGTCTTTTCCATGAGCCGGGCGGCATCGTCATAGTACAGGGGAAGGGCGCGGTAAAGATTGGCCAGCTCTAAGACGAGTTTGGTGACCAAAAAGGCCGCCACCGCCAGGAAGAAAGATATCATCAGAAGCAGGGCCAGAAAGCTGGCCAGGGGCCGCGGCACGCGGTGCTTTTCCAAGAAGCGGACGCCCGGTTCAAGCACCACGGCCAAAAGACCGGCCAGGACGAAGGGCAAGAGGTAGGGCAAGAAATAGACGATGAAGAGATACCCCAGGACAAGGTACCCAAAGAAAAAGAGGAGCGAAAAAGTAAACCGGCCCATTTTCCACCTCCTCCAGCCCCGCGGGGACTGCCTGATCCCCAGTCCAGCGACCGCCTTTCCGCGAAAGATTTATCCCCCTTACTTTATTCGGGGCCCTGGGGTTTTCACACCTTCAGCTAAAAAAGTGAAGAAAAAAGTAGTAGGCCACCGGCGCCGCAAAAAAAAGACTATCGAAGCGATCTAAAACTCCCCCGTGACCGGGGATTAAATGGCCGGAATCCTTCACCCCGAAAAAGCGTTTTAAAGATGATTCACTGAGATCACCCAATTGGGCCGCCAAACCGATGGCCAGGCCCAAGCCCAGGGTTTTCGCGAGCGGCCAGTGCACCGTCCAGCCGTAAACCGCCGCCACCAAAACCGCCGCCGCCAGACCGGCTAAAGCCCCTTCCACCGTCTTATTGGGACTGATTTGGGGAGCCAGCTTGTTTTTCCCCAAACGCGACCCGGCGAAATAGGCCGCCGTGTCCGTTCCCCAAGTAGCCAGTAGAACCACCAAGAGCCAGTGAAAACCAGCCGGACCATTGCGCAAAAGGATCAGGTGAGCTGGTAGAACCCCGGCGTACATAATGCCAAAAAGGGTATAAAGGGAACTGGGCCAACTGAAATCACGAAAATTGAGCAGCTGCCAGATCAGGGTCGCCAAAAGCGAGGCCACCAGCACCGGACCCAAGGCTTCTTCGCCAAAAACATAGGTGAAAGCCACGGCCGCCATCACCCCGCCCAGAGAAAGGGGTAGATTGACTTCCATCTCCCGCTTGGGCCCCAAATTGGCCACCTCTTGCCGGGCCAAAAGAGCCAAGAGCAACACAAAAAAGAGAAAAACCGACCCCCCAAAATAAGTGGTGGCCAAGATGACCGGAATTCCAACCAGGGCGCTCAAAACCCGTGTTAGAAGCATACCCGCCTGACCGAGCGGATTTCAGGCCCGGTCAACCTGCTCCCCCTTCCGTGCGAAGGACTGACTGTCCTGGGAGCCCAGCCCCCCAAACTTCCTTTCCCGTCTCTGGAAGTCAAGGATGGCCTCAAAAAGATGCCCCCGCCGAAAATCGGGCCAAAGGACTGGGGTCACCCAAAGCTCGGCGTAGGCCAATTGCCAGAGAAGGAAATTGCTCAAGCGCCATTCTCCCCCCGTCCGGATCAAAAGATCCGGATCGGGCAGCCCTCCGGTGAGAAGGTGCTGGCCAAAAAACTCCTCGTCAATGTCTTCCGGCTGCAACTGCCCTTCTCGTACCATTTCGGCCAGACGCCGAGCCGTGGTCGCGATTTCCCGTCTTCCACCGTAGTTTAGTGCGACATTGAGCAGGAGACCCTGGTTATCGCGGCAAAGGGCCACCGTTTCCTGTAGTTCCCTCTGAATATGGGGGCTCAACTCGTCGGTAAAACCAGTGACGGTAAAACGTACACCTTTGTCCTTCAATTCCCGCCCTTCCCGGTGGATATACTCCACCAGGAGGTCCATGAGCGCCAGAACTTCCTCCGCCGGACGTCGCCAGTTTTCCGTAGAGAAGGCGTAAACCGTAAGAATGCCAATTCCCGCCTCCGTGCAGCCCTCCAGGACATCGCGCAACGCTTCCGCGCCGGCGCGGTGGCCGGCTGTCCGCGGCAGGCCCCGCCGCGTCGCCCAGCGACCATTGCCGTCCATGATAATGGCGACATGTTGGGGAATGGTTCCCTGTTTTACGCGTTCCAGGAGGGATCGATTGGAGTTAACCGTTTTCGTCCAGGGGAACCAGATCAAGCTTTCACCTCATCCAGGCTTATTCGGGCCGGTAATCCTCGTAAGAATAGAGGAGCAGGATCCGCTCCCCCCATCTCTGGACCTGTACTACCCGGGGTAGCCCGACGGCGATCTTGGGCCCCGGCGGTCGTGTCTCCCGTTTTTCATAAGGGAGGCCGGCCAAAAGCAATCTTTGTTCCGCTATAGCCAGGGGTAAGGCTAAAAGGTCTTCCAGCGGAAAAGGACGGGCCGTCATCCCCTCACCCCGGTTTTCCCCCGTCATACTTCCATAATCTCTTTCTCTTTGACCTCAATGATGTGATCGATCTCTTTAATATATTTATCGGTCAATTTTTGGACTTCTTCTAAAGCCCGCCGGTTCTCGTCCTCGGTGATTTCCCCATTATCTTCCATCTTTTTCAGCCGCTCGTTGGTTTCCCGGCGAAGGTTCCTGATGGCCACCTTTTCCTCTTCGCCTTTCTTCTTCAACCCTTTGACCAATTCCTGGCGGCGTTCCCGGGTGAGCTGAGGAATGGCCAGGCGAATGACGACCCCATCGGAGGTGGGCGTAATACCCAGATCTGATTTCAGGATGGCCTTTTCGATACTCCCCAACATCCCCTTATCCCAGGGTTGGATGACCAAAAGGCGCGGCTCCGGCACAGAGATGGTGGCTAGCTGGTTGACGGGGGTGGGCGTCCCGTAATAATCGACGGTGATCTTGTCCAGGAGTGCCGGGGTCGCCCGGCCCGCCTTCATGGAAGCGACTTCTTTGCGAAAAAGCTCAACGCTTTTCTTCATCTTTTCCTCGGTTTCCTTCAGGGTCTCTTTGACCATGGTCAATACCTCCCACAAAGGTTCCGATTTTTTCTCCCAAAACCAGCCGTTTGATGTTCCCTTTCTCGTTGAGATCAAAGACGATAATGGGGATATCGTTGTCCATACAAAGAGAGGTCGCCGTAGCATCCATGACCTTTAAGCCCCGCCGCAGGACCTCCATGTAATCGAGGGAGCTGAACTTGCTGGCAGACGGATTCAGCTTGGGGTCAGAATCGTACACGCCATCGGTTCCCTGTTTCCCCATGAGGATGACGTCTGCTTCGATCTCCGCGGCCCGTAAGGCCGCCGTGGTATCGGTGGAAAAATAGGGGTTGCCGGTCCCGGCCGCAAAGATGACCACCCGCCCTTTCTCCATATGCCGGATGGCCCGGCGCCGGATATAGGGTTCAGCCACCTCCCGCATCTCAATGGCCGTCTGCAGCCGGGTATCGACACCGTTTTTCTCCAAATATTCCTGCAGGGCCAGGCCGTTGATCACCGTGGCCAGCATCCCCATATAATCAGCGGTGGCCCGGTTCATTCCCTGGGCGCTGCCGGAGACCCCCCGCCAGATATTTCCTCCCCCGACCACGACGCCCACCTGAATGCCCAACTCCACGACTTCTTTTATCTGTAACGAGATGGACTCCACCACTTCGGGGCTGATCCCGAAGCGCTGCGGCCCGGCCAGGGCCTCCCCGCTCAATTTTAAGACGATGCGTTTATATTTGGGCTCTGGCATCCTGGTCTCCCTCGCCTTTTTCCCTTAGATCTGGGCCAGGCGGCCAAAACGGGATCGCCGCCAAGTGCCAAAGAAGGCCGCTCCTGCACGCTGCCGCTCTTTCTAGCGCTGCAGCTCCTTGGCGACCTCTGCCGCAAAATCCTGGACCTTTTTCTCCAGCCCTTCGCCCATTTCATAACGGACAAAGCGCCGGACGCTGATCTTCTCGCCGATCTTGGCCGTTTTCTCCATGATCAGCTCCCGCACCGTCCGATTGGGATCCCGGATGTACGGTTGCTCCAAAAGGCAGAAATCCTTATAGAATTTCTCCAGACGGCCTTCGACGATCTTGTCTAAGACATGGGCCGGCTTCTTTTCGCCCGCCAGCTGAGCCCGTAAAATCTCCTTTTCTTTCTCAATGACCTCGGCCGGCACATCCTCCCGCGCTATGTATTTCGGGTTGGAAGCCGCAATCTGCATGGCCACCTCGTGGACCAGTTCGCGGAATTCCGGGGTCCTGGCCACAAAATCGGTTTCACAGTTAACCTCGACCAGAACGCCAATGCGGCCTCCCCCGTGGATATAACTATCCACGATGCCCTCGGCCGCAATCCGCCCTGCCTTCTTGGCTGCTGCCGCCAGACCTTTTTTCCGCAGCCACTCGGTGGCCTTTTCCATATCACCCTGGGTCTCTTCCAGAGCCTTTTTGCAGTCCATCATCCCGGCCCCCGTTTTTTCCCGCAGGGCCTTGACCATCTCGCTCGTGATCAAACCAACCACTCCTTTCCCAGAATACGACCGGCCACATAAAACCAGTATTTACAAAAAAGGTAAGGGCTGAACGCAAGGGTACCTTAAATTACCCTCGGTTCCCTTACCTTCCTCGCTTCTCACTGCACCACCTGTACGCCCTGTTTACCTTCCAAGACGGCATCAGCGATCTTGGCGGTCAGAAGCTTTACCGCCCGGATGGCATCGTCGTTCCCTGGAATGACGTAATCCACCTCGTCCGGATCGCAGTTGGTGTCGACAATGGCAACGATGGGAATGCCCAGGCGCCTGGCCTCAGCGACCGCAATCTTTTCCTTGCGTGGATCGATGACAAACAGGGCCAGTTCTTCATGGAGCTTCTCAGGCGAAAGGTCTTTCATGCCCTTGATTCCTCCGAGGTACTTCTCCAGCCTGGCTTTTTCGTGCTGCAGCTGGATGACCTCTTTTTTGGGCAAGCGCTCCAGATAACCCGTCTCTTCCATCTCCTCCAGGCGCATCAAGCGTTCAATCCGCTTCTTGATGGTGACAAAGTTGGTCAACATTCCGCCCAGCCAGCGCTCATTAACATAAAATTGGCCGCAGCGTTTGGCCTCCTCCGCCACCGCCTCCTGAGCCTGCTTTTTCGTACCGACGAAAAGGAGCCGTCCACCCTGGAACGAAAAGTCGCGGACGAAATTATAGGCCTCATCGATCATCTTCACCGTTTTCTGCAGATCGATGATGTAGATCCCGTTTCTCTCGGTGAAGATGTAGGGTTTCATCTTCGGGTTCCAGCGTCTGGTTTGATGCCCGAAATGTACCCCAGCCTCCAGGAGCTGCTTCATGGAGATGACCGACATCGGTCTTCACCCCCTCTCTGGTTTTATCCTCCGCCCCCTTCCACCCGGCAGGACCCGCGCGACGAACCAAGGGCTTACCCCTTCGTCCGGGTCCAAGCGGGACCAACCTGCCAGTCCGGAGACGTGCGTATTTGGCGCCGTTCGCCAAACCGTATTTTTCGCCTTTTGGCGAGCCGTGCCACTGAAATAGTATAACACAATGTCCACCGGTTCGCAAATAAATTCAAGGTCCTTTCAACAAACGATCGATGACGGCATCAACGGACAGACCCTTCTCCAATCGGTAAACGCCGGCTCGGAAAAGCTGACTCACATTGCGCTGGCGAGCGCGCGTTTCAAAGGCCTTTTCGTCTCCGATGATCCCGCCCAGTTTGAGGGCCTGGGCCACGTCTTCGGACGAAAAACCGGCCGGGATAACGACGATCACCATTTCCTTGGCTGGAGGTGAGGCAACGACCTCCCGGTACGGAACCACCTCGGTGCGATAAACCATACCGAGCTCTCGGGCCCGGCTTTCGATTTCGCGCACCGAAAGGGTCGGCGGAAAAAGTTTTAGAACCAGGGCCGCCAAAACTAAGGCCACCCCCATCCCCCGCAAAAAAGACCGGTCTAAACGCAATGAACTTTTCACCTGCCTCCAATGGGGCGTAGCTGATACCGCCACCTGGTGCCTGAACTCACTGGCGTCAAAAGACCGCACCTGGTTAGACGGCGCTTCTACCTAAACCCGCTGGCGACGGGGAGCGCGCCGCGACAAACCCAACAACAGATGGACTTCACCGCGGGTGAGCTCAAGCTGTCTGGCGATGCTGGCCACATCTTCCCCCTGCTCGGCCAGGGCGTGAACCTGCCTCAACTTCACTTCCCAAGGATCAGTGAAGACATAACCCTTCTCCAGGCGTGGCGGACGTCCGGCCGGCCGCGGTGGATCCGGTGGTGAAGCTTTTACTGCCGTTGCCTCCACCTTAGCCGCTACCTCCCCCTTGGTCACCGCTTCCCCCTTGGCCGTTACCTCCACCTTGGGCGCTGCCTCCGCCGTAGCCGGTACCTCCGCCGTTGGCGACGCCGCCGTGGCCGGTGACGCCGTTCTCGGCGCTGCGAGCAGGGTTGCCGTTTCCAGGACCGGGGACGGCTGAGCTGAGTAGCTTTCCGGCGGACTTTCCACAACCGCCGAAAGACTTTCCAGCTCTTTGACCGCCCTTTGGAGCTCTTGCAGCCTTTGCTCGGCCAGGGTAATGGTCTCTTTCAAACGGGCTTCCTTTTTTTCCAACTCCGTCAGAATCAGGGTCAGGGTTTGCACGGCTTGATCCAAAATACTGCCGGCCTCTTTTTCCGTCTCCGCTTCTACGACGACGACCTTTTGCTCATCCCACTCCGGTGAAGTGACGGAGGGCAGCACGGGCTCGGTTGAGCGGCTCGTTCGCTCTCTTCCCCAAAGACCCAGGAAAATAAGCCCCGCGCCCAAAAGAAAAAACAGCGTGGCCAAGATAATTCTCCTCTCCCAATTTCCCAAGGTGACGGTCACCAAACAAAAAGAGCTCCTGGGTTCCGCCTCATCCAGGGCGGCTGATACTTCACTCTTTTAAAGCGTGACGTCGAGGAACTGCCCCTTTTCCCCCTCTTTGGGCTTTTCTTTCTGCTTCATCCCTTTCCCCGGCTTTTCTTCCTCTCGTCTCGCCTCACCCTTTTGGCGACCATCCCGATTGACCTCCGTTGATTGCGGCTGGGCCGGATCCATGACCTTCTTCTGCTTCAAATCGACCTGCCGGTTGAGAAGGGCTGCCTGCAGATCCTGGAAGTTCTGGCCGGACTGTTGTTGTACCTCCCGCGGCCGGTTGATTTCGGCGGCCTTGGGTAAGGCGTTTTGCAGATCAACGGGCTTTATTGACACCGCCTCTCCCCCCTAAAACAGGTTCCTTTTAGAACGGGCCAGCTTACCGCGCAGGCGCAAGATGGCCTTGCTGTGGAGTTGCGAAACACGGGATTGGGATACTCCCAGGACGCGAGCGATCTCTTTCGCCGTTAACCCTTCGTAATAGTACAGGGTGACCACCAATCGTTCCTTTTCGGGAAGGCTCTCGATGGCTGCTGCCAGCAGCCCCTTGACTTCGTTCAAATGCAGGGCCTCCTCCGGGTTCTCCGCCCGGCTGTCG
>Ga0334722_10001649_pt1 | contig 27148 bp, 22 predicted proteins | sample C3_bottom_MG_FD_207210 | JGI IMG/M metagenome (GOLD analysis project Ga0334722, IMG submission 207210) | Sediment microbial communities from Yellowstone Lake, YNP, Wyoming, USA - C3_bottom | ecosystem: Environmental > Aquatic > Freshwater > Lake > Sediment | place: USA: Wyoming | collected... | reverse complement strand
CGCCTCGGCGCTCCTGGCAGAAGTCGACGTCGAAGTCCGGCATCCCCTTGCGTTCGATGTTCAAGAAGCGCTCGAAAATCAGGCCGTAGGCGATGGGGTCGATGTCGGTGATCTTCATGCAGAAGGCGGCGAGACTGCCTGCGCCCGAGCCGCGGCCCGGACCTACCGGGATCTGGTTGTCCTTGGACCAGTTGATGAAGTCGGCGACGATCAGAAAATAGCCGGGAAAGCCCATGGTCTTGATGACTCCGATCTCCATGTCCAGGCGCTGGCGGTAGGTCTTCTCAAGCTCCGGGGTGAGGGCACCCTTGAGCTTGATCTGCTCCAGCCTGAATTCGAGCCCGTCACGGGACTTCTGCTCGAACTCCTGGTCGAGGGTCATGCCGTCGTGGGTCTGATAGATGGGGAAATGGTGACCCTTAAAGTCGAGTTCCAAATTGCATTGAGCAGCGATGGCAACGGTATTGGCGATGGCCGTAGGCTGGGCGGCAAAGGCCTTTTTCATCTCCGCAGGCGACTTGAAGTAAAGCTCGTCGGTGGAGAAGCGGAAGCGGTCGCTGTCGGTGATGGTCTTGCCGGTCTGGATGCAGAGCAGAACCTCGTGGGCGTATGAGTCATTTCGGTTCAGGTAGTGGCAATCGTTGGTGGCGACCAGCGGTAGATTCGTCTCCTTAGCCAGTTCGATCAAGCCGCGATTGACGGCCTGCTGTTCCTCCAGGCCGTTTTCCTGAAGCTCGAGGTAGAAGCGATCCGGGAAGAGGGCGGAGAACTCGCGGGCGGCAGCGACTGCGGCCTTCATATCCTTGTCGTGGCCGATCTTGTAAGGGACTTCGCCGTGCAGGCAGGCGGTGAGGGCGATGAGGTCGCCGCTGTAGAGGTTCAGAACCTCCTTGTCGATCCGGGGCTTGTAGTAAAAACCCTCCATGTGGGCGATGCTGGCGAGCTTTAAGAGGTTGTGGTAGCCGTTCTTGTTCATCGCCAGGAGGACGAGGTGGTAGTAAGGCAGGAGGCCGCTGGCCTTGGTCTCCTTGGTGAAGCGGTTGGTGGGGGCGATGTAGAACTCGCAGCCGATAATGGGCTTTAATCCCGCCTTCTTGGCGGCCACATAAAATTCGAGCGCGCCATACATGGAGCCGTGGTCGGTGATGGTGACCGTGTCCATGCCGTACTCCTTGCACTTGGCGAACAGATCCTTGAAACGGATGGCGCCATCGAGCATGCTGTATTGGCTGTGGACATGGAGGTGGACGAAGTCGGCAGGCGTTGGTTCGGTCATGAGAGTGGAAGTACGCTAAGATATTGATGTCGTAGGGTGGATAAGCGTAGCGCATCCACGCAGAGATTGGTGGATGCGCTACGCTTATCCACCCTACGGAGGGTATTCGTGGTTCAGACGTTACCGGTTCGCAGGTCGACAACCCCGAGCTGGGCCAGGGCGTCGAGGCTTGCCCAGAGATCCTCTTTGCTATGCGGTTCCAGGGTCAGCCGGGGCTGGATCTTGTGCTGGGCCAAGGCCGCAAAAAATCCCGAGAAATCAAAATTTCCGTAACCAATGGCCTGATGGGTGTCGGTCGCGCCATGGTTATCATGCAGATGGAGGTGGCCAACCCAGGGCAGGGCAGGCAGCCAGTCTTGCCATGGGCATTTGGCAAAGGCCAGCAGGTGACCGGTGTCCAGGCAGATTTTGGCATAGGGCGAGTTGAGTGCCTTCATCATGCGCAGGTGTTGGCTGGGCTCGGTCTCGTAAGTGTTTTCGAGGGCCATGGTGGTCTGGTTTGCTGCCGCCATGGTCAGCAGCTGGCGGAAGGTTTCCAGGGCGTTAGCAAACCAATCGTCGACTTTGTAGCCGTGCTTGTTGCTCTCGAAATTCAGATGGCAGATGATTGCCTGGGGCTTGAAAATATCGATGAGGTCGAAGGTGCATTTGAGTTTCTCCCGAGTGACGGCGAGAATCTTTGCGTCCAGCGCCCCGGGCACCAAGTCGAAAAAAGGGGCGTGCAGGGTGCAGGAGAGCCCTTCAGCTTGGAGGCTTTTGGCGATCTGCCTAAACTCCTTGGCGCTCTTGGTGTAGAGGGCGTCGCCTTCAAGGCCGATTTCCGGCTGGAACCGATGCCGAAGAAAAAAGGGCAGCAGGTCACCCTCCAGTTGGCGGATGGGCGCGTTGATGAAGCAGTACTCCGGGCTGGTGCGAAAGGACATCTCCGTTGCGTTGCTCAATCGATTTTTTTGGCCTCGTCGATCAGCATGATCGGGATATCGTCGCGGATTTCATAGAGCAGTTTGCAGGTCTTGCAGATCAAGCCGTCGTTTGCGGGGGTGAGGGTGAGTTCGCCCTTGCATTGCGGGCAGGCAAGGATATCCAACAGTTCTTTACTGATCATGGCGCAGTTCCTCCTGGGAAAGATAGTTCGTGGGAAGATTGAAAAAGGGAGTCTGACAACCCAACATAAAAGGTGAAGGGATTGCCGTCAACAGTTGACTTAAAAAAATATTGTCGGCTCCCGTGACGCCCGCGGGCAGGAACGATGAAAAGGTGGGGAGTGGCTACTGATCTAAGCAGAGAGGGGGTGACCTCAGAACACGGTATGCTCTTGCTCTTCCCGGTGATTCTCAGGGATAGGTTTAGTCACGCAACAATTCGTGACCAAAAAGATGGTGAAACGCAGTGCCGGTAAGGGATTTCAGTCAACAGAGCCCTATACCCTTTGGGGGGTACTGAACAGAGTCCAGTTTGTCTGGGTTAGGCTAAAGCAGCGTTTACTGCGTCAACCAATTCCTGCTTGGAGATGGGTTTAGTCAGTGTCCTTTTTGTGCCAATGCTTTCGGCCAGGGTCAGGTAGCGTTCCGCGTCGATAATGCCGCCACCGGAAATGGCGATGACCGGCACGTTGGGGAATTCTCTCTCCAGTTCCATGATCAGTTTCAGCCCATCTTTGATCGGCATGACCATATCGGTGATGACCAAGTCGGTTTGGGCCTGGCGGAATTGATTCAAACCTTCCTGGCCATTGGCGGCGGTGGTGATTTTATGCCCTTCAGCTTCAAGGATTTGCTGGAATATTTTAACTACCCAGGGGTCGTCGTCGATGATAAGGATGCTGGCCACGGCATTCGTCTCCTACTGATTTGCATGAAAGTTAGGAGCCGTTACGAAACAACATTTTCTTTTCTGACTGTTTTTGTACGGCTCCTTACTATGTTCAGTCCCCCCTTGAGGGGGATGCCGTTCTAACCATCCAGATGAAGATGTTGCTTTGCGACAACGGCTTAGCAGATACCCAGGTCGATAGTATGAATGGGATTAGCTTGTTAGCAACAGAAAAAAATGAGATACGATATGTGCCGCGACCATCGCATTGTCTGTTATTGACCTAGCCAGCCTGAGCACGTGAAAATAATTTAAAGCTTTTCGGAAAATTTAGCAATGGCAAGGTGTTACTCATTTCATTAAATCTGTGCTGAGGTAGCGTTCACCAGTGTCTGGCAGGATAACGACGATTTTTTTACCGGTATTTTCTGGACGCTTGGCGATCGACAAAGCGGCAAAGGCGGCGGCTCCGCAGGAAATTCCGGCGAGGATTCCTTCCTGCCGGGCCAGATCTTTGGCGCAGGCAATAGCCTGTTCGTTGGTGACGGCAAAGATCTCGTCAATGATTTTGGTGTTTAAGACGGACGGGACAAATCCGGCGCCAATGCCTTGAATCTTGTGGGGGCCTGGTTGTCCTCCCGATAGCACGGGCGAGGCGGAAGGCTCAACCGCCACTGCCTTGAAACTTGGCTTACGCTCTTTGATGACCTCTGCCACCCCGGTGATGGTGCCACCGGTGCCGACGCCTGCGACCAGGATGTCAACTTCGCCGTCGGTGTCGTTCCAGATCTCGAGTGCCGTGGTCTGGCGGTGTATTTCCGGGTTGACTGGGTTGGAGAATTGGTTAGGCATGAAGGAGTTCGGGATTTCGGAGGTAAGTTCCTCGGCTTTGGCAATGGCGCCCTTCATGCCTAGTGCTCCTGGGGTCAGGACCAGTTCGGCACCCAGATGTTTGAGGAGCATCCGTCGTTCCATGCTCATCGTTTCCGGCATGGTCAGAATCAGCCGGTAGCCACTGCTTGCGCAGACAAAGGCCAGAGCGATGCCGGTATTGCCGCTGGTGGGCTCGATAATGGTCGTGTCCGGGTGGATTTTTCCTTGAGCCTCTCCCGCTTTGATCATGGCGGCGCCAATCCGGTCTTTGACGCTAAATAGTGGGTTCTTGGATTCCAGTTTAGCGAAAATCGTCGCTTTACCTTGCTGATTGATTCGGTTTAATTGGACAAGAGGGGTTTTGCCAATGGTCTGGATCAGGTCGGAAAAGATGGTGGTCATGGCGGTTCTCCTTTATTGAAATGCAATATGAAATTGACGAACGGGTGTTCTCGTGATATTGGTTGGGAGTTGATATCCCCCTAGCTAACTGGAACGAAACTCTTTATTCTTCCATTAAATAGGCTTTACACATGAATTCAAGCAAATTTTCCAAATAAGAAAAAAACCTAATGATGGTTCCCGTTGTTTTACTCTCGATATTGTCATTTGCTATCGCCGTAGTCGTCACCCCACGTGTATCCGCCCTAGCGGAGAGATTCGACCTGCTAGACAAACCTTCCGCCCGCAAGGTACACAGTATCGCCATCCCCAGGATTGGAGGGATTGCCATATTTCTTGCCTTCAGCCTGACCCTATTTTCGGCGTTGTTTTTTGAAAGTGTCAAAAAGCAACTCCTCGGCAATTTTGAAATTATCTACCTGTTAGCCGGGGGCCTGCTGTCGTTCTCTCTTGGGTTGTACGATGATATAAAGAAACTGGGGCCGAAGGTGAAATTTTCGGTACAGATCGCTATCGCGCTATTCGCCTATCTGGGCGGCATCAAAATCAAACTGATTGGTTTACCGCTGTTGGGCCCCATGCACTTCGGCTGGCTGGAACTTCCGGTTACGGTGTTCTGGATGCTACTCGTCATAAATGCCATCAACCTGATTGACGGGCTGGACGGGCTGGCCGCCGGGGTCAGCTTCTTTGTCTGTATCGTTCTGCTGGTCGTTGCCATGAGCCATGGAATTTTCCTGGTCGCCATCGCCTTGGCCTGTCTTGCCGGCAGCCTGCTTGGTTTTCTGGTGTTCAACTTTAACCCGGCCTCTATTTTTATGGGCGATTCAGGAAGTTATTTCCTGGGCTACATGCTTGCCTCGCTCAGTATCTTCGGATCGATTAAGAGCCATACCGCGTTCACCTTTTTGATTCCGATCATCGCTATGGGGGTGCCACTTCTGGATACATTATGGGCCACCGCCAGACGATTTATTTTGGGTCAGGAGTTGTTTCAGCCGGACAAGGATCATTTTCATCACCGGTTGTTGCGGATGGGATTCTCCCACAAGCGATCAGTCGCCATCCTGTATGCAATCACCATCTGCCTGGGCGGCTTGGCTCTGTTGACAGTCAATGTCCGGGACCGGTTCTCAGCCTTTTTTCTTGGCGGCCTTGGGGTCTTGGTTGTCGTGTTTGTTCGCCAGCTTGGCTATCTGAACTTTCTTGGCCTGAAAAGTTTCCTTATGTGGGTGAATGACCTGACCAACGTCATTGGCATTAACCGGGACCGCCGAATCTTTCTTGCCTATCAGATAGCCATCGCTGAGGCGGACAGCATGGATACCTTTTGGGAACGCATTGTGGCCTCGGCGCAACATCTGGGGTTAGATTATATTGAAATGCAACTCGGTGGTGAGGACGCCAACTTTAAGAAATTCAATGATTATGTGTGGCACTCGCTCAATGAGGATGAGGTGGATGATGAGTTGTATTCCAGACACCGGCTCTACATTAGGTTCCCATTGAATTCTGATGAACACCATTATGGTGTGCTAAAGGTCTCGAAAAAACAATCAAATTCAGTTAAAGAACACTCCCAGACTTTGTGGCGGCTCGAATTTCTGCGGCGAACCCTTGCCAGCACCCTGCATGAATTCAAAAAAAATTCCAAATATGGCATGCAGGATCGGAGAGTGCCGCTGGGAGACCGTCGGTTGCATACGGTGCAAGACGAGCTTGTTGGCGATTTGGAAGAAGAGCGCAGAAAACATGCTTCCGAAGGCAACGTTATTCGATGATTACAGACGTCATCGTAGTGTTGATCTCGTTTTTGTCGTGACTAAAAATTGAGGAAGCCACCCTGCATGACATGCCAACCGGTAGAGTGTTGGGTCGGATATGAGCCCGACGTATTTTCTCCTCCATTTTTTCAACCATGATCCCCAAAGTATCCGTATTTGCGTTTGTTCTGTATCGTGGACCTCCCCTTAATTATTCGTAACTGTCATATGACAACAGATCATAGTAGATGCCAAACATAGTAAAAAAACTCACGTTCCTTTCTGTGATCGGCACCCGGCCTGAGGCGATTAAAATGGCGCCCGTCATCAGAGAATTAGCGAGATATCCAGAACGCATAGAAAGCCGAGTTTGTGTTACGGCGCAACACCGCCAGATGCTGGATCAAGTGCTTTCACTTTTCGGGATTACGCCTGATTATGACTTGAACGTGATGCGGGACAGTCAGGGACTAACACAAATTGCGGCAAATGTTATGAGGGGTATCGAACCGATACTTGCTGAGTTTTGTCCACAGTGGGTGCTCGTGCAGGGTGACACGACAACGGCTGCCGCTGCCGCCTTGGCAGCCTTTTATAGTGGGGCAATGGTGGGGCATGTTGAAGCCGGCCTGCGAACCTTCGACCGCCGACAACCATTTCCAGAAGAAATTAATCGCCGGTTGGCTGGTGTTTTGGCCGACCTTCATTTTACACCGACCTCCCGATCAAGGCAAAACCTACTGAATGAAGGAATAAAAGAAGAAAGCATCATCCTTACCGGGAATACGGTTATTGATTCGCTGGTTGAAGTTATAAAATACCCTTATGACCCATCCTCCGGTCCACTGCAAAATGTTCCTTGGGGGAAAAAGCTTATTCTTGTTACAGCGCATCGACGTGAAAATTTAGGTGCACCGCTAGAAGAAATTTGCCAGGCATTGTTGGAGATCACTGCCGCTTGTCAGGACGTAACAATCGTTTTTCCTGTACATCTTAATCCAAATGTTCGGGAACCGGTATACCGGATTCTCGGTAAAGCGAAGAGTGTCATATTGCTCGAACCCCTTGATTATTTACCACTAGTTTATCTGCTTAAAAATGTGACTCTTGTGTTAACTGATTCTGGGGGGATACAGGAAGAGGCCCCTGGCCTTGGTAAGCCTGTCCTTGTCCTTCGTGAAGTTACAGAACGGCCAGAAGCCGTTGAGGCAGGCACTGTCAGGATTGTTGGCACGGGCCGCGTAAAAATCGTCACAGAGGCGCTCCGTCTTTTACGCAATGAAGAAGAGTATAGCCGCATGGCCCGAGCGAATAACCCCTATGGCGATGGCAAAGCCTCAGAAAGGATTGTTCGTGCCTGCCTGGAATACAGTCGAGGAGTTCCACAATAAATGTGGCCTTACGCCAATAGTTTCGTTGCGAGGATGCCGTTCGTCAAGGATTTTGCATTGCGCTATAAGGCCTCCCCCCTTGCTCGGCGCATGGCACAAGGGGCTTTTTGGAGCCTTGCTGGCGCGATGCTCTCCAGAGGCCTCTCTTTGGTTTCATCTATCTTAGTTGCCCGTATGCTGGGTAAGCATGGATTCGGGCAACTAGGGATGATTCAAAGTACAGTTGGCATGTTTCAGATATTTGCCGGCTTTAGTCTTGGCTTGACGGCAACCAAGTATGTGGCTGAACTTCGTGAGAAGGACCGAGAAAAGGTGGGGAGGATCATCAGCCTATCTCTTATTTTTGCTACCGGTTCAGGCGCATTGGTCACGATTATTCTGCTCGGCACTGCCCACTGGGTTGCAGAACATACCCTTGCTGCGCCTGCGATGGGTGCCCTTTTGATGATAGGCTCTCCCTTGCTTATTTTTGGTGCGATTGCCGGTGCCCAGACCGGTGCACTGTCTGGATTCGAGGCATTTAAAAGCATTGCAATTGTTAATGTCCTAACCGGTCTGATCAATTTCCCCTGCCTAGTAGGCGGGGTCTATTTCGGCGGGGTTAATGGCGCGGTTTGGGGGCTTGTTGCCGCAAGTGCGATCGGGGTCGTACTTAATCAGTTGGTGCTCTCGCGGGAAGCATTACGGGCGGGCATTGCATTCCCAGCCCGGAATGCACTTTCCGAGAAGTACGTCTTGTGGCATTTCAGCCTGCCTGCTGTACTTGCCAGCATGCTAGTGACACCTGTCAACTGGGCGTCAGCGGCCATTCTGGTTAATCAGCATGAGGGCTATGCCGAAATGGGGATCTTTAACGCTGCAAATCAGTGGCGTGGTGCAATCCTTTTTCTCCCTGGGATTTTGTGTCAGGTAGGTTTGCCGCTGCTTTGTTCCCTGAACGGGGATAGTGAGGGGGGAAAAAAGAGCAAAAAAGTAATGCGATACAACTTACTCTTAAATGGTGGCGTAACTTTTGTCGTAGCTTTGGTGGTATCTGTGCTGTCGGTATTCATTATGGGAAGTTACGGCGCCACTTTCTCCTCTGGCTATAGCGTTCTGGTCCTCCTGGCTATCTCAACAGTTTTAGTATCGATCAACAATGTCATAGGGCAATCGGTGACTAGCGCCGGGAAGATGTGGCTCGGCTTAGGTTTTAATGCCATATGGGCCTCTACGCTTATGGTCTTCTCTTATTTATTCATACCAACTTACGGTGCTCTAGGCCTTGCCGGGGCCTATCTCGCAGCGTATCTAGTACACACCGTTGTCCAAGGAATGTACGCGATGAAGATACAAGGCTGAAACCTACATCACTAACTACTCCGTCTCAATTATGTTTATAGAAACAGCACTATTAACCTTGCTTGCGTTGGGCGTGCTAATAATACTTGCCTTACTTTCGGCTAGATTCCCATTCGCTTTCACGATGATTATCATCGTTATCAATGAGCAGTTTTTTGGGTTATTGCCTTCCAAGTTTGGGGGTTATGATTTGGTGCGCATGGTCGCTGGGCCAGCCCTACTGCTACTGGCTATCATCATCCAAATTGTTTTCCGTCAAGGTCGGTTCCGAATCGGCCTCAAAAATTGTGAGGACAGTTACTTCCCTGTCGTCCTCGCCATTATCGGTGTCGTTGTCTTTTCTACGTTATGGGGAGGGATATTTATCTATAAGCAGTCTTTAATGATGCTTATCTTTCAGCCAGCCCTTTTTTTCTACTATTTCCTTTACGTCTATCTCTGTTTTTTTTCCCCTGGCAAGACGCAGATACTACGTTTTTTTCGATACTTCGTCGCAACGGCCCTTATTGTCAGTGCACTGATGGCTATCGATGGCTATGTGCTTCACGAAGCACATCTATTTACATACGCCAATGTTTCAGAACGGCTTGGCTTTGTCAGGATCATTGTTTTTGTGACCGGTCTCGTCTGGGCCTACTACTACTCACTCGCCTCAGCTGACGAGAAAAAGTATACCTCAAGAAAGAAATTTTTGTTCGGACTTGCTGCTTTTCTCCTTCTTGTTTCAATCTTGTTTGTCCAACTTGACCGCCAGGTCATCTTTTCATGCTTGCTGACAACAGCTGTGGTTACTTTTTCAATGGAGGCCTTGAGGAGATTTTTTCTAGTTGTGGGATTGTTTCTTTCCCTGTCCCTCTCCACTCTACTTGCCGTAAATCCAAATTATAATTTTGATAATACTTTTCTGGGCAGTATGGTCAGTTTAACCAGAGCCGAGGCCCAACTAAAGAGAAGTGGGATCGGCATTCGGCTCGAGGCGATGGATTTTTTTTACAACCACTTCAAAAATACCTACGGCCTTGGTTTCGGTGTGTTGGGGTCGCGGCGTGAATACCGCAATCCGGTTTCGCTAGGACTAGAGCATGGCTACAATTTGAACGATCTCTCCCTGGCTGGGATTATCTTTCGGTTTGGTATTCCTGGCTTACTTGTGATTATTGCGACAGTACGCAAGATGTTCAGAGACACAAGTTCCATTCTCAAAAAGTCCAGCGATCCGGATATTAGAAGCATTACCCGTGGGATCAGGTACACGATCATTTATTTTATTATCGTATTTCCACTGACGACGTTTCTCTTCTACGGGGAGAAGGCAGTTTACTTCGCCCTTATGTTCTTCCTGGTGGAACGGATCAGAAATATCGTTAGCGAAGAAGCTTTAGAAGTGAAGGTGTAATGGCGAACATTGGCATTGTAACTACCTGGTTCGAGCGCGGGGCGGCATATGTGTCTCGAGCTTACAAGAATGTGCTTGAAAAGGATCACCAGGTTTACATCTACGCTCGCGGCGGCGAGGATTATGCCATCGGCGATCCGGCATGGGATACACATGATGTCACCTGGGGGCCTTGGTTGGGCCAAAATACCACTATCAGCATGGTGCACTTCATGCGGTGGTTACGCAAGCGGAAAATCGACGTCGTCCTCTTTAACGAGCAAAACGATATCCGCCCGGTCATTGCCACGAAAAAGTTCGGTTATCCGGTCGGTGCGTATGTCGACTACTACACACAGGAAAGTGTGTCTGATTTTGCTCTCTATGACTTCTTGATCTGCAATACCCGTCGTCACCAATCGGTCTTTAATGGACACCCCTGTTGCATCTATGTCCCATGGGGTACAGACACGGACATCTTTCGTCCTGTTACCCTTGGCCGTCTTGTGGCGCCTGGGGTAGTTACTTTTTTCCACAGTGCGGGTATGGGGGGGACTAATCTTCGAAAGGGAACCGATCTCCTAGTCCATGCGTTCATGAAGGTACAGTCTCCGGCTAAACTCATCATCCACTCCCAAGCAAGTCTCGATCATTATGGCGCCAACATTGCGGAACTCATCAGGAAGGATTGCCGCATTGAGTTTATTCACCGGACTGTTGGCGCCCCCGGCCTCTACCACCTTGGTGATGTCTATGTCTATCCGACTCGGCTCGAGGGGATCGGACTTACCATCTGCGAGGCACTAGCAGCTGGGTTGCCGGTTATCACAACCGACTCCCCTCCAATGAACGAATTTGTTGAGGATGGGGTCACGGGTGGTTTGGTTCGGGTAGCACGAGAGAAGATGCGCAAGGATGGCTACTATTGGCCAGAGTCTTACGTGGACATTGATCACCTTGGGAAGGTGCTCGAACGTTATGCCGGTGATCATAACATGGTCGTCCACCAGAAGCAGTCCGCTCGGGACTATGCGGAGTCCGCGAGGAATTGGTTTGTCAACGCTGGGTCACTCAGTCGCACCCTCACCGCTACAATAAAGGGCCAAACTCTTTTAGGATCGGCCTCGCCACTGCAAAACGCTGTCTGGGTCTACCAGCATTTTCACAATTTTTTCATGGCGATTGTTCATTCGCGCAAAATTGATCTGCGTGGGCTCAGGCTACGAGATCAATTTCTTTTTTAATGCCCTCGGTGGAAAAAAGTATGGAGCGAATCGAAAGCATCTCATTTATTCTTATTGCCCGCAACGAGGCTTATGGAGTTAATAAGTGCCTTTCATCCCTTGCGGCCATGGATCTGCAGGGGTGCGAGGTGATCTGTGTCGATTCAGGTTCTGACGACGGGACTTTGGATGTGATGTGCAGTTTCAGCGAACAGATTTCAAACCTGCAGATACTGACGGTCAAGGGGTATTCCAATGCAGCCATAGCCCGTAATGCCGGGCTTAGGCGAGCAACGCGGAAGTTCATATTCTTTGTCGATGGTGACGTTGAAATTAATGCTCAATTTCTCATTGAAGGGGTGCGGCGACTTAAAATTGGTGTGGGTGCCGTAACCGGCAGACTCCGAGAACTCCAGTATACAAGGGATTTCAAGACTGTCTTGAAGGAGATCCCAGACCGCTTTTACATTCAGGGAGAGGGAAGGATCTTTGCTTCAGGGGGCTGCTTTATTGCCACCAAGTCTGCAGTGGAAGCCACTGGCCTGTTTGATGATAGACTTGAGAGGTCACAAGATTATGATTATACCCTGCGCTTGTCACGTCGCTACACTATGATCGCTATCGCTGTAAGTATGGGGACTCATCACACTGTTGGCTATGACGACAAACTTCGATTAACAACACACCTGAAGAAATTTTATGCTGTATTCTTCGGCACGGCGCTTAGGCGCAACCTTGCAAATGTTAAGGGAATTTACTGGCTCTTGACCAAAAGAGAGCGGGGTATTGCCCTCGGCGGATTGCTTTTGGCGGGAGGAGCTGTTGCTGTGGTGTTTTGGGGTATGTCAGGTGTGGTTGGTCTTTGTGCCTGTTTGGGGACGGATATTCTTCTTGGAATCAAAAATGGGGATAGCTTATTGTATCGGTTTTATCTTCATTACATTTTCCCGTTACTCGTCCTTGCAGGGGGGGTCTACACCATTGACCGCCGGCGACCTTATATGGTTGAGGAGGTCAGTGCGGAACAGATAGTGTCATCACCCCTGACAGTTAACTAATGAAACCCCTATTTGCTAATAATTATGCCTATCTTCGCGGAGGTGCCGAACGTGTCATGTTCGATGAAAGGGCGTTGTTGAAGGCTCACAGCATCTCCTCTCTCATCTACAGTCGATTGCACCCTGATAATGATCAATGGGAGACCCAGGAGTTTTTCCCCCCTCATCTTGAGTATGAAGGAGCAGGACTTGGCCGCAAACTGAGGACAGCCAAGGAACTAATTTATTCCCACGCCACTGCCAGCGGGCTCCGCGTCCTCATGGAAAAGCATAAACCAGACCTGCTTCATGGTCACAACATTTATGGCCGCCTGACGACCTCCATCTTTGATGCGGTCCGACAAATGGGTATCCCTTCGGTGATGACCCTTCATGATTATAAGCTTGTCTGTCCGTCCTATCTCCTCCTGCGTGAAGGCCAAGCCTGCGAACTTTGCGTAACCGGCAATGCGTACCAATGTCTGTTGAAGAGATGCCACAAAGGGAGTCTCGCTGCCTCGGCTGTCTATGTGGCTGAAGCTTACTTCACAAAGCTCTTCAAAAAATATGATAGTGTCCGTTTTTTTATCTGTCCGAGCAGGTTTCTTTTGAATAAACACCTGCATGGTGGCGTTGCGCCGGAGAAGCTCGTTTTTATCCCAAATTTTATCGATGCCTCTAGCTTTACCCCGCAATATGAAAACGGTATGTATGCGCTCTTCGTCGGCAGACTGTCCAGGGAGAAGGGGGTTGTGACACTTTTTCGCGCCATGAAAGGCCTGGACATACCCTTGAAGATAGTGGGCGATGGCCCCATTCGTCAAGAATTGGAACATTATGTGTCCGAACAGGGCCTGCAGCAGATTGTTTTTGAAGGCTACCAGAGCGGTGAGGCCTTGCTGAACCTTTTTCGGAATGCCTCGTTTCTGGTTCTCCCGTCCGAGTGCTACGAAAACGCGCCTATGACAATTCTTGAGGCATATGGCTACGGTAAACCAGTAATCGGCGCCGATATCGGAGGAATACCCGAAATGATCGTTGATGGGGAGACCGGGTTTCTTTTTCCTCCCGGAGACGCCGAAACCCTGCGCCAGAAAATCGATTGTCTCTGGACGCAACCATCCCTCGCTCGTGACATGGGAAAGCGCGCCCGGCAGAGGGTCGAGGAGGTTTATAATGCCGATATCCACTTCGGCAAACTGATGGAAGTGTACCGGGCGGCTACCGCATGAAAATCGTCTACATCGTGCTGAAAGGTATGCCGCTCGGAGGCGGCATCGAAAAATATACGGAAGAGGTCGGTTCACGACTTGTCCGTATGGGGCACGAGGTTACGGTGTATGTCATGCGCCATTACGGCGCTCAAGATGGTGAATATAAGGGCATGCTGATCAAGAGCGTGCCGACGTTAAGGAAGAAAAGCCTGGAAAAGATGGTCGCCTCGTGTATGGCATCCTTGGCCCAGATCAGCGAAAAGCAGGTGGATATCGTCCATATGCACGCTTTTGGGCCGGCCATGTTCGGTTTCATCCCAAGGCTGCAGGGCAGGAAGGTGGTCACCCAGGGCCACGGCCTGGAATGGAAGCGCTCAAAATGGAGTTGGGCTGGCCGGATGTTTTTGAAGATGACCGAGATCCCTTCGGTTCGCTGCGCCCACGCCATGACCGCCGTTTCCAGGGTCCAGCAGGAGTACATCCATAAAGAGTATGGGCTGGACTGTGTCTATCTCCCCACCGGGGTCAATCCTCCTACGCCGGAAAGACCTGATCGTATCCTCCAGTATGGCCTCAAAGGACAGGACTATATCCTCTTTGCCGCCAGGCTTGTTCGGGAAAAGGGGGCGCATTATCTTATCGAAGCCTATTCCCGTCTCGGAACCGAGGTGAAACTGGTCATAGCGGGTGATGCTGAGCATGAAGAGGGGTACAAGGCGGAACTCCGGCACCTGGCGGGGGGAAATAACAGGATCATTTTTCCAGGGTTCGTGACCGGCAAGGAGTTGCACGAGCTATTTACCAATTGCCGTTTATTCGTCTTGCCCTCGGAAGTTGAGGGCCTGCCCACGGCCTTGCTCGAAGCCATGAGCTATGGTAGTTGTGTGCTGGCAAGCGATATCCCTGAGAATCTTGAGGCCCTTTGCGGCTACGGCTATACCTTCAGAAATATGGATGTCACAGATCTTGCCGACAGACTACAGTATCTGCTCAGTAATGAAGAGGCGGTGGAGACCTTTAAAAACAAGGCTCAGGAGCATGCACTGGCCAACCACTCCTGGGATGCCATCGCTGACCAATTTGAAAGATTTTATCAGGGGTTGCTCACCTATGAGTGATATCAGTTTTGCAAGTATTATCGTAACCTACCGGTGCAATGCCAAATGCCACATGTGCTATCGTTGGCAGGAGCCTTCCCTGCCATCCGAAGAGATCGGCTTGGAGGTTTACGAAAAACTGCCGTTTATGAAGACCGTGAACGTTACGGGCGGTGAGCCATTTCTTAGGAAGGATATCGAAGATGTGGTCGGAATTTTGCGCAAGAAAACAAATCGTCTGGTGATCAGCTCGAATGGTTTTTTCACCGACAGAATTCTGGAGCTGTTTAAGAAACGTCAGGATGTGGGCATCCGGATCAGCATTGAGGGTCTGCCCAAGGCCAATGACGAATTGCGTGGCATCAAGGATGGTTTCGACCATGGGTTGCGCACCCTCCTTGAACTGTCACGTATGGGGGTAAAGGATATCGGTTTCGGGATTACCATGTCGGATCGCAATGCGGAAGATATGATCGAACTGTATCAGCTGGCCAAGATGATGAAGCTTGAATTCGCGACCGCCGCAGTACACAATGCCTTTTACTTTAACAAGATGGATAACTCCTTTGAGAAGCCTGAGGTCGCAATTGCAGAGCTGCGTAAGCTTATCAAAGAGTTGCTGAAGTCGTCCCGGATGAAGGACTGGTTTCGTGCCTATTTCAATTATGGGCTGATCAATTACATCAAAGGAAATCCCAGGCTGCTCCCCTGCGAGATGAGCAAGGATTCGTTTTTCCTTGACCCGTTTGGCCGTATACTCCCGTGCAATGTTATAAACGAGGAGATGGGCAACCTGCGGGAAAAATCGTTTGCTGAAATCTGGACCGGGAATCAGGCTGAAAATGTCCGAGCCAAGGTCGCAAACTGTGGGAAGAATTGTTGGATGATCGGTTCTGTGGGGCAGCAGATGAAGAAGCGCATTACTGTGCCGGGCAAATGGCTCTTGCGGCATAAACTATTTGGCCAGGACATCTGCATGTAGGTAGGTCGCAAGTGTTCCCCTCACTTTGGGTCAGGAGAGCGGGTTCTCCATGCCTGTGATGCCTGAAGACTCTGCCGGAAAATGGCGAGTCCGGCGGCCATGCCGAGGAGAATTCCTGTGATGTCGATAAAAATATCTGAAAGGCGGGCTCTACGGCTGGGGGATAGGAGCTGAGCTGTTTCGGTGAACACGGCGACGAGCAACATCGCCATGAAGGCAAAGAGAAGAAAACGTGGCAGGTGGCAGGACGGCTCTTGTTTCTCATCGTATCGAACTCTCTGGCTTCCTAGTTTCCACATGACCATAAAACTGAGGATGCAGAACAGCCCTAAATGGCCTGTCCTCTTGATATACGGCATAACAATCAAGATGCTTTTTTCATTCTGCCCTTTTTGCGTTGAAGCGTGATCAAGTCTGGAGGTAGTATTGCTTGGCTCCACAGTTGTCCGTTGATACGCACTGTTTATCGTCGTTGACCAGCTGAGCGCTGTGTTGATCGTAGTTGTGATGTACTGGTTGGGTATCACGGCGCATAGCAGGATGAGGCAGACCAAAGACATAATGGCCTTAGTCGGGAGGATGAATCTCCAGAGCACTGCGCCATACGTTGCGGCTGTCACAAGCAGCAACCCGAGGATGGTTTTTTTCCAGAAGGGGAGGTGGGGATTTTCGTGGACGGGAATGAGGTCGATGTCGTCGGCCCACAAGACACCACCCCCGCCGGAGTTGCTTATCCGCAGCCGGGCCGAGATGGCATCGTTGGGAACCTGGAAAACTTTTTCATAGCGTTTCCACCCGTGAGTTCCAGTGAGTGTTACGACCTCGCGGTCGACATTCAAGCAGCTGCGGCCGTCTTTCCCAAGAAAGAAGAGGTCTATGCGTCCGCCTTGCCCTGCTTTTTCTCCTGGAAGAATTTCATGGCTCCGTAACCTGCCGTTGACCTGGAGAAAAGGGTAGGACTTGACCAGTGCGATATCGAAGTCGAGGCTGGTTTCAGCGCGTTGCCTGCTTTGAAGTTTTATCCCCCCTGTGTTCTGGTACCCGCAGTCGGAACACCAATCAACCCCTTTGCTCGCCTTGGCATTTATTAGGGGAGTGACTGGTACGGGATCTGTAAAAAAAAGCTTATTGGTAAACTGGCAGTTCAGGAGTTCCGATGGTGATTCGGGCAGGTACGATGGGTAATAATTGAAGAAAAGAAAAATTGAGGCGCAAACGGCAAACCCCGGGGCCAGGATGAGCACGCCGCTAAGTTGGCGCCAGCGGGTCTGAGTATGTAATTGTCTGAGATAAAACATGATTAATTATGCGCGAGTTTGGCTGATTATATGCGATTGGCGTCCAGAGACAACTACTATTTCCTTCTTGCCCGGATTTTATCACCGTGGAAGTCTGATAACGATATATCCGTTATTCGCAAGCTGATCAAGGATGACGGTACGATTCTCGACTGGCTCCTGATTCTGGCCAATCAGCACCTCTGTTCGCCGCAACTTTTTTTTGAATTGCAGCAGCACGGGCTGCTTTCCCTGCTGCCAGGCGAGATGAGCGAATACCTCGAGACAATTGTTCATCTTAACCGAAAAAGGAACGAAACCCTCCAAGCCGAACTTGAACAAGTGCTTGACAGGTTTCAACAGCAGGGCATTGAATCTATCCTGCTGAAGGGTGGCGCAAGTTTTGTGGACCGGCTGTATGCCGATATCGGCGCTCGGATCATGCACGACATTGATTTGTTGGTTCATCCGGCTCGGTTAGAAGAGGCCAGGCAAATTATGCTTGGATTGGGGTATCTTGAATCCGACATGCCTGGGATGGCAAAAGAGAACTTGCCTACCGACGCCAGACACTGCCACCTGCCGGCATTTTATAAGCCTGGAACTCAGTCAATCGTTGAAATACATTTCGATGTCGGCTATGGCCAAGCCGGCTTGGTTTTTGACAGGGAGGTTGTTTGGGGGAAGAAGGTGCGAGGCGCTGTCTCGAATCAGACGGTCTTTATTTTTGACCCGGCAGTCAGGGTGATGCATAATGTCGTTCATGCCCTGCTTCCTGAATGCGAGTTTATCCGTTCACAAGTCTCACTGCGGCAGCTGTTAGAATTTGTCCTGCTTGTGCAACGCTACGGCAAGGAGATCGATTGGAGCGCCTGTCTCCATCTTTGCGAACAAAAAGGATTAGGAACCGAATTTTTGGCCTATGTGCAAACAGCCAGTCTGGCCTTTGCCATGAGAGTGCCAGAAGGCGTGACGTGTTCGAATCGAGCCATGGCTCATGCCAGGCGTATCATTGCTGGAGGAAATTGTTTTTCTGTTTCCAGCATGGTTCCCCTGCAGCGGATAGATACGCTAAGGCTAAAAATGGCCAAACTTTTCTGCGGGCTGTATTATTGGGTCAATCTCCCGTTTTGGATCTGGAACAATGTTTGTTTTGCCGAAGAAGGGGGGGCGATTTTGTTGAGGCTGCGATATCTATTAAAAAAAATGCAAAGCGCCGAAAGTCGTGCCCGCGCCAAATTCTGGTAACCATCGTTTGTGCGGGCGGTATCGATATAAGCGGAGGAATGTCCGGCAACGGGAAACCTGCCCTTTAGACCTTACAATATTCAAAATAGCTATCTTCATGCGAAATAATTTTTTTACTGCGCCAATATCCATTAGGAGGCATATCAACCTATGCGCTATCTGATAACAGTTCTTTTTATTGTCGTTGCCAGCACGGCAGGAATTCTTTGGTTACATAAACCCGTTTGCCATATCCCTCAAGATGACATCATCAGCGTCAACAAACGGCAGATTACCCGGGCCGAGCTTACGCCCTTGTTAAAAGGAAAGCAGCTTGATGAACTGGACATGCTTGGAATTATTGATACGGTGATAACCAGAGAGTTATTGATTCAGGAGGCGAGACGGCGTAACATCGATCAAGAAGAACCATTTCGTAAATCATTAAAGAGTTTTTACGAACAATCATTGATAAAAAATTTGATTGATCAGGAATCGAAATCGTTTACCTACACGCCATTACCGGAAGAAATTGCCACCTATCGGCAGTTGTTGAACAAGAAAGTGGATGTTTCTTTAGTGCCGATTCCTAAGACAGAGAGCGCAGTGGAACAGAATCTCAAGGAAAAGCAAGAAGAGCTGCGTGTGCTCTTTAAAGAGCTCACTCCACCTCTGCAGATGGCCATTCTCTCTTTACAAATCGGTCAGCAACCACGACAATTGAGCTATGCGAATGGCAAATATGACCTTCGGGTAAACAGCTTGAGTGATGCAGAAATGTCATCGCCTAATATCCTATCGGAAGATGAGGCCAAGAAAGCAATCACTTCCTTTCGCAGAGATGAATATTTGAAAAATTGGCTGGAAGAGTTGGAAAATAAGGCTGATATCAAGATTGAAAAAGACAAGATATAAGAGGGTCACATGCCACAACAGCAATACAAAAGGCGGCAATACTTCATTGACAAACATCTGCAAGGTGTCTTCGCCCTCAGGGTGTACCTTGTGTTGATTGTGTCGGCAGCTGCCATCACTTTTTTAATGAGCGTATTCACCTCCGATACATTCACGCTACTTTACACTAACAACGATCTGCAGATAGGTCACACCCCTCTGCTCATTCTTAAACAGCTTCTTTTGGCCAATTGGATCATTATCGCGCCAGTTGGCATTGTCGTAACTATTTTGGCTGTTTTACTGTCACACCGAATAGCAGGGCCGATTTTTAAACTTGACGCCATTTTGGCGCAAATGAATGACCAGGCCATCGGTCAAGCCATTCATTTGCGCCGAAAAGATAACTTTAAGGATATTGCGAGCAAGTTGACGAAGTTTAACGCCACCCTTGCCGGCAAGATACGGGAGATCAAAACAATCTCTGAACAACTTACGTCCACTGTTAACAACACAAGCCAATCGGTGGAAACACGCCTGGAGCAAGCGCAACGACTCAGTCGTGAACTTAAAAAAATTGCTGATTTTTACACGGTGGTGGATGGTAAGTGATCACGGGGTAAGCTCATGAGTAACGTTCTACCCCAAAACTGTAAGCGATTACGGTGGATGAGTAACGCATGGATTATGGTCGCCCTGTTCCTCGCGCAGGCTTTCCTCCTGGCAGATAGGAGCGTCGTGTACGGGGAAGAGTTGAAGACCCGCTATGCGACGATTATCTACAGTAACGATGAGTTGTTGAATAAATTCAATCAGGAGATCATGCTGAGTCGCCAGTTGCGCCTTTTGCTCCGCAACCAAAAAATTTTCACCCTTCAGGATGAGGTTAAAAGTAAGGTGGATCTCGTTGTGGAAAAAATAGAGTCCGTCCTTGAAATGTTTCCGGATGTCCTGCAATTCAATATGGACGTACTGCCAACGGCGGACGATGTGCAACAGGTGTATCTGGCTAAGTATGGCAAGCGAGCCGATCACATCGCTTACTACTCTCTCAAAGAGAAAACCATTTACATCTCAGCCGATGACGCCAATCTTCGCGTCATGGCCCACGAGATTGGCCACGCAGTGGTAGATCATTACTACAAAACTCCCACCCCAAGCAAGATTCACGAAGTCCTTGCCCAATACGCCGAAAAACATGTGGACGAGGATGAGTAGGCCTCGTGCCGATTGACAACGTGCTCGCTAGAGCGCTGCTATATCCCCTCCAGGGTGGGACTACCTAGTTTTTCAGCCGCTTCCTTGTTGTTGGGCGCAAGAGTCAGCGCCTTCTCATACTCCTCCTTGGCCCGATAGGGGATACCCTCCCGCAGATAGGCATCCCCGGCCTTAATATGTAAGACAGGTTCGCCAGGCATTCGCTGGATTCCCTCTCGCATCACGGCAAGAGCATCCCCGAACTGTTTCTCGCCCAGAAAAAATGCATACGGTGTCAGAAAGAACCAGGCCTGCACGTTTGGTTCATTCGAAAGCAAGGTCATCGACTTGCGGTAAAAAAGGCTGGCTTTGTCTTTCTGGCCAATCCTCGCAAGATAGGCGGCAAATTTCTGGAAATGACCAACTCGTTCCGGCAGGATTGATTCCATCTCCGCTAGGCCAAAGTTATTCACCTGGAGCAAGGCCAGATACTCTTCCAAACTATTGGGCTCCAAGGCGAAGGCCTGACGCAGCAAGGGAAATCCACCTTCTTTATCCCCGTTCTTTAACAGACGTACGGCAACGAATTTGATGGGGTCAGCCGTAAATTTATCGAGTTGTGCCACCCTATCAAAACATATTTTGGCAATAGCGGGGTCGAGAGTCTCAAAATAGCCGCCGATCCGAGAGGTGAAGGCTGCGCTGGTTGGCTTGAGCTGCAGCACTTTGGCGTACCCGGCCTGCGCCTCCTCGTTATGACCCAAAAATGCTGCAAGATTAGTTATGGCAAAGAGATAGTCAGCCTCCAGCGAATCGGCAGTGACGGCTTTTTGAGCGTTTTCCCGGATCGTAGCCAGTCGTTCGGCGGGGATACGGGGGTTCAGATAGATATCCTTGATGCTCTGGTAGTGGTGTGCCCCAACAAATTGGCCGGCATTATATAACATCCCTCCCACCAACACGAAAGTCACCGACACCATCGCCCAATATCGTGAAAAAGCGCGGGCAGGCGGCAGGTAGGTAGAACGTCGCTCCCAACGCCGCCTGCTATAGGCAGACGAAATCGTTATGCCGCACAAAAGAAAAAAATAGAGGCCATTGGCCGCGTTATGCATATTGAAATCGGTAATACTGTGGAAAAAAATGGCAACTATGCCTGTCACCGCCCCACAAAACAATAGCGCAGCAAATGGATCTCGACGGCGGCGCACCTGCTGCCATGCACCTCCGAAAACCGCAACTAAAAACCAGCCAACCAGGATAATCGCTACAACCCCGCCCTCTGTGATCAGTTCAATGAAATCGTTGTGGGCATGATCAACAATAGCGCCTCCGCCAAAGCCTTGGTTATAGATGGGGTAGGTCGCTTGAAATGAACCAAATCCGGCCCCGGTGAGCCAGAAATCCCGCGCCATCGGCAGAGTGTCCTGCCAGATCAGTAATCGTCCATCGAAGAATCGTCCATCCTGGTTCACCATGCGATCAAAACGAGAGATAATGGGTTCCCAGCCTAGCCAGGTGGTCAGCAAGAGCGCCGCTAAGGCCAAAGCCGTCATGGCGAGCAGCGAGCGTCTGCCCTGATTCAGTAACGCAAGAAGGCCAATGAGGAACAGCATGGCCATTATGCAACTGAGGATACCGCCACGGGACACACTGGCAAATAAGGAAGCTGCCATTAGCACCACGCCGAAACTGAGCAAGAGATGGAGGTTAGCTCTCGGTAGGGTAAAGAGAGAGAGAATCCGCTCTCGTAGCGGTATCTGGTAGGTTATGTGAGGGCGGTAATGCATTGACAGCACGATAGCCAGCGGAATGATCATCTCCATGAACCCGGCAAAATGATTGCGCGAGATCCATGGGCCGAAGGGTTTAGCGTTCCGGGGCACATCACGAAACCAATAGATCTTGTCCGGGGAAGAGAATTTTTGCAGGATGGCGAGAAAAGCTATCACCCCTGCCAGTCCGGCGACGATCAATAACACTTTACGCAATCTGCGGTAATCGGACAACAACTGGACAGTCAAAATGTAAAAGATCAGATAGGACGAAAAACGAAACAACTCTTGAAGGGTAGCCTTGGAATGCAGACTAAGGGGGACGGGCATCCGGCCACCGGCAACGGCTTGGGCCGGTTCATACAGGTATGCCGCCTTGGGGGAGAGCAGACGGATCAGTTCGAAGGGCAGAGGGAGCAACTGGACTCCCATGAACAAAAGGAGCAGGACAAAGGGCCAGAAGCCAGGGACGCTGTACCAATTGTTCTTGCTGTCCCGGCTCAACACATAGGCAAGAAGGGCCATTGGGGCCAGGAACTCCATGCAGGTGATGGACCAGAGTTCGACTGTGCCAAAGGCTAAGGGGCAGAAAATGAGAAGAAAGGTGAATGTGGCAAAACTGATGGAAGCCATAAGCGAATCCGTTAGGGTAAACTGGTTCCGCGCACGACGGCGAGGGGGTTGTCATTCACCAGGATGGCGGCCTGTTTTTTGCCGATAATCTTTGCCGCTATCTTATAAGCCAAGGTGAGTTCGGGCTTTCTGTGGGTCGGGGAATGGCAATCCGTTGCCAGAAAACGGACAGCACCTTGCCGCAGGAGGTATAAGGCGCATTGCTGGGCAGCGCTCCCCAAAGTTCCGATGAGGCTCGCAGCGGTGATTTGTAAAAAAACACCATGGGGAAGAAGCCGCAGGAGTGCTTCAGGGTTTTGGATCACCCCGGCATTTCTTTCCGGATGGGCCAGGATAGGGAACACCCCTTGCCCTTGGAGGGAATGAAATAGCTCCTCGGCAGTGCTGGGAATATAGGCATGGGGAAACTCTATCAACATGTATGGTCCATTATTGAGCAGGCCGAGACGAGGGGATGCCCACCCATCGCAGGTCATCTCGGCACCCGGCATGATATCGAGAGGAATGTTGTTCTCTTGTAGAAGTGCTTTAAATTTTTTGACCTTTGCAGCGATTATGTTGTCATCCAGTCCGCCTGGATGAACATGAGGCGTGGCGATAATCGCTGTAATGCCATCGTTTACCGCTTGGCGGGCCATTGCCAAGGCGGACGCATCGTCAGGCGGGCCATCGTCAAGATCAGGCAAGATGTGAGCATGGATGTCGATCATGCCTTCTCTTCTGTCTTCTCCGCATAGTTTCCATAATAATTATAGTACCCTTGGTAATAATAGGCGTCGGTACTGTCCTTGATGTTGACGGAGTTTAAGACAATCCCCAGGAGGTGCGCCTTCACATCGGTAAAGAGTCGAACCGCACGGCACAATTCATCCCATGTCGTGCCCCCCGCCTTGGTTACAATAATTGTTCCATCAACCAACCGGCTCAATATCTGGCTATCGGTTACGCTCATCACCGGCGGGGAATCAAAGACGATGAAATCATATCGGGCCGACATTTCCTCTATCAGTTGCCGCATATTAGCGGAGGCCAGGAGCTCAGCCGGATTAGGCGGAACCGGGCCGGAAGGGATAAGATCAAGTTTTTCATGGGGGGCTGTTTGCACCGGTGCGACTTGTCCACTATTGGTTAGGTAGTTGCTAAGTCCAACTTTATTGCTTATGCCAAACAGCTTATGAAGTCGAGGCTTGCGCATGTCACAGTCAATGAGAAGCACTGAATTTTCGGATTGGGAAAGGATGCGGGCAAGATTCATGGCAGTGGTCGTTTTGCCTTCCTGCGGCATGCCGCTTGCCACCAGGAGACATTTTGGAGGATGCCCGGCCGAGGACAGGAGTACCTGGGAGCGAATGGAACGGTAACTCTCCGCCAACAGGCTACGGGCGTCATCCCGTAAGGAGGTATTGACATTCGTGTCTTTTTTCTGTTGAGCAATCACGCCGAGCACATGGAGCCCGGTTTTGCGTTCCACATCTTCAACCGATTTTACGGTGTTATCTAGGTACTCTACAAAAAAAGCCATGCCGATACCTCCGAAAACTCCCAGAATGACTGACAGCAGTAAATTTCGTCCTGGTCGTGGTTTTGCGGGCGAACCCGGCGCCGTGGCTTTTTTGACTACCCAGATGTTCACTGATTGCGTTTGTTCCGTCGCACCTTGTTCTTTGACTTTGGAAATAAGCGCGTTGTAGAGGGTGCGGTTGGTCTCGACCTCGCGTTTAAGCACATCATATTGGATATAACGCTCTTTCTCGGTTAGCAGCTCTTGTTTGGTCTCGGTAAGCAGGTTCTGGAGATTTCGCTCCTTATCCTGAGCCAACTCGTAATCTATCCGAACAGAATCGGTAAGACGACGGATTTCCGCCGATTTTTTTTCTTTTAGAGCGCTAACCTCTCCCACGGCCTTCATCATCAAGGGATGTTTCTCACCATATTTTTTCGAGAGTTCAGTCACCTGTTGTTCCGCTATCAGTATCTTCTCCCGCACATTCTGTAAGCCACGATCTGAAGCGAATTGCGGAATAGCCTCCAGAACCCCCATGTTCCCATGGGCCTTCTGGATCTGATTATACATATTTTCAAGATCCGTGCGGCTGGTTTGAGCCTTGCTATGTTCGCTGCTGAATTCAGCCAGCTTCTGCGGCGTAATCGCCATCTTATCTTCTACCGTTACCAGACCATTGGCTGTGATGTATCCCTGCAATGCACGTTCTGACTCTTCAAGTTTCTTTTTTTCCTCCTCGGCTTTACCTGTCATCCACTGGATCGTGTAATTGGTCGCGTTCATTTTTATTTCCAGCATCTCGGCAGCATAGGCATCGGCAATTGAGTTAGCGATGAGCGTGGCAAGGCCTGGATGTTCATTCAAATAGCTGATTTCTACAATATTACTTGTCTTGATCGGTTGCGTTGAGATATTTGCCTGAACGATGTCAGCAATAATTTCTGCATCAGTAAGTGGTGCTACTTGATCAATAGGCAGTTTTTCTTGTGCTTCAATCCGGGTGGGGATGGAAGTTTTGATCAAGGATTTAACCATAGTGGTAATCGTTTTGAGATATGTGGTAATCGTTTTAAAAAATAAACCTTGCTGATTATCTTCTATGAAAAGGTGTCGATAATCGGTATCAAGCTTCAACTTCCTCACAACACGGTCGATAACATTTCGGCTCTTGATAATGTTGAACTGAGTTTCCATAAACTCAGGATCATAGGGCTGACCAAACCACTTTGCATCGAGCGAGGTGTCGTAATTCCGTTCAATAAGTACGTTGATATTTGCCTGGTAGAGCGGGGTCACGGCCATTGTCCCAAGGACAACAACCGCAATTGTAATAACCGCGAAAAGAATAACTAGCTTTCGTCGCTTGCGTATTACGCGGATATAGTCGCGCAGATGTATCTCATTTTCTACAATATTTTTCATTGTACCCATTTCTCGATTCTTTAATGTTAGAGGATGATAACTTCCACTTGTGCTAACGGGGAAGTTATACGCGAAGGCCATTGGGGCCGGACTGGCGTATATGAGAAATAACGGACGAACTGGGAGGAGGGGCTAGAAGAAACTTTCCGGAACAACGACAACATCATCACTCAACACTCGGATGTTCAGATCTACATCTTTCATGACAGTTTTGTTGCCATCCACCATTCTGACAATCTGGACTTTATCTTTAGCTGCTTTACCCGTAAATCCAGAGGCAAGGGTTATGGCTTGGAGAACAGTTGTCGTTGGATCGACTTTATAGGCGTCAGGCTTTGCCACTTCGCCGGTCACATAACACATGCCAGCCTTGGAGATGTAAATGGTATCCTTGTCTTCAATGAGTATTTTTTGGTATTGCTCGTTACCTTCCATAAGTGCTTTTAGGTCAACGGTAATATTTTTTGCATCTCCGGTTTCTGAACCACGTTTGATAATGGCAGAATTTCCGGCCTTGTCGGAAAGACCGCCGGCCTTAGATATAAACTCAAGCAGGGTTGTTGGCCCATTCAAATCATATGCCCCTGGTTTCTGGACCATCCCCAGGATAACTCCTTTTTTGCTTCCATACTCCTCAACAAATACATTTACTTGCGGATTTACAATATATCCGTCAGCAAGTAATGTAGTTAATTTGTTTGAAATTTCTGAAATAGTTAGCCCGCCGATTTGGACCTGCCCTAGGAGTGGCACCTGAATAACCCCTTCGCCATTGACACGTACCTTGGTCTCCATGTCTGGGTGATCGTAAACGGAAATTTTTAGAACATCGTTGGTGCCTACCATAAAATCTTCCGCCTGACAAAGGTCAGGCGTTGCCCCGCACAAGAAGGCCAGCGTTAAAAAAATGGCGATAAAAAATCTTGAGAGATGATGACGATACATTAATTTCTCCATGCCTTGTTAGTAAGCTCCTTTGGCCAGGGCTCGTTATTTTTTTTGTAACTGTCCAGCAGCACCGCATCTGCTCGTTTCTTCGGCTTAAGCTGGATAGTTGCTTTTTTTGCATCAGTAACTACCAAATTGGTGGGTTGCCGATGCTACTTATTTTTTGTAGGACTATGTCGATATTTTAGACTATTTTGCAAGAATCGAAAATAAAAAAGGGGGAGCCATTTGGCTCCCCCTGTACAATCCTTGCATGACCCTCAACTATATCCCTGTGGTGAGCCTAACAAAAATTTGATTGCTGGAATAGTCGTAAATGTCAAGACTAGAATTACGATCACTGTACTGATATCCCGCCTCTGCCTTAAGCCATTTTTTTACCGTATATGAGCCAATCAAAGAAGCGCTGTAGATGTCATCATTACGATCGACATCGCCCCCCTCAAAATTACTGCGCTGATACCCAAACTGTAGACGAGCCCCGA
>Ga0334722_10001648_pt1 | contig 27160 bp, 16 predicted proteins | sample C3_bottom_MG_FD_207210 | JGI IMG/M metagenome (GOLD analysis project Ga0334722, IMG submission 207210) | Sediment microbial communities from Yellowstone Lake, YNP, Wyoming, USA - C3_bottom | ecosystem: Environmental > Aquatic > Freshwater > Lake > Sediment | place: USA: Wyoming | collected... | reverse complement strand
AAGAGAACCTCGATGCCTTAAACGACGACGTAAAAATTACGATTTGCTGAACTCGCCGAGACATGAAATGAGAGAGACTCCGCATAGGAATAACTACCGTGCAATCGCTTAAACTAGCGCCATTCCGGACTGACCCCTCTTTTATTTCTTTCTGCTATTCAATAATTAATCTACGCCCTACCTCTAATCCTTTACTGATATTTGGCGGAAAAAGACCGACCCTCCCGCCCGGTCGCCCGTGGAAAATCGTCACTTTCGCAAGGTCGGTAATGTTTTCTGGCAAATCAACATTCTCAAATATTATGAACTGACCAAGATTACGAATGCTGAAAAGATGCTCGAAGAACTTTTGCTTTAGGGAGGTCTGTGCCAATGCCATTTCGTCATCTTCCAATGAACCATACTTCGGATTTTTGAGCGGATCCCGGTATGTCAAAAGGGGTGTGTCGAGAACGATGAAGCCTGGATGAGGGAGGCCTCTATCGTGACAAAAAATCAGCAAGGCTACTTTGAAGGCTGCGTGCGTGATGGCTCTGACGCCTTTGCCGTTATCTGTGCGAAGCTTGCCGTCGATCCTAATATCGAATGTTTTCTCGTCGAAAGAAACTTCCCGCCGTCCGGGAAATTCCCATTTGGTGAGAACTTCCGATACAACACCGCAGAACTCGTGAGCAAGGGTTCCAGAAAGAATGAGCTTCGGTTTGGCCTTTTTGGAAATGGGCTTAGTTTTCTCGGTCTCAATCCGTTTGGTCAGAAGGCTGTCTTTTTGCTTAATTAGAGCTAAACTTGCTTTAATCCGATCTCTAATGGCCAGAACCTCGCTCAACATACGGCGCTGTTCTTCGAATTTGGGAAGTGTGGCAGCAATATCACCTTCAACCTTTACCAACATTTCCTGCAACCCCGGTATCTTCTGCCGTAATCGTTCACGTTCTACTCCGAGATCCATTACTGTTGTTTTCAGATCAGTGCGCATCATCTCTATTTTTCTGATTTCAGCAATGGAGGAGACACGCAATTGCTCTACGTCGTCATTACTTTGGAGGTGCAATTGGGCATCAGGTCCTGCGCCGCACAGTGGACAGTCACGCCCACTTCCTAGAGAAACGAGGAAACTCGCCTCTTCAAGCGCCTCTAAACGTTCTATATCCGATTTGTAAACTTTTTCTAATTGCGCAAAGCGCCCCAAGTGAACTTCGATCTCATCAAGTCGCTCTCCTACCAATGGTATCTCTGAGGCGAGAACCTTCTTCTCCTCCAGTAGCAACCGTATCGACCCTTGGGCTGCCTTGAATTCGGCTTGGATGGCTTCAAGGTTTTCCGTGAGGTTAGCATCCTGTATAGATGCCTCTTTAATGTTTGGGTATTCCGACAGACGAGAGTCAACATCTGCTAGCAATTCATCAAGAAGCTCCAATCTGGTCGTTTTAAACTGCCGCATTTTCTTGGGATTCTCAACCGAGATAACGCCACAATCGTCAGAACCACTCAGGAGAAGGCGAAATACACTGCGTTCCAAGAATATACTGCCGCGCTGACCAGTCTCAACCGGGGAGCGATCGTCAGCTTGGATGGCCGTCTCGTTGACAAGTAGAATATGCACTAGGTCACGGAAACTGAGGCTTCGCTGCTGTCCGTAGGTATTAGTGGCAACAAATTTTCTTTCGAAACCAAGGTGGTTGAGAAGAAAACTTGAAAGATTGCTGGGCTTCTCGTGGTTATGAATTGGGTCAAGGAGACTGCGAGATTTTTCAGGAGAGCTTGCCCTGATCAGTCCAGTGTATAGTTCGTATCCTCCCCCAGTGATCGATCTTGATAGGGTAAAGTCACCTGTGCCACTGAGGGTCAGTCCAAGCCAAATAGTCTCATACCCATGCCGCTGCTCTATGTCCGGCAAGGCTTTTGAGCCTCCAAGCATGAAGTTGATTGTTTTTAGTGCAAAAGATTTTCCCGTGTTTGAAGCTCCCCATACGAGGTTGCAGCCGTTATCAAATTCCAGTTCCGCAGGAGTAATCGTCGTACCAGTGAAAACGATGTACTTGACTGTAATCGTTGGAAAACTCATAACAGTCTCCTTGAGGAATCTGTATCGTGATGAAACTCAACGTTCCAACGACCTATTTTAGCGACAATGAATTCCTTGATGTCGGCATCATCCATAGTGCTGATATTTTCAGTAATCCATCTTGCCCGTTCCTTCATGGCACGGGCGTATGGTGTCCTCATTAACTCGACAAATGGATGAGCTTCTTCTGTAGCCTGATATAAAATGCCGCCGTCATCGGCGACAATATCAACAAGATGAAGCCGCCGCATCAAAGTGAGACCCTCTTCTATTATCTTTCTCCGAACAAGCAACTCACCGCTACGGTGAGGAAGATCGGGGTGCAGACTTTCAGGCCCTCCAATATCTCCGGTATGCACGACTAAGTGATCAAGCCACGTCAATAAGGAGAGGTCGAACATCTTTGGGAAAGCGTCATTCAAAATAACTAGGGCACGGATGCCGGTCTCCAAGGGGCTGTTGAACAGCCTTACTTCGAGATTGGAATAAGAGGAAGTCATCGGCGCCACCTCAAGCGACCCTCAGTCGCAAAGTGATGGCAGACTCCTTGCTTGACAGGAATGCGAGTATGTGGAGCTAAAAGGCCAGAAATACTGATTTTAGCGGCCTGCGCCATAACCGCGTTCACGCATTCGAGTTTGTCCTGGTGGCCCGCGTCACAAATGTCTGCAACTCCGTGGTAAATGTCGTCTTCAAAAACTGTTATGATTCCCTCTTCAGTATTGTCCCTGTAGAAACGTTTAAAGGCTTCGGCATCGTGAAACCGCTCGCGCTGTCTAGCCAGATGTGGGCCGTATTTGGGATGTAATTCTATGTCTAGGTAGCTCGCAAAGTCCTTGCCGCTGTGATCCTTATAGGCATCGATCAGTTGGTCGATATATGGAAGTTCAGAAGTCTGTATCTCTGCTGGGACTACCCCTTTTGGTGCAGGGCCAGGATCTGCACCAAACCATTTTGTCAGTACAGGTTTTACAAAGGGATCGTTCAAAATGTCGTCAAGGGCAATGCGTGTGATTCTTGAAAAGTCAAAAGATTCGATGAAATCCTTCAACCCTATATCAAGCGGAATATGATGGTTCTCAACGATTTTACCGACTCCACAATACTTATCCCAATCAGAAATAAGTTTCTCTCTAAAGGCTGAGGGATTGAAAATAAGTTTTTCCAGGTTTCGATTGATACCTCTTGGAGCGACAAAGAAGTATTTCGTAGGAACTGTGAAATTTCCCATGTAGGAGTAGTAAAGAAGTTTTCCTATCTCCCTGATGCCATCTTCGGTTGGCAAAGTCTTCCCGTACTGCTTGCATTGGTAATTGTGCCATTCTCCTTCATGGCGGGATGAAGAAAGAAAGCCGACAATATCGCGGCCCATATCACCAGACCCTGAAAAACGAGAGCATTCGACATAAGAGGAATTATTGCGCTCTACCCAGTCCCTGACGAAACGCTCCAACTCGTCGTCCTTTAGGCTAAGTAACTGGCGGTCGTAATTGTCCATTTTGGATGGTTCCGATGATGTTTTACGCAACAATTTCCATGTGAATTACGAGCAGGGTAAGGTCTTGAAAAGCCACATTGTTCATTCTGATATGTCGATTTATAAACCCGTAATTAGCCGTTAAGACAATCTTAACTGCCTTTTACAGCAGAGGGGTCAAGTCAGCTTTTGGCTTTTGTTTCGATCTCAAGTTAAGATATTTCCAAACTACACGACTTGGTATAAGGCTTCTGGGTAAACTGTCATAAAAGGCATTCTAGCACTTTGCCATTTCCCTCCATAGGAAGCTGGAGTCAGGATTTGTGTATTCTGTGTAATACATCATCTCGTTAATTTCACAAGCTTGGCGTAATTATTCGCCTACTGCAGAAGATTTTGGAGCATTTCAGACTTGTCTGATACCCTATAGGCCACTGTGATTTCCTTGTATGAGAAAGTATTTGAAATAATTTTCACCGTAGGACCGTAGTTGTCCTACCCCTCCTTGTATATTAGGCCAAACAACCGAGGTGAAATCATGCTGCCTGACGATTTAGGGAAACTTGGCGATGTCGATGGGGATGGTGACTTTGACGCCCTCGATTATGCGGTCATGGAAGAGATAGAGAAGGAGGCGCGCCAGTCGCAAAAGGGCCGTGGCAACTCCGGATGCTGCCTGGTACTGCTGGCCCCTCTTGCCGGTCTGGCGATGGTGGCCAGTGCTTGGTACAAACTGTAAGAAATATTGAGCGATGTATTGTCAACGTGTTGCATTGATTAGCCTGGCCAGCTTGCCTTTGTGGCAAGTGGCTGGCTGTTCAGGTTTGTTTAGGAAAAGATCCTCTTCTTGGGTATGTTTGGGGAGCTTTCAGTCCGATATGGCAGTTGCCGATCTGAATTTAACAGGCTCTCTGGGCCTGAATTATGTAGCGAGACCAAATAATGGCCGTTGTCCCCTCAGTAAAATACCAAATGTCCTTCAGCACAGGCGGGCTATTCCTTCGGGAATCCTTGTTGGCGGTTGAGTTATACCTGCTGCACCGCGATTGGAAGAAAGTCCGGGAGATTCTCCTGTCCGAGAATCTTATCCAAGCCCGGACCATCAGCAGCGCCCAAAGGGTAACCAGGGAGATATGTCAGCGCTTGGCCCTCCTCACACTAGAGCAGCTCCAGTTGCTGGCCTCCGGCACAACCCAGGAACGCCAAGGGCTCCTTTGGGTCGCGGTCTGCAAGAGATACTCATTCATTAAAGATTTTATGACTGAAGTTGTTCGGGAAAACTTTCTGCGCCTGAATATGGTCCTGCACCCAAGTGACTACGACATGTTCTTCCACGACAAAGAGGAATGGCACGAAGAACTGGAACGTCTCAGTCAAACCACCAAGGCAAAATTAAGGCAGGTTCTCTACAAAATAATGCACGAAGCCGAAATCCTGACTAAAGATGACTTAATCATCCCCGCAATGTTGAGCGCCAGGCTGGCTCAGGTGTTGGTCGCGGACAATCCCGGCTGGCTGAGGGTATTTGCGGTTTCAGACTCCGACCTTAAAGAGTGGCTGTGAACCATGGCTCTTGATCCCGACAAGTTGACATCCCAGGAGAAATTCGATCATCTCCTGAAAGTGCTCGCCAGTAGGCGCTTCCTCGACAAGGAAGGGCTGGGTAACGAGGTGCCTTTCTTCATCTGCCATTATCTCCCCCAGGATCAGTTGGGAACGGACCGCAAGCGGCAGCAGCTGAAAAATCGTCTCGCCCAGCAGAGTGTAACGGTATTAGACATCAACCTCTACGACCTGGTGGTGGAGATCCTCAAGAAACGGGGGAGTTGGCAGCGGGTACTCGATAACGAGCCCACTATTTCCAAGGAGCAGCTCAAAGAACTTCTCCAGGGGATGCTCGATACCGAAAGGTATTTGGTCCCGGCGATCTGCGAAAAGATGGCAGGCCAGGCCTTCGACGTCATGTTCATTTCCGGGGTGGGTGAGGTCTTCCCATACATCCGCTCCCATAATGTGCTCAACAACCTTCAGAGCAAGGCCAAGGATCGCCCCACGCTGATGTTCTTCCCCGGCAAATACTCCCACACGCTGGAGGACGGCGCTTCTCTCGACTTGTTCGGCCGCCTGCATGACGACAAATACTATCGGGCCTTCGATATTTTCAATTACGCAGTCTAGGAGATAACAGGGATGCTCTTACAAGATATGTTTGTCAAGCCGGTTGATCGTCACATTGATGGGGTCATCAAGGCGGATGACGAGGCCAGCCTGCTTCTGGAAGTCGAAGAGTATGTTCTCACCAATGAGGTGGGCAAACGGCTCGAAGCCTTTGTCGATGCCTACAACAATTACGACGGCAGTAATGGTGTCTGGATCTCCGGCTTCTTTGGTTCCGGTAAATCCCACCTCCTCAAGATGCTGGCCCTGCTCCTGGAAAACCGGACCATTGATGGCACTTCAGTCCTCGACCTCTTTCTGGCCAAGTGCGGCGATGAGATCCTCCGCAGTGATCTGAAAAAGGCCGTGGCCATCCCGACCAAGTCCATCCTCTTCAATATCGACCAGAAGGCCGATGTCATCAGCAAGACTCAGACCGATGCGCTGCTCTCCGTCTTCGTCAAGGTCTTCGACGATATGTGTGGTTACTATGGCAAGCATGGCCATATTGCCCAGTTTGAACGCAACCTGGAGGGCCGGGGGCTTTACGCCAAGTTTAAGGAGGCCTTTCAGGCGGCAGCTGGTCAATCTTGGGAAGATGGTCGCGAAGAGGCAATTCTGGAATCGGCCAATATCGACAAGGCCTACGCCAAAATCACCGGGGCCGCCACCGATTCTACCACCGGCATCATCGATAAGTACCGGAGTGAATACAAGCTCTCCATCGAAGACTTCGCCGACCACATCAACGACTACATCAACAAACAGCCCCCCAACTTCCGGCTCAACTTCTTTGTGGACGAGGTCGGCCAGTATATCGCCAACAACACCAAGCTGATGACTAACCTACAGACGGTCGCCGAAAGTCTGGCCACCAAGTGCCGGGGCCGTGCCTGGATCATTGTTACCGCCCAGGCAGACATGGATGCGGTGGTCGGTGAGATGACCAACCGGGAGAGTAATGACTTCTCTAAGATTCAGGCCCGGTTTGCCATTCGCCTGAAGTTGACCAGTGCTAATGTCGATGAAGTCATCCAGAAACGCTTGCTGTTGAAGAATGAAGCGGCCGTCTCTTCCCTGAGTGACGTCTATCATGCCCAGGCCAACAATCTTAAGACCATGTTCGACTTTGCCGACGGTGCCCAAGCCTACCGCAACTTTCAGGACCGGGACCATTTCATTCGCTGTTACCCCTTCATCCCTTACCAATTCGATCTATTCCAGACTGCCATCCAGAGCCTGTCTCAACACGGCGCTTTCGAGGGTAAACACAGCTCGGTGGGCGAGCGTTCGATGCTGGGCGTCTTTCAGCAGGTGGTAAACCATATCTCCAAGGATGAAGTAAAACAGCTGGCCACCTTCGACCTGATGTTCGAGGGGATTCGCTCCGCCCTCAAGGCCAATCTCCACGCCATCCACATGGCCGAAAGAAACCTTGAACACCCTTTTGCCGTTAAGGTTCTCAAGGCGTTGTTCCTGGTCAAATACGTCAAAAGTTTCAAGGCCACGGTGCGCAACCTCTGCGTCCTGATGCTGGATGACCTGGATCACAACATCACCTCTCTACGCCAGGAGGTGCAGGGGGCGCTCAATCTGCTGGAGCAGCAGACCTACATCCAGCGCAATGGTGAGATCTATGAGTTTCTGACCAGCACCGAAAAGGACGTCGAGAAAGAGATCAAAAATACCGACGTTGAGGCCATTGAGGTTGCCGACGAGCTGTCCAAGCTCGTCTTTGATTACGCCCTCAAGACCCGCAAGATCCGCTACGATGGCAACGGCCAGGATTATTCCTTTACCCGCAAGCTCGATGATCGGCTGGTCGGGCGTGAACACGAACTGACCATCCACGTCATCACCCCCTTTCATGATGCCGGTGGTGACCATACCGTCCTGGGTATGCGCTCCATGGGCCGTGACGAGTTGCTGGCGATCATGCCGACCGAGGAGAGACTTGTCCGGGATCTGCTGATGTACAAGCGGACGGAAAAGTATATCCGCCAGAATATTTCCATTACCCAGCAGGAGTCGGTCCGCCAGGTTCTTACCAACAAGAGCCTCCAAAACCAGGACCGCCTCCGCGACCTCCAGGTTCTGGTGCAGAAGCTCCTGGGGGAAGCCAAATTCATCCTCAATATGAAGGATCTGGAGATTGGTGGCACGGATGCCTCCAGCAAGTTTACCAAGGGGTTTTACGATCTCCTCCAGCGCTCTTATCCCAACCTCAACATGCTCCGGGGCATTACCTATAGCGAGAAGGATATCGCTAAATATCTGAAGCAGGCCCCCTCCTTGCTTGGTGATGACGACCGGGTTCTTGGAGAGGCCGAGCAGGAGCTCCTTGCCTTCATCCAAGGCAATAAACGCACCGGGATTCAGACCACCCTGAAGAGTCTGGTGGAACGTTTCGAGAAGAAACCCTATGGCTGGTATCTGGCCGCGATTCTTTGTAACCTGGCCAAGCTTTGCGGGCGGGAAAAGTTGGAAGTGAGGCACAATTCCAACCAGCTTGAAGGCGATGAGCTGGTCCGCACTCTGGTCAATACCCAAGCTCACGGCAGTATATACCTGGAACCGCAGGTTGATTTTACTGCCTCACAGGTTCGCCACCTCAAGGAATTATTCGAGGATCTTTTCGATACCCCACCCCGCGCCAATGAGGCCAAAGCTCTGGGGCAGGAGACCGGCGTTGCCCTTCAGGAACTTCTTCATGAGCTCACCCCGTATGCCGCCCAGGCCGGGCAATATCCCTTTTTGACCGCCATTAATCCGGCCATTGACCACCTCAAGGCAACCATCGGCAAACCCTACGCCTGGTATCTTACTGAGTTGCCGCGCCAGGAAGAAGCTATCCTCGACCTTAAAGAACAGGTCATTACTCCGGTTCGCAATTTCATGGTCGGCCCGATGAAGGGGATCTTCGATGAGGCCAGAAAATTTGTCCAAGTGCATGACTCAAACTTTGCCTACCTGGACGGGGATGAAGGCAAACAGATCGTTGACGCCTTAGCCGATCCCGAATGCTACAAGGGCAACCGGATGCAGCAGGTTAAGGCACTGGTGGATAATCTCCAGGGCAAGGTAACGGCACAAATCGAGGCAGAGGTTGCCAAGGCCAGGGATGCGGCACTGGTGCTGAAGGATCGACTGTGCGGCATGGCAGAATTTGCCATTCTTTCTCCAGAACAGCAGAAGCAAATCAGCCAGCCTTTCGATGAGTTTTCTCAGTCGGTTGAGCGGCAAAAAATTATCGCCGTGATTCGCGACACCTTGCGCCGGTTCGAGGACTCGGGCTATCAGCGCCTGCTCTCCCAAATGACCTCTTGGGCAAAGCCGAAGCCCACACCCAAACCTTCAGACAAGGGTCCATTCCCCAAGACAGGTGAGCCAGATCCCGTCGTGAAGCCCCCGCAGCCGGAAAAACGAACAGAATATATATCCAGTCGTTCTGTCCCGGTCTCCTTCGACAAAGCCTGGCTGGCCGACGAGTCTGATCTGGATCGCTATCTCAAATCCATGCGGGAAGCACTTCTGGCTGAAATCCGCCAGGGCAAAAGGATTCAGATTTAGGGACTACCCATGACAATGAACGATCACGAAATACTTGCGTTGATCCGGCAAGGCGAGAGCCTGGTGCTGGAGTTCAAGAGCGACACCAAAGGCTTGCCCGACCGTGAGCTGGTCGCCGCCGTTGTTGCCCTGGCCAATACCGATGGCGGCGAGCTGCTGCTTGGTGTTGAAGATGATGGCGCTATCACCGGGCTGCACCCCACCCACGCAAACCTCTCCGGGCTTGCCTCGCTGATTGCAAATCGAACCAACCCGGCCATTGCTGTTCGGGTGGAATCCATAATCGTGCGCGGCCACCAGATTGCCCGGATTTTTGTCCCCAAGTCCCGACAACTGGTTTCCACCTCCGATGGACTCTTGCTTCGGCGCCGCATAAAACTGGATGGGACGCCGGAAGCTGTTCCGTTTTATCCCCATGAGTTCATCCAGCGTCAATCCTCACTCGGCCTGGTTGATCCCTCCGCCATGCCGGTAGAGGGTGTCGCCGTTGATCTGCTCGACCCCTTGCAACGGCTGCGCATTCGCAACGCCATCAAGAAGTACGGGGGCGACCAGTCTTTGCTGGCATTGGCGGACAACGAACTGGATGGCGCACTTGGTCTGTGCAAGGAGCATAATGGGCAACGCTGCCCGACTGTGGCTGGCCTCCTAATGCTGGGAACGGAAGAATTGCTCCGGCGGCACATTCCTGCCTACGAGATTGCCTTTCAGGTGCTTCAGGGAACCGATGTCAAGGTCAATGAATTTTACCACAAGCCGCTGCTGGAAACCTTTGAGGAGGTCGAACTCCTTTTCAAGGCGCGGGTTGAGGAGGAAGAAATCCAGGTAGGGCTCTTCCGGGTACCCATTCCCAACTATGACCGCCGCGCCTTCCGTGAGGCCTTTGTCAATGCCCTAGTGCATCGGGATTTCAGCCGTCTGGGAGCCGTGCATGTCAAGATCGGCGATGACGGCCTTTCGATCAGCAACCCCGGTGGCTTCGTCGATGGCGTGACTTTGGAAAATCTCCTCGTTGCTGATCCCCGCTCACGGAACCCACTGTTGGCCGATGTGATCAAGCGCATTGGTTTGGCCGAGCGCACCGGGCGCGGCATCGACCGCATCTACGAAGGCATGCTGCGCTATGGTCGGCCTGCCCCGGATTACTCCATGTCTAACGCCTTCACCGTTAGCGTACACATGGCTAATTCCGTTGCTGACCTCGAATTTCTCAAGATGGTGGTGGAACACGCCGACAAACTCGGCAACATGCCGATTGATTCCCTGATTATCCTCTCCCGCCTGCGCGAAGAACGGCGATTGACCACCCCAGACCTTGCCCCCTCGGTGCAGAAGTCAGAGGCCTTTGTCCGGGCGACTCTCGAAAAGCTGGTTGAAACCGGTTTTCTCGAACCCCATGGCACTGGCAGAGGTCGGACCTACACACTCAGTGTCAAACTCTACCAGCACAGCGGTAAAAAGGCCGAATATGTCCGCCAGGCGGGGTTTGACCGGCTTCAGCAGGAACAAATGGTCCTCAAATACATTGACGCTCATAACTCGATCAAGCGAGCAGATGTGATTGAATTATGCCGAATCACCAAAGACCAGGCCGCTAAACTGCTTAAGTCGCTGGTTACTGAAGAAAAAATTGTTATGCAAGGAAGTAGGCGGGGAGCGTTCTATGAGCGCAAAAGGTGATTTTTGAGCCTGGCACTTAAATTATGAGTCGCGGCTCATAGCAGGCTCATAACTTGGCATCTAATTCATCCTTGATCTGGCAGCGTCACCAACATCCTGCATAGGCCAACGCAGGTTGAAAAGTTTGCAGTTAAACACCGCCTGGTACTCTAATCATAGCGGATTTATAGAGGGTTATGGAACCAACCGCATATTTAGGACAGCTTCAACTTAATGGCCAAAGTATGCCAATCTCTTTCTCTGTACGGCTGAGCCAAGCAGGGGAAGTCGAGTTTGAGTTTGCCGAAATTCCATTAACGAAAGAGTCGAAATTTTTAATTGATAACCATTACACAGCCAAGGCTTACTTTACAAATTACACCCTCACCGGATTATCGGCGGATGGGAAAAAATTCAGTACTGATGACCTGATATTTAAAAATCTGGGGGACTCCTGGACGAGTCAGTCAGGGAGTCTGATGAAGCCGAGTGGGGTATGCTCTCAGGCTAAGATCAATCACAAGATTTCTGAACCGGTTGAATTGCCTTTAATTCGTATGCGATTGAAGGACTTTCAGAATTTCCGGCAGCTCCGGAGGCAGTGTAAGCTGGGAACTGTCACAGTGGATGGCACTGACCAAGCAATAGCAGAGTCTGACACCATAACTGGCTATATCTGCATAGCAGCAGACTCTAAACCGGCAGATCTATCCGAGTGGCGAGCAGAATCTGAAAAATTACTGGAGCATATTCGACAGCTTTTGTCATTTACATCCGGATGTGCAGTCCGTGCCCCAATTATGGAGTTTTTTACCGGGGATGAATGTGAAGTGACCACATTGACCCAGATTGGGCAATCATTGCCGAAACTACAGACTGTTAACTACATGAATCAACAGCCCATTTTGAATGCGGCGGTCACCTCGTTTTTTTCTCCCCCTGTCAACATCAGGAACCTGTATTTTGCGATCGAATGGTTTTCCATGGATGCCACTCACAATGAAGTCCGCTTGCTAAATGCGATGACGGCGCTTGAAAATCTTGTGGCCTCAAACCTCGATGACGAAAGAGCCCAGATTCTCCCGGTAAAAGACTTTGAGAAAATCAGGAAAACTCTTCGGCAAATCATAAAAAAGTGCACCGCAAAGTGGTCGTCAGCAGAGGAACAAAAGAAGAGTGAAGTGGTGGTTGATCTTAACGAAAAACTTATCGACTTAAATCGCAGAGCAATCTTTCAAAAGATAAAAGCCCTTGCCGCACAATGGGCTGTGCCACTGGCCGGGATTTCTGACGAACAGATCAAGGCAGCCAAACAAGCTCGCGATCGCATCATCCACCGGGGTCATTACTACGAAGATGACAATAACGGTCAAGTTGACTTATGGGAGCATGTAACCGTTGCTAGAGAGCTTATTGTCCGGTTTCTCCTGACAGTTATTGGCTACAAGGGGAAATATACCACCTACATCGCTGGGCATAATTCGGTGGATTTCCCTCCAAAGATTGGCATTGAATCGGTACAGGCATAGCAGTTGGGGCTTATGCCTCCACTATAAATAGGAAACATAATGGAAACATCCAAACTCAAGAAATTCGCCCAGTTCGCTAGGCGCAGCCTGATTGAACAGATTGGCGGCAAGCTGAAGCTGGTGCTGGCTACTGAAAGCGCCGCCCGGCGGGAGAACCCTGAGGCGGTCAAACAGCTGGCCGAGCAAATCGGTGCGATGGGCGAGGTCCAGGTGATCGAGAAGGTTGCCTATATCTGGTTCAACCGTTTTTGTGCCTTGCGGTTTATGGATGTTAACCGTTACACCCGCATTGGGGTGGTGTCGGCAGCTGAGGGGCAGTTTCAGCCAGAGATCCTGGCCGAGGCCAAGATGGGCCATATCGATGAAGACATGGTGCCCGAGAAGACCCGGCAGCAGATCTTTGCCTTGCTGAACGGCACCGCGCCCAGTAGTGACCCGCAGGCTGAGGCCTATCGGCTGCTGGTGGTGGCGGCCTGCAATGACTGGCACCGGGCCATGCCCTACCTGTTTGAAAAGATCGCCGATTTTACCGAACTACTGATGCCGGATGATCTGCTCTCCGGCAACTCCATCCTGGCCTACACCCGCGAGGCGATGACGCCCGATGCCTGCCAGGACGTGGAGGTGATCGGCTGGCTCTATCAGTTCTACATCTCCGAGAAGAAGGACCAGGTTTTCGAGGGGCTGAAGAAGAACCAGAAGATCACCCCGGAGAATATCCCTGCCGCCACCCAGCTTTTCACCCCGCACTGGATCGTGCGTTACCTGGTTGAGAACTCCCTGGGAAGACTGTGGATGCTTAATCGTCCCAACTCCCGGTTGGTCGAGCGGATGGACTATTACATCAAGCCCGAACAGGCCGAGCCCGACTTCCTGCGTATCGGCAAGCCGGAAGAACTGAGACTCTGTGACCCGGCCAGCGGTTCCGGCCACATGCTCACCTATGCCTTCGACCTGCTCTTTGCCATCTACGAGGAGGAAGGTTACGAGCCTGCCGAGATTCCGGAAAAGATCCTTACCCACAACCTCTTTGGGATTGAGATTGATGAACGGGCCGGGGAACTGGCCGCCTTTGCCCTGACCATGAAGGCCCGGAGTAAAAGCAAACGGTTTTTCCGCAAGCCGGTGCAGCCCAATATCTGCGTACTCAAGAACATCCATTTTGAGGAGAACGAACTCAAGGCATATATGGATGCCGTGGGCCGCGACCTCTTTACCGTCAATCTGCAGGAGACGCTGCGCCAGTTTGAGGAGGCCGACAACTTCGGCTCGCTGATCCGCCCGGCCGTGACCGATGTTGCCAGTATCCTGAAACAATTGGACGACAAGAACGTCTCCGGAAATCTCTTTCTCACCCATACCCACCATAAGGTGCTCTTGGCGCTGAAACAGGCCGACTACCTTAGCCCGAGATACCATGTGGTGGCAGCTAATCCGCCGTATTTAAGCGCTGGGAACATGAACCCACACATAAATGCATACGGCAAATCGACTTATTCAGCCAGTAAGGCTGACTTGTTCTCCATGTTCATTGAGAGGACCATTGAGCTTCTTTTGTCTAAGGGATTCTCCGGATTAGTAACAATGCAAAGCTGGATGTTTTTGTCCTCCTATGAAAAATTGAGAAGGAAAATAGTCAAATGTAATCACATAGAGACTTTGGTGCAGATCGGATACAACAGCTTTCCAGAGCTCAACTCGAAAGTTGCTCAAGCTTGTGCCTTTGTTCTGAAACATGGTTCAAGTGATAATTTTGGTTTTTATGTAAACCTTAACGATGCGCCACAGTCATCAGACAAGAATTTCATTTATCTTAAAAAACAATCATCTGGTGAGATTTCGAGGTCTCATCAGGCTAATTTCTTGAAAATATCAGGTTGTCCAATAGCGTATTGGATTAGCGGAAAGGTATTTAAGGCCTTTGAAACGCACAATTCTCTGGGTAAACTCTCAGCCGTAAAGAACGGCATGTCTACGACAGATAATGATCGTTTTACAAGGCTTTGGTATGAGACGGATCATGTCAAAATCGGATTCAACTTTAAGAGTGAAACAGAGGCGACCTTTAGTAACAAAAAGTGGTTTCCATACAACAAAGGCGGATTGTTCCGTCGTTGGTATGGCAATTTCATGCAAGTTGTTAATTGGCAGGACGATGGAAAAGAAATAAAGAAGGCGGCTGAAGGAGCGACTGGTGGGCGTATTGTAAGCGAGGAGTATTTCTTCAAGGACAGCATTTCCTGGTCGAAAGTTTCTACCGGAAAGTATGCTGTTAGATGGTATTGCGACGGGTTTATATTCGATGTGGCTGGGCCAAGTATATTCTCAAACAATTTGAAATCTGAATATATTTTGGGTTTGCTCAACAGCAGGGTAAATAATGTATTTATTGAGCAGCTATCTCCTACGATAAATTATGAAGGTGGGCAGATAGGAGCATTCCCAATTCTGGAGAATATCGGCAAAAAAGCCCAAGTTGAAATTAATGCTACTTCGCTGGTTTCGCTTTCTAGTAACGATTGGAATTCATTCGAAACCTCATGGAATTTTTTTGAAAGTCCTCTGCTGAATCTCGGCTACCGTCAGCCAAAACTGGAGGCCTCCTACCAGAAGCTCCGCTCCCACTGGCAGGAAATGACCCTAGAAATGCAGCAGATGGAGGAAGAGAACAATCGCATCTTCATCGAGGCTTACGAACTACGGCATGAGCTGAAGCCCGAAGTGCCGCTCAGCGAAATCACACTGACCTGTAACCCGCACTTCCGTTATGGTGGATACAAGAACGAAGAGGAGCTAGAAGAGCTGCTGCGGGCCGACACCATTAAGGAGTTTGTCTCCTACGGTGTGGGCTGCATGTTTGGCCGCTACGCCTTGGACAAACCGGGGCTGATCCTCGCCAACCAGGGCGAGACCATAGCCGACTACCTGAAGCAGATCCCCGAGCCGACCTTTCCGGCCGACGACGATAACGTCATCCCCATGCTCGACGGCGACTGGTTCACCGACGACATTTCCGAGCGCTTCCGCAAGTTCCTGCGGGTCACCTTTGGCGAGGAACACTACGAGACTAACCTCAAGTTCATCGAAAAGGCCCTGGGCAAGGACATCCGCAAGTATTTCCTCAAGGACTTCTACAACGACCATGTGCGCCGCTACAAAAAGCGGCCCATCTACTGGCTGTTCAGCAGCCCCAAGGGCAGCTTCAACGCCCTGATCTACCTGCACCGCTACCGCCCGGACACAGTCAGCGTGATCTTGAACGACTACCTGCGCGAGTTCCGCACCAAACTGAGCGCCAACCTCGACAACCTCAAAAGGGTTGAAGCCAGCGTCGAAGCCGCCAAAGGCGAGAAAACCAAGGCCCTGAAAGAAATCGAAACCCTGAAAAAGACCATCGACGAACTGGACACCTGGGAACGCGACGTCCTCTACCCCCTGGCCACCCAAAAAATCGACCTCGACCTCGACGACGGTGTAAAAGTGAACTACCAAAAATTCGGCACAGCCCTAAAGAAGATCACCGGTTTGGATGCGAAGGAAGATTGATTAAAACATTTGGTTTGGGACTTACAAGAATTGTTGAGTGACCAATGACGAGGAGCATTCCATGAAACAAGGCTGTTACGTCACTAATCCCAAAACACCTAATCTCGGCACGGGGAAGGTGACCAGAAATGACGGTAAATACATCACCGTTTACTTTGGCTCCGTGGACGAAGATCGGGAATATAGTGTCGTAAGTAATCCTTTGGTCATTGCTACAGCCCCTCCCGACAATGCGACACCCAGTCATACCAAGTCAGAAAGACCAGCATCCGGAGGCGTGGGGGCAAAGTCATCCTTGGAAAGCCGGACATCCAGGGATACTGGAAATGCTCGGAATGCCCAGATCTATGCAAAGACTGCATTGCAGCATGTTGCTTTTATTCATGAATCGCCCGAGATAACCAGGGGGAGCATGGAAGATATCCGGCAGAGAGAGGCAGAAGCAAAAAAACGGCATGACAGTCTCAGGGCGATCAGTGCAAATCCTTTTCACGTTATGGTCGAGGTTGCAACCGAGACCGGGACTCACTCAGGCTCGACGGAGCGCAAGCAACAGCTCTTTTATGGCAACGAACACACCCGGGCCAATCTCATATTGGGTAGCGACAGCAGCAGTGTCAATATTTTAGCTTGGACACATCCTGGTGTTCAGTTGGCGTTATCCCGTGAGCTGGATGAGGAAATCGATATTCGGGCTAAGGGTTTAAAGCTTAAGGCAATAACGCCCCTTGCCCGGGCAAAATTTTTCCAGGTGTTGCCAGCAGTGGCAGGCCTTTATGAACCAGGTGGCCCAGTTGGCGAAAAAGAGCAGGCGAAAGGCACCACCGGTTTAAAGGCCGTGAAGTTGGAGATGACCAAGGGGCAGGTTGATGCCTTTTTAAGCAAGATGGATGGCATGATGCTGGTCAGTGGTGCACCGGGAAGCGGAAAAACCACTGTTGCCATGCAGCGTATCCGCTTTCTCTTCGACCAGCAGGACTTGCGCGAAAACACTTCGGGAAATGCTGGTGGGGTTAGATACTCGACCGAGTTGACCAAGATCTTTCTCGCCAATGAAAATCTGATCGCCTATTCGAAGGACATGCTGGAAAAGGATCTGCAGATTCCTTCCTCTGTCGTCGAATCGGTTGATGTCTTTATCGGCCGCTACGTGAATGATCTCTGGGCCTTCAAGCACAACGCGACTCTCCGCAGGAAAAAGTTGTTTCCTCTGGAAGAACGGGCGCGACAAGCGTTCTTTGGCTTATGTTCCGTTTCCGAACTTCAGAACTGTTGGCAGGTGTTTGAAACTCAGATTGCCGAGAGATTAGGGCAAGCGGAAAAGGCATCTTGGGTTGAGCTGACGTTGAACAAAGCTAATTCGTTACCTCCGCAGCAGGAGTTGCCTCTAAACCAAGTTGATTCTTTGCCTCCGCAGCAGGAGTGGTCCCCTTCAGAGGATGAACCATGGGTTGAGTTGCCACAGGGTGGAGAAGTTCGGGAGGCTGCACTGAAACTTGCCTCGGCCTTGAAAGCTTATTCTTCTTCCCGTGTAGGTCGTACTCCCCTTGGTTCAAATCTAGCCATGGACAAGGTGCATGCTTCGGTTAATAGGGGATATAATTTTCTCCGGGGGCTGATTCAAGGCGAAGGGGGGCTTGATAAGTTTGATGCGGAATTTCAGAAGTGGCTCTTCTGGGTATATGACCCCCTGGATGCAATCAAAACATATTTCTCAGAGGAAATGTACGCTGGTGGTGTGAGGATCAAAAAGGGGACTGCTACCAGAGTTGATGAAAATGCCATTCTTGAGGATATACGCAAAGATTGGGCGGACCGATCCTACGGTAAGGAAGAGCTTCCTTGGTTGGCCTTTTTGCTGCGGTTTACACTCCCGGTGGAGAATGACCATTTCGCTCGATTTCGGGAAATGCCGAACCCGCTCACCATTGCGGGGGGGACTGGAGATCAGCGGTGGACTCACGTAATGATTGATGAGGCCCAGGACTTGTGCGTGCCCCAGGCTGCCCTCCTTGGTTCTTTTGTCCATCCTGATGGCGCGTTTACGATCTCGGCGGATTTTAAACAAATTGTTTCGCCGGTCTGGGGCATGGAATCTCCGGAGGCTTTCAAGGTTGGTATCTCTTTGCGCGACAAGGGTGTATATCAGACTTTCCCGTTCGCCAAAAATATGCGGCAGAGCCAACAGATCGGTTTATTTTTACAAGCCTTTTACCAAAGCATTTTCGGAGAGATTGCTTCTTTTGAAGTTAACGATGCGGTGACTGGCCCCAAACCACTCCTGTATCTCTGCAATTCCAGTGAATTTGCCGCCCGGATTGTGCAACGCATAAATGTCCTGCGCAGGCGAAAGCCAGCGATTGGTTCGATAGCCCTCCTACAGGTAAACGAAGATGAAACGGCCATGCTGCAGATACGGGGTAACCTAGAAGCGTTGGGCGTTGAACTTGCTCCAATCTGGGCAGCGGCGGATAGCGAGGGGCGGCTGATAACCACCAGCGTGGAGCGAATTAAGGGTCTCGAATTTGATGCCTGTTTTGTTATCGGGATGGATGAAGTTGAGAACAGAAACCTGAATTACACCAAGAACCGTGCCTACGTTGCACTTTCCCGCCCGGCTACGCATTTGGCTATGTTTTGTAACGAGATTCCCAGATCGTTGCAGAAAATCGAGCCCGGCCTAATGGAAGTCATTTGAAAAGTAGGCGGATATTTAGCAGTAGGAGATAAGTCATGTCTGAACCATTATTCCCCGAGATCGAATCCTATATTGAGAAGGAGGGGATGCTCAATAAACTGAAGGGGAACCAGGCTCAAATCTACCGGATTCTCGGGCAGGGAAGTTCTAAATCAAAAGAACTCAATATGCAACCAGCCACCATTGAACGGAAAATGGAGGTGGATTCGTTCAAGGTTCTCCAGGAGGCTGGGGTGCCGGTAAAGGTAAGAGATGAAGTCGCAGCCATCCGAAAAGAGCTCGCACAAGAACTGGATCAGCTTAAGAAGGATGAGACGCAGAAGAGATTGGCAAGCCAGGTATTGAGAAGTCTGACGGGAGTAAAATCAGGCAATAAAGATAATCGGTTTTTCGCTGGCCGACTGATTTTAACGTCCAATAAAGGCGGCACAGAATGGGCGTGGTCTTTGACAAGCTACTATCCCATTATTTCCAACATCCCTCCGGACCCCCTGTATATCGAAAAGGCTTATTGGGCGGCAGAAAAACTGCTTACTGAAATCATTCTGGCCCCCGATGTTTTTGAGACACGCCTCAACTTGGCTTGGCTGCTTGCTCGCCATTTTTCAATCGGCGATAAGGTGCTCATTGTTGATGTGGCTAGGATGTACAAGGTTGCCAGCCAAGAAAATAAATTCTGGAGCAATCCTAAAAAAGGGACTTTTGTTGAGCAGTTTGATGCCGCATTTACCGCTAATTTGATCGCCTGGCTGAAACAGCCAGGTGAGAAGAGTTATTCCTTTGCCCCGGCAACGCTACATCAGGCCCACGGGAAAAACACCAAGGCTTTTTACCTACCAGGCAACGCCGAAGGAACTCAGACACGGCCTGTAATTTACATCGATAAAAAATAATCCGAGCTATGGAGAAAACTAATGGTTGAGATCAGCGGGGCTAACGCGAGACAGATACGCGCTAAACTCATGAATGCACCTGTGGCTCCCGGGTCTTACTCCCCTTTTATCAATGCGGGGACGGAAGAGATCCTGACCATTCTTGAAGATAACTACTTCAAAGAAGAACTTGTCGAAGGGATTTCCTGCTTCAAATACCTTGAAGGGGATTATGGCAGTGGCAAGACACAGTTCATCCACAGTCTGGCTGAGCGAGCTGACCACAATCAGATTGTCTCGGCCATCGTTAATATCGGTCAGGAGTGTCCTTTTAACTCACCATTGGCGATTTTTAAGTCAATAATGTCCTCGTTTGTGCCCCCGAAAATTAATGACTCCGACATAAACGAAGAGAAGGGGATCGAGATTCTGCTTAGGGCATGGATAACGGACAGACTGCGTTCTCTCGGTTGGAGCAATGGCCAGGAAGTCCCTGATATGGCTCGTCGGCAGATTGAGCTAAATTTCACCAAGATTTGGCATGGGCCACCGGACCAGCAGATGGCATATGCCCTGATGGGTTTGGGGAAAAGAATTTTGGCCTGGGAGTGTGGAGCGGATGAATCGGTAACGGATCGGGATCTGCGGGCATGGATACGCGGTGAAACTGTCCGCTCTAAGGCCCTCAAAGAAGAATATGGTCTGCATGAGCCTGCGCGCGATGAAACGGCATTCAGGCGGCTAAAAACCGCGATCAAGTTTTTGCGCACCAGGCTTGGCTTCAAAGGATTCTTCATAGCCTTTGACGAAGGAACGAGAACTTCAGTGTTTCGCCGGGGAAGTGTCAAGCAGAAGCAGGCGATTGAAAATATGCTGACCATGATCAACGAAAATGCCGAAGGTGAGTTTGGCGGCGTCATGTTCATGTATGCAGCAACGCCAGACTTCAGGAGCGAGGTCATACAGGCGTACCAGGCACTTAATGACCGTATTGGCTCGGTTGCCTTTGTCCCGGGCCGCCCTATGACACCGCTGATTGAATTGCAGAGTCTTAATTCCGATACGGTTCTCAGTCAGATTGGCAAGAAGCTGTTAAATGTCTTTGCCAAGGCCGATAAAGTTGTTTGGGATGAGAGCATGCAGTTGCAGAATATCGATACCCTTATTCAGGCTCTGAAAAGCGTACTGTATTACGAAAACATTCCCCCACGATATTTCGTCTACCATTATTGCCGTTTCCTCGATCAGCAAAAAAACAAGGAAGTATTACTGGACCTGGAATCGGCAAAGGAGTTTGTGCAGTCGCATGAACTCCCTGAATCGGAGGACGCATAATGAGTTTAACCCCGGGCACCCTTGTCGATCATCTTGACTTTGGTCCTGGCAAAGTTCTGCAAGCCCTGGGTTCGAAGGTGCTCGTTGATTTTTTTGGTGATGAGATTGGCTGCGAACTGGACGAGTTAACCATCCGTGAAACGCAGGGGCCAAAGGTGGCTGACAAGACAAAGGCCTCTACTGGTGACCGAGTTGCCTTTCGGCGAGCATTTGAGGCGGTCAACCTTGGAGTTGTCCCACCGGATACGTCTTCTCTAACTGATTTGACCATCAGTGGAGAAGCTATTGAGCGAGAGGTCTTGGCCAGTCTAAACGGTGCTAAGGAAGAAGGCCTCTGCAAGGTCGTTTTCGGTAATTACGGAACAGGGAAATCCCACTATCTCCACATGGCCAGTGTCATTGCCAGACGTTCGGGGTGGCTGGTTTCCTATCTGGAGTTTGACCCCAAGGCCGTTGACCCGGCCAAGCCGCATCTGGTTTATCGCGAAATCATGTCTCGCCTGCGCTTTCCTGAACGGGAAGATGGTTCTATATCTGCCGGGTTCGACGACTTGATAAAGGAAATCAGACAGGATTGGGATCGGATTCGAGATTTACCGCTTTTCAAGCGATCCTCTTGGTTCAAAAATGGCCTGGAGGCTTTAAGGTTTTACCCGCACAACGACGACCCCGATTATATCAGTGCTTGCGGTTGGCTGGCCGGACAAAACGTGTCGATTACGGGGGCTGGGAGTATCAGAAATTTGGCGCGCGGAACAACGAACATCCACCCCAATTCAATTCCTCTTATGCCCAAGGTTCGGGATACGGCAGAAATATACGTATTTCACCTGGCTGTGGTAAACGAAATCGCTCAAGCGCTCGGGTATAAGGGGTTGCTGATCATACTCGATGAGGCTGAGCATGTGCGGGGTTACAATGTTAAGCGCAAGGAGAGGGCGAATAACTTTTTTGAACTTCTAGGCCGTGCCGCTCATCCCCCTTTACAGGATAATGGCGAAGTACCTGCTCTTAATGATCACGGCTTCGATCTGCCGAGATATTGGGAATCCGGCCCTCACTTCGGCCTATATGTCGGTTTAACTGAAGGTGATACCTTTCAGAGTACCAATCTGACCTTGCGCGATGCCTGCATTTTCCTGCATGAGCAAAGCGACATGATCGTTCTTAAGGCTCCCGTCGCTGAGCAATACGGGGCTTGGTGTCTTTCTCTTATGGGTTCATTCCACCAGCATTATCCCTCCAAAACATCTCTGCTCGCCTCAGAAGAAGCCCGTGAGCGAATTGCGACCGCCTTGCAAGAAGAGTTTGAGACTTATAAGGACAACGCAGTGATGAGGTCATGGGTGAAGCTTGGTTGTCTGGTGCCCTCGGTTCTCCTGGCAGGGAATGCTGACTCGGTTGAAGATGTTGTTGCCATTCTCAAAGGTGCGGTCAATGAAATGATGGGTGGTTATCTCCCATGGGAATGACCAGGGCTTAAAATGCACGGCAAAAGCCTCCAACAAATGATGCCAGATGCCTGGCCGATTTTCTTCCGGCATCGAAACCCACGACCTTTACAGGCACAGGCCCTCCCCCCTCTCCTTAGTGGCAACTCGATCCTACTTTCCGGGCCTACTGCTTCAGGGAAGACAGAGGCCGTGGTAGCGCCGCTTTATCAAAGGCATATTTCTTTCAGAAGGCGGCAACTGGCCGTCATTTACGTGGCACCTACCAAGGCACTGGTTAACGATCTTTATAGCCGTTTGGATACATATTTTGGGAGTAAATCCAGTGGAATGATTCGCAGATATACCGGGGATCATCATGAATTTGCTGATCCTTACGGAACCTTTCTGCTCTTGACCACCCCTGAGGCTCTCGATTCCTTACAACTACTTAATCCTGCAAAATTTGTTGGAGTGAGAGCGGTGGTAGTAGATGAAATCCATCTCCTGCACGGAAATGCTCGGGGGCAGCAGTTGCGCCATGTACTCAATAGAATTCAAAATAACTGCCATGCCCCAATTCATCCCAAGGATGTCTTCCAACGTGTTGGGGTGACTGCCACCATCGATGACATGGATGAAGTCTGTAGGTACTGGTTGGGGGACAATTCAGCCACGATTGCAGTTAGGGAGCAGCGCGAAATTGCTTTAACCCAGATAGACCTCCAGGTTCAGCAGAAAACTGAAAAAGCTCAGTTGGCGGCTGGTGCTATACGGGAATGGCTTCTTTTGAATAACCCGAGGAAAGTCATAGTGTTCGGGAATAGCAGGAACGGCACCCAGTCTATGGCAAGAGCTCTTCACGAGAGCCTAGGAGATACAAAGTGGCCCGTGTACTGGCACACAGGTATTCTCTCTAAAGGAGAGAGAGAACGGATTGAAGAAGCCATGAAGGGCGACCGGTTCGGAGTTTGTGTCGCCACTTCGACACTAGAAGTTGGTGTTGATATTGGCGATGTCGATGCCGTCATCCTCTACGACCCCCCTCTATCTGTTGGCTCATTTCTCCAGCGAATTGGACGAGGGAACCGAAAAACTGACATATGCCGAGTTGTTGCCCTCTGTAGCAATGGGGAAGAAATTATCTTGATTCGTGCGCTATATCATTGCGCAGTGAACGGTATACTTGATGATACTCATGAGTTTGACCGCCCATCGGTTCGTTTTCAGCAAGTGCTGAGCTTTGCGTGGAAAGGGATTTCTCGGGATAAAACGCCATTGCGTCTGAAAAACCTGGCCCAAGTCATGTCTGATGAGCAAAACGATGAGGTGGTGAGCGATATGCTAACTACCGGTGGGCTTCATGCGATAGGAGATGCGCTGGTTCCTTCGGATTATTTCATGGACCAAGGTGAAAGACGACTCATTCATACGGTGATTGCTGGTGGTGGAAATGTTCAAATAACAGATGGTAGTTCTGGAGAAGCTCTCTTCGCCTTACCAAGACGACCTGTCTCTCCCGGTTTGATGTTTGTAAGGGGCGAGATAAAAAAAATTGTCGTAAGCGCTGAGGGAGTAATGAGTCTTGAGAGGACCAGGCACAACCGAGATGAGTTGGTTCAACTTCCCACCACAAGAGGGAAACGCTGGTTAAGTCGTAAAGTTGTTTGGGCGATAGCCGAACTTTCTGGTGAAGATCCCCGGATTTGGAAATATGAATCTGGTCGAATCACAACATGGGGTGGTGAATACAACAAGCTGCTTGTATTGTTGGTCAAAATAAACTGTCCATCACCGCACGACAAGGTCAATGCTGACGAATATTCGCTTAAGTCTCTGTATGCTTTGCCGGAAATAACGCCTAAAAATGTCAAAGATTGGGCTAGTGAGTTGGAAAAAAACCCGGGCATTCTCCCCCATGACGTTTCGACGTTTGGTGACAATAGCAGGTACTTTCAGAACCTTGGCGTAGAGTTGCAACGAAAGGAAGTTTTTAGATCGATCCCTTTCCGTGGTTTTATAAAATGGCTTGATGAATGTGTCGTGGAGTGATTTTGAAACAAATTATCAGTTGGCCATATTTCCTGGCGGTAAAACATGTTGACCAAGGCCAAGGCTGCTGGGGGCTGCAATGAGTAGAATACAGGAAGCATTATTGAAACTCTTTGAACGTCACCGGATTATCTTCTGGCACGATGGCAAAAAAGAACTTCGTGCCGATTTTGAAAATTTGGAGCTGCCAGGCATTGAAAGTCTGGAACTCACCAATAACGAGTTCGGGGTGAAGCACCGAATCCTCCGCGAGCAGCCGGAGCAAAAGTTTCTCCTCTATCGTGAAGGCCCGCAGCCTGCCGACCTGGACAACTGGTTGCTGGATGTACAGCTGGCCGGTGGCGAGTTTCAAACCGATCAGGCGGCCCTCCATCTGAGCGAACTCGAATTACCCCTGGAATTTGCCGAGTTGGTCCGGCAGCACCTGGATTTTTTCACAGCCGTTAAGCGCCGTGAGGCCTTGAAAAAGCTCCTGAAACCGGAGGATCAACCGCGCCAGATTCGACTGAAGATCCTGGCGGTGTGTGCTGGAGCAGAGGCGAGGCTGGATTCGATCCTGGAGTTTTTGCTGGCGGAATTGGCCGAGGAGCGGGAAGACAAGATTAAGCTAATCGGCCGTTGCGGGCTGGACAAGTATCTCTGGGAACAGACCCAGCGGCTGTATGGCTATGAATCGGCAACCCCCGGGATTAGCGATTTTGGCATCGAGCTGTTCAAGTCCTGCTACCAGATGGAACTTGGTGATGCGGCTCTCTTGAACAGCGAGGCCCTGGTTTTTCTCAAGCGCTGGAAAGACAGTATCCGTCACCGCGCCACCTTTGAAAAGTTGTCCGACGATTGCGCCGATGTCTTGGGCATTGAGAAGGATCTGCAGCAACGTGATTACCGGCAGCTCCTGGAGCTGGATTTCTTCCGCCTTATTGAGCAGAAGATTATCTCTGATCTGGTTAACAGCTTGGCCAGTCGCACCTTGGCCGCCGGTGAATGTGCCGCCCTCATCCGTACCCGCCGACAGAGCCATTGGCATCAGGGCTATAGCGATATCTATGAAGCCATTGATTATGCCGCCCGGATTTTCTCAGAACTGGAAACGGTTCACCTGCAAATCGATTCACTGGCTGACGGCGTGGAACGTTATGTCGCCAATTGGTACCGCATCGATCAGCTCTACCGGAAGTTTACCTTCCATGCCCGGCAATCAGGAGAATCTTCGCTGCTTGGCAAACTCATCACCATAGTTGAAGATCTCTACACCAATAACTACCTGCGCCGAGTTAACGACAAGTGGCAGGAGCAGGTTGATCTCTGTGAGGAGTGGCGCTGTGGCGGTGTGGTTCGCCAGGACGGTTTCTTCCGGAAATGGGTGGCCCCATTTCTTAAGGAACAGAAGAAGGTTTCGGTGATCATCTCTGATGCCTTGCGCTACGAAATTGGCGAGGAGCTGGTGAGCCTGATCCGGCGCGAGGATCGATACGATGCCGAGATCGCCCCAATGTTAACCATGCTGCCGAGCTATACCCAACTGGGAATGGCGGCCTTATTACCCCACCAGACACTGAGCTTTGCCCCGAACGACACGGGAACGGTTCTGGTGGATGGGGTGAGCTCACAAGGAACTCCCAATCGCGGCAAAATCCTGGCCCAGGGAATCGAGGCCCGGGGGACGGTGGTCAAAGCTGACGAACTGCTGGCGATGGACAAGGATGAGTGTCGGGCCTTATTCCGTGATCACGACGTGGTCTATATCTACCATAATCGGATCGACGCCACTGGAGATGACCGCAAGACCGAGGAACAGGTTTTCGGGGCTGTTGAAGAGGCGCTGGCTGAGCTGATTAAGGTCGTCAAAAAGCTCACGGCTGCCAATGCTACCAACCTCTTGGTTACTGCCGACCACGGCTTTATCTATCAGAACCGGCCAATCGCCGAGAGTGACTTTACCGACATTGAAGCCAAAGACGAGCTGGTGTTGTACCGTGACCGCCGTTTCCTGCTTGGTAAAGGAATGAACGAACATGCCAGTCTGAAGAAGTTCTCCGGCCAGGCCGTTGGCCTTACGGGGGAGATGGAAATCCAGCTGCCAAAATCGATCAACCGTCTGCGGCTGCAAGGATCAGGGAGTCGCTATGTTCATGGTGGTGCCGCTCTGCAAGAGGTGGTGGTGCCGGTTGTTTCAATCAACAAGAAACGGCGCAGCGACACCGGAAAGGTTGAGGTCGAAATCCTGCAAAGCGGAAATCAGTTAATCTCCTCCGGGCAATTGGCGGTGGCCTTCTACCAGACTTTGCCGGTCAGCAGCAAGATTCAGCCGAGGATTTTGCGGGCAGGGATATACGATCAGGGCGGCCAGTTGATTTCCGACAGTCAGACCTTGAATTTTGATTCCGTCTCGGAAAATCCCCGTGATCGCGAGTTCAAGGTCAGATTTGTGATGTCCAGAAAGGCAGACGAAGCCAACAACCAGGATGTCAGCTTGAGACTTGAGGAACAGATGGTGGGGACCTCGCATTTTAAAGAGTACAAATCTTTGCGGTACACCCTGCGCCGGTCATTCACCAGCGACTTTGAGCTATAGAGGGATATGGAAACGATGAACGAGCTGGATAAGAAAGTTAATGAGCATTTCACCGGTCTGGTGGTGCGCAAGGATCTGGTGAAGATCGTCAAGGGCAATGCCATCGTCCCCTCCTATGTTCTTGAGTACCTGCTGGGTCAGTACTGCGCCACTTCCGACGAGGCCAGCATCAAGAGCGGCATTGAGACCGTCAAG
>Ga0334722_10001647_pt1 | contig 27203 bp, 24 predicted proteins | sample C3_bottom_MG_FD_207210 | JGI IMG/M metagenome (GOLD analysis project Ga0334722, IMG submission 207210) | Sediment microbial communities from Yellowstone Lake, YNP, Wyoming, USA - C3_bottom | ecosystem: Environmental > Aquatic > Freshwater > Lake > Sediment | place: USA: Wyoming | collected... | reverse complement strand
CCCATTCCCTGGCGGAGGCGCGGGAGACGGAAGCACGGGCTGTGAGCCTCCAGACCCAGTTCGAGGGGCGTCTCTCGGATTGGGAACAGGAAAAAGCGGCCGCCCGTAGCCAGTTTGAGGCCGCTTTGGACGCAGAACGGGAGCGGCAGATGGCGGCGCTGGCCCAGGAACTGGCCGCCGAGCGGGAACGCAGCGCGGCGCAGGACGCCCATCGCCAGGAAAGTCTGAAGCGGGAACTCGTCGCTCAGGCCGATACCCTGGTGCGCCGGTTCGCCGCCGAGCTATTGTCCCGTCTTGCCGGGCCGGAACTGGAAGCCGGGCTGGCGGAACTCTTCATCGAGGAACTCGGCAAGCTGCCGGAAGCGCGTCTTGTTCCGCTCCTGGCTAGTCAGAATGGCCAGATCCAGGGTACCGTGGTCAGCGCCTATCCCCTCTCCGATGAACAGCGCCAGCAGATTTCCGCTGCCATCGCGGCCAGCTTGGGCATTCACGAAGGCCAGGTCCGTTACGTGGAGGACGCCAGCCTGCTGGCCGGGGTGCGGGTGTCGCTGGGCGCCTGGCAACTGGATTTCAGTCTGGCCGGCGAACTGGGCGCCTTCGGTGAAAGTCGCCTGGCGGAGGAGGCCAACCTTGCCGCCTGAACTGCCCAGCCGCAAGCCCGATGGCTACCGGCTCCAGTTGCGCATCAGCGAAATTGGCAAGCTGGTGGCCATCGGCGACGGCATCGCCTGGATAGAAGGTTTGCCCTCGGCGGCGATGGATGAAATCCTGCGCTTCGAGGATGGCAGCGAGGCGCTGGTGTTCCACCTTGGAGTCCGGCGCATCGGCACCATTCTGCTCAGTCAGAAGGGCAGCCTCGCTGCCGGTGCGTCGGCTCATCTTACGGGACGGCGGCTGGACATAGGCGTGGGTAACGCCTACCTGGGCCGGGTGGTGGACCCCTTGGGCCGTCCCCTGGACGGCGGGCCGCCGCCCGAGACCCATCATAGGCGTAATCTGGAAGTGCCCTCGCCGCCCATCATCGCGCGGGACTTCGTGGCGCGGCCCTTGCTCACCGGCAACAAGATGGTGGATACCATGATCCCCATCGGCAAGGGCCAGCGCCAGCTCATCATCGGCGACGCCGGCACGGGAAAAAGCTCGCTGGCGCTGGACACGATCATCGCCCAGAAGGGGCGGAACGTGCTCTGCGTCTATGTTCTGGTGAGCCAAAAGCGCTCGGCGGTGGTGGCAACCATCGAAACCCTGCGCCAGGCCGGCGTCCTGGACATCAGTTGTGTGGTGGTTGCCGAGGCCACCGCCACGCCGGGGCTCAAGTTCCTCGCGCCGTTTGCCGGCTGCACCCTGGCCGAGGCCTGGATGTGGGCCGGGCGGGATGTCTTGGTGGTCTACGACGATCTATCCACCCATGCCCGCGCCTACCGGGAGTTGTCGCTCCTCCTGCGCCGGCCGCCGGGGCGCGAGGCCTATCCCGGCGACATCTTCTACCTCCATTCCCGTCTCCTGGAGCGCTCCACCCGCCTGGCCGCCCATCATGGCGGCGGCAGCATGACGGCCCTGCCCATCATCGAGACGGAGCAGGGCGAGATTGCGGCCTACATTCCCACCAACCTGATTTCCATCACCGACGGCCAGATCTATCTCGATCCGGCCCTGTATGCGCGGGGCTTCCTGCCCGCCATAGACATCACCCGCTCGGTGTCGCGCATCGGCGGCAAGGCCCAGGTGCCGGCCATCAAAATCGAGGCCGGGCGCATGAAGCTGGATTACCTCCAGTTCCTGGAACTGGAAGTGTTCACCCGCTTCGGCGCGCGGCTCGAAGCCGGCGTCGAGGCCAAGATCCGTCGCGGACGGCTGCTCAGGGAACTGCTCAAGCAGGAGCGACTCTCGCCCCTTTCGCCCGAACAGCACCTGGCCTGGCTCCTGGCCTATAACGAGGGTTTCCTGGATGGACGGGAAGGGCGGGCGGTCACAGCGCGCCTGACAGACCTGATGCAAAGGGCAGCCTCGGGCGGGCTAGGCCTGGCCGTTGGGCGGGATGCCTGGCGGGAAGCCGTGGCCACTTGGTTGGGGGAGATGGGCGATGAGCCGCAGGCGTGAGATCGGCAACCGGCTCTCAGCGCTATCCGATATCGCTGGCATCATGTCGGCGATGAAGGGCCTGGCGCTCATGGAGACCCGAATCCTGATGGAGTTCATGCTTAGCCAGCGCAGCATGGTGGCCGGCATCGAGGCGGCGGCGGCCGATTTCCTGGCGTCCCACGCGGAATTCGTCCCGCCCCCTGGTCCCTCCAGGGAGTTATGCGTGCTGGTCGGCTCGGAACAGGGTTTCTGCGGCGATTTCAACGAGACACTCCTGACGCGTATGGAGGCCCTGTGCCGGGAAAAAGACGCGCCGGTGCGCTGGGTGGTCGTCGGACGGCGCCTGGCGGGCCGGATGGGCGAACGGGCCTGTACCGAGTTGGCCTTGCCGGGAGCCGTGGTCGCCGACGAGGTGCCGGCGGTCCTGCTGCGCCTCACAAGGGAACTGGGCCGTCTCCTGGCACGGGACGAACTCACCGATTTCTGGCTTTCCGCGCTTTATCATTGCGAGGCCAGCGGTGATATCCGCCTGCGCCGCCTGCTGCCTTTACGCGACTTGCCGGCTCCCAGCCGGGTTCAGCCTTACCCGCCGGAACTGAATCTTCCTCCCGCGGAATTCCTGCGCGGCCTCATCGGCCACCATCTGCACGCCGCCCTGAACGAGGTGCTCTACAGCTCGCTCATGGCCGAGAACCGCCAACGCCAGGCGCACATGGATCGCGCCCTGCAAAGGTTGGACGAGGATACGGCCCGGCTCCGGCTCGCCTACAACACCCAGCGCCAGGAGGAGATCACCGAGGAAATCGAGGTGATCCTGTTGTCGGCCGATATGCTCGTGGAACCGGGCGAAATGCCATGAACCCAGTCGCTCGGGCCTTCGGGGAGATTCAACCGGGCGCTCGCCAGTGGCGCCGCCTTCGGGCGCTGGTTGCCGGGTAACCCTGGGGGTTCGATCCGGAGGGATGTTTGCGCGTCGGACTGGTTTTCCTGAGATGGGTCGCAAGCACAATGACGAAATCTGCGTCCTTTCTTGGTGGGCTTCGTCTTCCCAAGGCAATTCCTTTTCCATGGAGATGATCATGACGACCCAGTACACCCCGCCCGAATGGGCTTTTGAGTTTCACGGCCACCAATGTCCGTTCATGCCTCTGGGCTACCGTATGGGGCGGCTGGCGATGGAATATCTCCAGGTCGAGCATGAAAAGGATCATGGGTTCTTCGTTTTCCCTGAACTGGGTGAAGGCCATCCACAGACCTGTCTGATGGACGGGATACAGGTGGCGACCGGCGCCACATACGGCAAGCTTCTGATAGCCAAGACCTTCTATGGGAAGCTGGCAGCCACTTTCTACCACCCCGGCAAGGGTGCCGTCCGATTTTCGCTGCAACCGGATTTCATTGACGCCATGGGCAAGTTCGAATTCTTTGCCTACCGCAAGAAGGGCATCGAGCCTTCCAAAATTCCGGCCGAGGCCCGAGACGAAATTCTGAAGTGGGTCTATGAGCAGTCCGATGACGTGCTGTTCAAGATCGAGGCCAAACCCGACTTCAAATTCACCCCCGTCAAGGGGTCGTTCAACAAGTCCAAATGCAGTATCTGCGGCGAGTACGTATTCGAGCGTTACGTGCGCATGAAGGACGGGCAGCCAGTCTGCATCCCGTGTTCGGGTTTTTGAGGGGTGCGAGGCATGGCTAGTTCCGGGTACGCGCGCTCCCGCGTCGGAGGGGTGGCGGAGGGGTATGTCTCGTGGTGGCGGAGAATACCGGCCGCGCGCTTCGAACGCGAAGGTCAAAGAATGCGTCACCGTCCTTACCTTGTCGCGGCATTGCTGGCATCGTGTCTTTCCCTTGGTTTCAATATTCCCTGCCGGGCAGGAGAGTTGGGTGAGTTACTGCGGGCCGCGCTGGACAATCCGGCCGTCGCGGCATCCCGTTCTCTGGCTGAGGCGGCCGACTCGCAAACGAAGGCGGCTCAGGGCCGCTACTTCGGCCAGGCCACCTTGAGCTATGGCCGCCATCACTATGATGGCCCCCGAGTTGTGGGCTACTATGCCCCTGGCACCTCACCGCCGCCGCTTCTGGCCAACACTGTGGACGTAGCGGGTTTTTCCTATGTCCTGCCACTGGATTTCTTCGGCCAGGTTTCGGCCTCAGTGGCCAAGGCCCAGGGCGAAGCGGACGCTGCCCAACTCAGTCTCCGGCGCCAGCAACTGGCGAAACTCCACCAAACCCTGGGTGCCTATTACACCCTTTATGCACTGGAGCGGCGCCGGGAGGCTATGGACGCCTACCGGAACTGGGTGCAGGCGGTGGTCAAGCGCCTCGATACCGAGGTGAAGCTAGGCCGGAGCGCGCCGGTCCAAGCCCGTTATGCCCAAAGCCAACTGTCCCGCTTGCAATCGGACGAAATCCAGTTGGTCGGCGACATCGCCACCACCCAAGCCGGCCTGAATGAAGCCACTGGGCGGGCCGATTTCATGCCACGCGCAGCAAGGGTTCCTATCCCTGCTTGGCGAGACGTGGCTACCGATGACACTCTGGATGCCAAGAGCGCCAGAGCGCGCGAGGCTTCGGCTCAGGCCGCTGCGCGTGAGGCGCGGGCCGCCCTGTTGCCTCAGCTTGCCCTGGACGCTGGATATAGCCACAACGCTGCGCCCGATGGCCCGCACCGGGAGAACTGGGGTTACGGCGCCACCCTGACTTTGCCCCTGGGCGTAAGTGCCTTGCGCCAAGCCGATGTTGCCCGGGCCAATACCATGGCCGCCCAGGATGCCACGCGCTCCGCTCTGCGTGTAGCGGAAAGCACCCTGAAAACTCTGCGTAGCCAGTACGAAGCGGGGGTGAGCGACATCGCGGCCCTGAAAAAGGAAGTGAACTACCGGGAAGAACTCGTGAAGGTGGAGCGGGAGATGCAGAAACTGGGTAACCAGACCCTGGAAAATCTATTCCGTCACGAGGACGATTTGCTCGAAGCCTGTACTCGTCTGGCCCTGGCTCGCGCCCGTGTGGCGTCTGCCTGGTCGGGCATGGAGATGCTGGCAGGCGTCGAGCCCAGCGCCTATATCACTGCCCTGGAGGCAGGTACCGAGGACCGAAAAGGAAACACCCCATGAAGCTCAAGCCGATCATTCTCGTGCTGGTTATCGTTCTAGCCGGCGCGGCCTTGGTGGTACACAAGAAGAGGCAGTTGGCAGAGGAAAAACCGGCTGCGGCCATGCCTGTTGTGGTTTCGCTCAGGGAGGTCAAGACGGCGCCGGTCATCCTCACCGAACCGACCATCGCCGACGTTCTGGCCGTCAAGGACGCCGTGTTGTCCAGTCGGCTGAGTGCCTATGTGGTGTCCTTGCCTTTATTCGAAGGGCAGGCTTTCAAGCGTGGCACAGTCTTGGTCCGCCTGGCCATGAGCGCCGACGGCCATGGCCCGATGTTGGACAACTCACTGCAGGCCGAGCAGAGCGCCGCAGCGAGCGGCTATCGGGCGGAGGAGGAACGTCTCCAGCGCTCACGCAAACTTTACGATATTGGCGGCGTGTCCCTGGAACAATTGCAGGCCACCGAGGTGGCCACGGCGGCGGCTAAAGCGCGCCTCGTCGCATCCCGGGAGAATTTGCACAACACGACGCTTACGGCCCCGTTCGACGGCGTTGTCAGCCAGCGTCTGGTCCAGTCGGGGGATCTGGCCACGCCCGGTAAGCCTTTGTTGAAGGTGGTGGATATGTCCGCTGGGGTTCGTCTGGTGCTGGATATGCCCGACGGCGTGGTGCCGGCGGGCCTTCTGGCGGGCGGTCAAACCCTGCCGCTGACGCCTTGGCCGGAAGCCTCTCCCCAGGGTTCCCGTAGGTACGAGGCACGAACCTTTGCGCCGGGCTTCGCGCCGGGCAGCCGTGCCCCGGTCAAGGCAGTGCTGTTTTCCGGGCCTGGCATCCTGATTCCTCGGGGGTGTACTCTGAACAGTGATGCTCACCAGGCGACGGTGCTGCGCATCTCGGATGGCAAGGCTATGCCGCTGAGCTTGGTGCTGGCTGCTCAGGGGGAACAAGGCGCGGTAACCCTGGACATCCACGTTCAGGGAGCCATCGCTTGCGCCAGCCCGGATATTCTGGCTCGGCTGCAAGCCGGCGCACCCTTTACCGCCGGGAAGTAACCATGCTATTCGACTTCTTTTATCGGCGCCCCCTTCTGCTCGGCGTTATCCTGCTTATAGCCTCTCTGCTGGGGGTGATCGGTTACATCAACATGCCGCGCAACATGTACCCGGACATCGAGCGGCCGCAAGTGACGGTTGTCACACCGCTGCCGGGCGCTTCCGCCCTCACCGCGGCGCAGAAGGTGGCCCGGCCTATGGAACAGGAGTTGTGGTCGCTGGCCCAGGTACGCGACGTTCAGACCACGGACAAGAACGAGGTATCCATCGCCCGAGCAGAGTTCGACTACGACAAGGGCCTGAATGCCGCGCTCATTGACGTGAATAACGCCCTGTCCCGGGTGCGCGCCAAATTGCCGGCGGATACGCCACCTTCGTCGGTCTATGCCACAGGTGGCTTCACCAACCCGGTGCTGACTCTGGCCTTGTCCCCAAAGCCCGGCAGTGGCCTTGGCCTGGATGCAGTGCGTCTGATCGCGGAGAACGACATCCGCGCAGCCTTCGTGACCCAGCCCCATATCGCAAACGTAGAGGTCTTCGGAGGGTACGAGCCCGCGGTGCGCGTGGAATTTGATCCGTTGGCCCTGGCCCGGTACAACCTCAACCCGGCCAAGGCCCAGGACATCCTGGCCAAGGTGAATCGGGACTGGCCCCTGGGCGTCACCCAAAACGAACAGTCGGCCCTGACCGTGACGGTATATGGTGAACGGGCTACTGTGGAAGCACTGCGAGCGCTGCCGCTAATGCCCGGCGTGAACCTGGGGAATGTGGCGACGCTCACCCTGGCCCACGCCGAGCGTTTCTCCGCCTATCACGGCAACGGCCACGATGCCATCGCGGTCGCCATCCAGCGCCCGCCCGGCGGCGCAGTCCAGGCTGCGATTGACGATGCGGAAAAGGTGTTGCCGGCGCTCAAGGCCCGTTATTCAAACATTGATTTCTCCGTCGCGGACACCCAGGGTGAGTTGATCCAGACGTCCAACAGCAACATGATGGATGCCCTGCGCGACGCCATCCTGTTTACCGCGCTGGTGATCCTGTTCTTCCTCGGCAACTGGCGGGCAGTGGCGACGGCGCTGGTGAGTATCCCCCTGGTGTTTCTCGCCACCATGGGCATCCTGTGGCTGCTGGGGCGGGAACTCAACATCCTGGTCATGACCGGCATCATCCTGGCCCTGGGGATGCTGGTGGATGACGCGGTAGTGGTGCTGGAAAACATCGAACGGCACCTGAGCGAACTGCACGAAAACGTGCAGGATGCCATCGTCCATGGCACGCGGGAGGTGCTGGGGCCGGTGTTCGTCGGCACCCTGGCCACGGCGGCCGTCATCAGCCCCTTGATGGCGGTGGGTGAACTCCCCCAACAACTCTTCAAACATCTGATTCTGACCGTTGTGATCGCGGTGTTCGTGTCCTGGTTCATCGCTATCACCTTTATTCCCCGGCTGTCCGCTTTCTGGTATCGCAACGGCTTGCCGCCCAAGAACCGCCTGGAGCGTTTCATGGAGCGCCTCTACCAGCGCACCGTGGCGCCCCAAGCCGCTGGGTTCGAGAAACTGCTGATATTCAGTTTCAAGGGCGGGGTGGCGCGCCGCCTGCTCCTGGTGCTGCCCGCCTTCCTGCTCCTGGCGGTGAGCTTCAAGACGGTGATGCCCCTGATCGGCCGCGACGCCCTGCCACCCATGGACACCGGCCTGGTCAAGGCTCACGTGAAATTCAGCGCCAACGACACTGTGCAGACGGTGGAGAGGCGCCTGGCCGGCTTCGAGGTCAGCCTGATGAAAGACCCTCGCATCAAACGCGTTTCGGTGGCTTACGGCTCCGAGCCCGGCGTCCTGTCCCTTGGCTCGGGGCAGTTGCCGGCGGAAGCCACCTATACCCTGGCCTATGTCAACCGACTGGATCGGGAACAATCCAGTTGGCAGATCGAAGCGGAATTGCGCAAGAATCTCCAGGCTCTGCCCGGAGTAACCCTGGCCGACGTCTATGATACGGGTGCCACGATACTGTCTACCGTCAAGGCACCGGTAGATATCCGTCTCTATGCTGAGGACTGGCGGCTCCTGCCTGACGCGGCACAGCGGGTCAAGGCAGCGCTGGAACAGGTGCCCGGCTTCACGTCCGTCTCCACCACCTGGGACGCAGACACCGGGGAAGCGCAAGTGGTGCTGAACGAGGACAAGTTGCGGGCGCTCAATCTCACGCCGGACGCGGTGCTGTCCCAACTGCCGCTGAAGGGGGTCGCGGGCACGAGCCTGAGCAAACTGCCCACGGTCACAGCGCTGCCGATCCGGCTGTACTTCCAGGGACCCTATCGGGACGAGCCGGAGAACCTGCTGCTTCTGCCCATACAGTTGCCCGACGGGCACCGCCTGCCCCTGGCTGAGATCGCTCGCGTGGAGCGGGTGCCGGGGCTGGCGGTCATCACCACCAATGGTATGCGCTACACCCTGGATGTGCTCGCCTACCGCAATACGGCGCCCATCAGTTTCATCAAGGACGGCGCCATGGCGGCCACCGCCAGGGTTTTGCCTCCCGGCGTCAGCTTCGCAGAAATGGGCGACGACGCCGAGGGCAGCCAGTCCAGTAAACTCATGCTGACCGGGCTGGGCGTGGGAATACTGCTGCTCTTCGGCATTCTGGTGCCGGCCTATCGCAGCATCAGCCTGGGCGCACTGTCGGTGCTGATCCTCCCCCTCTCGGCTATCGGCGCGGTGTGGGGCTTGCTCGCTTTCGGCAAGGCGCTGGCCCTGCCAGCCATCCTGGGTACCGTGCTGTTGTTTTCCATCGTTATCAAGAACTCCATCCTGATGGTGGATTTCATACGCGAGCGGCGGGACGCGGGTGCCAGTGCGCTCGAAGCGGCGGCGGGTGCCGTGCGGCTGCGCTATCGTCCCATCCTGATGACCGCCTTCGGTACTATCGCCGGCATGATCCCCATCGCGATGCAGCGTGCCGTGGGCCTGGAACGGCTTTCTCCCCTGGCGGACGCAGCCATAGGCGGTTTGCTGGTCGGCACGCTACTGTCCCTGTTCTATCTGCCCATGTTCTACGTCTGGGTAACGAGCAGGAAGAAATGAAGCGCAAACAAACTTCGGATGGCAAGGTGCATCGCCCATGTGGATGACCACGATGGCACTGGCTACCGCAGCCGGTGTACTGCCCACGGCCTTATGGGGCCGTGAGTGGACAATGCGACGGCGCCTCCAACTCGAATACAACATCCGCATGGCGCAGTCACTAGGCCGCGCGGCCACTCTGCGTGACCATGAGACTGGGGCTCACAACTACCGGGTGACTTACCTGGCGAGCTTGTTCGGCGAAGCGTGCGGGCTGGATCGGTTGGTTATACGCAGTTTGATGAAAGGCGCATTTCTCCACGATGTGGGCAAGATCGGAATCCCGGATGCCATTCTCCTGAAGCAGGGGCCGCTTGACGAGCGAGAGCGCGCCGTCATGCGGGAACACCCGGTCATGGGCGTAAATCTCCTCTCGGACATGCCCTGGTTCCAGGATGCCATCCCAGTTGTTCGACATCACCACGAACATTTCGATGGCACGGGTTATCCGGATGGGCTGGTTGGGGAGGCGATTCCTTTTGTTGCACGCATTTTTGCGGTGGTGGACGTTTTCGATGCGCTGTTGGCAGCCAGGCCCTACAAATCCGCGTTTCCCATGCAGAAAGTGCTGAGTGCCATTGAGGAAGGCTGTACGCGACACTTCGATACCGCCATAGGGGAGGCATTTTTGCGGCATGCGCCGGATTTTTCCAATCAGGTGCTGGGTCGTAGCGAGCGGGAACTCAAGGAGATGTTGGAACTGCGGCGGCGCAGGATATTTGGTGTTTAGGTGCCCCTTCGCTGATCCCCATGTCCTGTCGGGTTCTGATTCCATGTATTTAGGTACCGCGGCACTGCATCTTTTTCACAACGGATTCGTCTTCGCTGTCGTTAGCACTTTTTGATAGGCATTTTTCGCCTCACCCGATATGACCGGAGCCAAGCACGTGCAAGCGATTACCTTCCGACTGAAATGCTGGACTATCGGGCAACCGCTGCTCTTTCTGCCTGTTCTGGGCGGGCTGTGGCTCACCCTCTATCAGGCGCTCATTCCGGCGGCCGAGGCTCTGGTCGCACTCTTGCCGGTGGCGCGCGACAGCCATCTGGGCAATGCGCTGCAATTCTTCTTCTACGACACCCCCAAGGTGTTGCTGCTGCTCACGGGCATCGTCTTCGCTATGGGCATCGTCCATACCTTCGTCTCCCCCGAGCGCACCCGCGCCATGCTCTCCGGGCGGCGTCTGGGGGTGGGCAACGTGATGGCGGCGAGCCTGGGCATCGTCACACCCTTCTGTTCCTGTTCGGCGGTGCCTTTGTTCATCGGCTTCCTTCAGGCCGGCGTGCCGCTGGGCGTCACCTTCTCCTTCCTGATTTCCGCGCCCATGGTCAATGAGGTGGCCCTGGCCTTGCTGTTCGGCATGTTCGGCTGGAAAGTGGCCGCGCTTTATCTGGGGCTCGGCCTGACCGTGGCGATCTTCGCCGGCCTGGTGATCGGCAAGCTGGGCATGGAACACCATCTGGAGGATTGGGTGCGAGCGATGCAGAACACGCAAGCAGCCACCGCGTCCCTGGATGCCGGGGTGGCCTGGGGTGAGCGTATCGAAAGCGGTTTCCACCATGTGCGCGAGATCGTCGGTAAGGTCTGGCCCTATATCATTGTCGGCATCGCCTTGGGCGCCGGCATCCACGGCTATGTGCCCGAGGACTTCATGGCCTCGATCATGGGCAAGGACGCCCCCTGGTGGTCGGTGCCCGCGGCGGTCGCCATCGGCGTGCCCATGTATACCAACGCCGCGGGCATCATCCCCATCGTCGAGGCGCTGATGGGCAAAGGCGCCGCCCTGGGTACGGTGCTGGCCTTCATGATGAGCGTAATCGCCCTGTCCGCCCCGGAAATGATCATCCTGCGCAAGGTACTCAAGCCCACCTTGATTGCCACCTTCGTCGGCGTGGTGGCGGCCGGCATCATACTGGTGGGGTACGTGTTCAACGCAGTGTTGTAGGAAACGAAGATGTTGCGCCTAAAAATGTACCTGTTGGGCTGCCTGCTACTGGCGACGACCGCCTTCGCCCAGACGCCTTGGGTGGAGACGGAGGGCGTGAACGCGCCTCGCGTCCATCTCTGGTTCTTCTGGTCCGAGACCTGCCCGCATTGCCAGGAAGCGCGCCCCTTCATCACCGCCATTTTGCAGGAGCGGCCGTGGGTCGTCCTGCATGCGCTGGAAGTCTCGCGCAACCGGGAGAATTCGGAGCGCTTCATCGAAATGGTCAAGGCCTTGGGCCAAGAGGCCGAGGCGGTACCGACCCTGATGTTCTGCGGCCGCACGGAAGTGGGCTGGCAGGACGCGGCGACCTCGGGCGCGCGTCTGCTCGCTGCACTCGACGCCTGTCGTGGCGGGCGTGCAGCGGCCTCGGCCCCGACCGCCGCGCCGATCTCGATCCCTTTTCTCGGCGAGATCAATCCGGCCGCGCTGTCGCTGCCGCTCATCACCGTCATCATCGCCGGGCTGGATGCCTTCAATCCCTGCGCCTTTTTTGTCCTGCTGTTTCTCTTGAGCCTGCTCGCTCATCAGAAAGATCGCCGCCGCATGCTGACGGTGGGCGGCATCTTCATCCTCGCTTCGGGGCTTATGTATTTCGCCTTCATGGCCGCCTGGCTCAACGTATTTCAACTGCTCGGCGCGCTGACCTGGATCACGCTGGCGGCGGGCATCCTTGCCATCGTCGTCGGCACGATCAACGTCAAGGACTTCTTCGCCTTCGAGCGCGGCATCACACTCTCGATTCCCGAATCGGCCAAGCCCGACCTCTACCGCAAGGCACGCGCCATCATCCAGTCCGGCAGCACGACGGCGATGCTGACGGCCACGGTGTTCCTGTCCATCGCGGCGAACTTTTACGAGCTGTTGTGCACGGCCGGCTTTCCGATGGTCTATACGCGCATCCTGACGCTCGCCGAGCTTTCCCCCACCGGCCGCTATGCGTATCTCGCCTTCTACAACGCCATCTATGTCGTGCCTCTGGCGCTGATTGTGCTGGCCTTCGTCGGCACCCTGTCGGCCCATAAGCTGACGGAACGCGAAGGCCGCCTGCTCAAGTTGATGTCTGGCGCGATGATGCTGGAACTCGGTTTGGTGCTGACGTTCCGGCCGGAATGGCTCAACAGTCTGGCGGTGACCGCCGCGCTGGTGTCCGTGGCGCTGGGAATTACTTTGGCGGCGGCGCGCTTAACCCGCGCCGGCCCGGTGGCTTGAACATAGACAGCCAGACCGTTGCGCGTGGTGGCGAATCTGCTGGCCGGCCTGCCGTTCCAACGAAAAAGGAGTTGCATCATGAACGATAAAGACATTCTGCAAAAAACACTCGAATTCCACGGCCACCGCTGCTGGGCCAGCGTAGCCGGCGTGCGCGCGGGGCTGGCTGCCCTGCGAGTGCTGAACGTCAAGCGATCCGGCGGGCGGCAACTACATGCTTTCGTGGAAATCGGCGAGGACCACGGGGGGATGTGCTTTGGCGACGGGGCGCAATACACCACGGGTTGCACCCTGGGCAAGGGCAATATGGAGAAGACGCCTTATGGCAAGCTCGCCCTTACCGTGATCGAGCGGGCCACGAACCGAGCCGTGCGGGTGAGCTACAAACCGACGCTGGCGAAACAGATCTCCGCCTCGCCCTTCATGGTCAAGCGCGGCCAGGGCATGGAGCCGGATCAGATCCCCGAGTCGGAACAGATGGAACTGGTCAATCTGGTCTGGAACGCTCCCGAGTCCGACGTGCTCACCCTCGGTGAAGTATTCCAGTTCGAGCGCGATTGGTTCCCCGAACTGATGGGCTGGGTGCCCTGCGCCGCCTGCGGGGAACTGACCGCGCGGGCCTATGTGCGCGTGCTGGGCGACAAGCACGTATGCATTCCCTGTTCCGGCTACGAGCGTTGACCGCATGTCCGCCTACCACATCCCGCCGGCCAACGCACCGGTCATTGTACTGACCCTGATTGGCACCGGAGAACCTTTGCTGCGCCTGGGAAAGCGGCTTTCCTGTGCCGCCGCCGGCCTGGGGGTGGCGCTTGACCTGGATATCCCCAAGGACGCCGAGGTCCTGGGTATTCCCGACGACCAGACCCCGGCGCTATTGGTGGATGGGCAGGTGGCATTCGTCGGGCTGCCGCGTACTGAGGAAATTGAAGCCTGGTTGAGAGAACGGATAGCGTGAGGGAGAGGGTAAAGCACATGACTCACTCGCATACCCTTTCCCGCGTACTCCGGGGCGATTACTGGAGTAGATGGATACCCGCCCTGCCTCTCATTTTCCCCTTGCTGCTTTTGCCTTTAGCGGCAGGATGGGGGTGGCGGAGGCTTGATCCAGTGTCTTTTGGGGCCAATCGCGAGACCGTCCTGATCGTGTTCCTGGGTTACATCGCCATCGTGCGCTTACTCCTGCTCGATCTGATGCTGTACTACATCTCCCGCAGGCGTCGTTCGGTCAACCTCGATTTGCTGCATATTGTGCTGATGTACCTGGAAGTGTCGGTTATTACCGTATTGTATTTCGCGCTGTTGTTTCAACTGATGGATGTTTTTACCCTGTTTCGCTATAGCGGCACGATGCCATTGGCGCAGGTACAGTCACTGGAGGTACATCCTCTCTCCGTGGCACTGTACATTTCAGTTGAATTGTTCACTACCCTGGGCTTGGGCGACTGGGTGCCGCAGACACTCAATGCCATGTGGGCCACCGGCATCGAGGCTCTGCTCGGATTCGTGCAGGGCGGCGTGTTCTTTGCTGTGCTCATCTATGCACACCAGACCGTGAGGGATGAATCATGAACCTGGCGAAAGCGGGGCGGCCTACCGATGAATGGACGCGACGGTGCTGTTCCTCCACACACAATGGCGGAGGCCAGCCATGATCGCCATTGCGGTCGCCGTTACGTTCGTGCTGACCACCGTGCTCTCGATGGCCGGGGTCGGCGCGGCCTTCGTTCTGATCCCGGTTTTTCTCGCCCTCGGCATCGAGTTGCACTCGGCCATGGCGACGGCCTTGCTGCTCAACGCCGTCGCGATGGCCATTGCTTCGGTCACGTTTATCCGCAAGGGCCTGGTGGAGTGGCGCATGGTTCTGCCGATGCTGGTGATTGCCGTTCTGGCTTCGCCGCTCGGCGTGCAGTTCAGCCGGGGAATGAATCGTAGCCTCTTGCTCTGGCTATTTGTCGCCTTTCTGGTCTTCGCCAGCCTGATGATGATGTTTTACCGCCCCAAGCACCGATCCATGGGGGATTCCATGAAGGGCGGATTATTGCTCGGACTGCCTGTCGGCGCGGTAGCCGGATTCGTCGGAGGTCTGTTGGGTGTCGGCGGCGGAAACATCATCGTCCCGGCCCTGGTGGCTGCCGGCCTGGAGCCCAAGCGGGCTTCCGCCAGCGCTTCCTTCGTGGTGATTTTCGCTTCCTTGTCCGGGTTTCTCGCCCATATCCAGGTGGCCGATCTGGGGCCGGCACTCCTCGGCGCGACGGCCCTGGCCACTGCCTCGGGTGCAGCCCTGGGCGCTTGGCTCGCGACCGAGAAATTGCGGGCCGACCAACTCAAGCGCATTATCGCGCTGGTCTTGCTGGCAGTCGCCATCAAGACCGCCTGGGGGCTGTTATGAGCACGCACGAGCACGATGCCGATCTTGCCCATGGCCAGGAACACGCCCACGTTCACTCTGCGGCTGGCAAGACGCTCCTCGTCGCACTTGCCCTCACCCTCGGTTTCTCCGGCGTCGAGCTGATCGCCGGCTGGCGCTCGGGTTCCCTGGCCTTGCTGGCGGATGCCGGTCACATGGTGAGCGATGGCGTCTCACTCGGTATTTCGGCCCTGGCTGCGTGGTTGGCCGCCCGACCGCCCAGCCCCCGGCATACCTATGGCCTGGGGCGGGCGGAACTATTGGTGGCACTGGTCAATGCGCTGTCCATGCTGACCGTGGTCTTCGCCATTGGCAGCGCAGCCTGGCAACGGCTGCAAAATCCGGGAGCCATTGATGGCGCGACCGTCAGTGTCGTGGCCGTGCTGGGGCTGGTGGTCAATCTCGTCGTGGCCTGGATACTCTCCCGCGGTGAGCGCAATCTGAATGTTCGTGCCGCCTTGCTGCACGTCATGGGGGATGCGCTGGGCTCGGTCGCCGCCCTCGGGGCCGGTGCGGTAATCTGGTTCACCGGCTGGACGCCGATTGATCCTCTGCTGTCCATTCTGATTGGTGGCCTGATTCTCGGTTCCAGTGTGCGGCTGTTGCGGGAAGCCTTGCACGCCACCCTGGATGGCGTGCCCTTCGGGATGGACATTGAGCAGGTGGGCCAAGCCTTGGCCAGGGTGCCTGGCGTGCGGGAAGTGCACGACTTGCATGTCTGGCCCATCGGGTCTGAGCGCCTGGCCCTGTCTGCCCATGTCCGGGTCGACAGTTTCGTTGCCTGGCCGCAGACCCTCCAGGCACTTACCGAAGTGGCCGGCAAGCTGGGCATCGGGCATGTCACCTTCCAACCGGAGAACGTGGCGGTAGGGCAAGCCATCCAATTCATTCCCCGCAGATAAACCCATACCGGCGCTTCTTCCCCGTCAATTTCCAGAGTGAAAGCCATGTCTGATTGTTGTTCTTCGCCAAGACCCGCCGTCCATCCGAGACAGCATCGTTGCCCGGCCAACGGCAAGGCCTATTCCGAGGTATCGGCCAGAACGATTGCCCACCACATCCGAAAGGCCTGGGAATGGCAAGCGGGGGAGTGTCGCTATTTCTATTGTGATGACCCGGATTGTGAGGTCGTCTATTTCGGGGAGGATGGCTCGGTCCTCCCGAAATCGGAACTCAGAACACGGATCGGCGCCAAGGAGGAGGCCTCGGATGAGGCATTGGTCTGCTACTGCTTCGGCGTGACCCGGGCAGACGCCTTGCACGATGCCGGGGCAAGAGACTATGTGCTTGGCCAGACGAAGCAGCGGAACTGTTCCTGCGAGACCAGCAACCCATCGGGCCGTTGCTGCCTGAAGGATTTTCCGGGCATCAAGAATGGGGGCTGACTGGACCGCCTTAAAACGGGCTTCGCATTGATAGGCTCCGACTCTTTGCCGATGCTTCGCCCCATTGGATGCCAATGCTTTTTCAGCGCTGAATTGTGACCCCTATGATCCCGAATCGAATGCACCAAGTTTTTTGCCTCGTGATCGCTGCTTTTGGCATGCTCGGCACCGATTTCTCCACGGCGGCGGATAGGGGAGATGGGCGGCCAATCCTCTCCGGTCGGCAAAGCTTGCGACAGTTGCAAGCTTTTGCCCTGGAAAACAACCCTGAGGTTTCTGCCAGTGCTTTCGACCGTCAGGCGGCACAGGCACGTACTGCAGGCGCGGTTGGTGCCCGACTCCCCCGGCTGACCATCGAAGGTGCTTATAACCGGTACGATCCGGACCTTCGTCTGACGGCAGCGCGTTACAACGGAGAACTGGGCGTCTTCGGCGATAGCATTCTGGCGACTGACTTGGTCCTGCGTCTGCCCTTATTTACCGGCGGGCGGCTGGTTGCCGAAGTGCGGGCGGCAGAGCTGCTCGAAGCCTCCGCTGGACAGCGCTTGGCGCGCTCACGCGGCGATCTCATCTACAACGTTGCCAGTTTCTATTTCAGCATTCTCGCCCAGCAACGCCTGATCACCGCCCTCGAACTATCCGACCGTGCCCTGGCGTCCCATCTGACTCAGGTGCAAATGGTCATTGCCGAGCACAAGGCCGCCGCGGTGGATGGCTTGCGCTCGGAGGTCAAACTGGCCGATATTCGTCAACGCCTGTTGCGTGAGCAAAACATCCTGGCTATTCAGCAGCAGTCGCTGCTCAATTTGTTGGGTGCAAACGGCAGCGCAGAGAATTTTTCGCTGGCCGACACTCTGCAGACGCCGCCTGCCGAAGCGGAAAACGTTGGCACCCTTGTTGATGCCGCCTTGCAAAATCGCGCGGATGTCATAGCCGTGCGCCATGAAACAGACGCGCAAGCGGCGCGTCTGGACGCTGCTCGGGCAGGACACTGGCCCACGGTCAATTTTGTTGGCGCGGTTGGCAACCGGGTCATGAGCAGCCCTTCACAACAACCCGCAGGACTATCGAACAACGACCGGGTTTCGCGCTTCGGCGTAACCGTCGAAATCCCAATTTTTGAAGGGGGCCGTACGACGGCACGCATTGATGAAGAACATGCCAAGCTGAATGCCCAGCGTGAGCGCCTGGAGAAACTTACACAGCAGGTTCGTCTAGAGATCGCCAGTGCCCGTGCCAATCTGGCATCAGCGCTGGAGCGCCTGAAGAGCACCGAGAAATCCGTGAGGTTAGCGACAAAAGTAACCGACATCGAACGTGAAAAATATGCGCTGGCCCGAGGAACCTTGCTCGACGTGCTTGACGCCCAGAGCGCCTTGCTCGATGCCGAGGCCACCCACATCAGGGCGTTGGCCGACGCCAATACGGCAAACGCCCAGTTACGCTGGGCCAAGGGGGAGACTGCGCAATGAACAAGCTGACGAAGCACGCCGATTACCGGACCCGATACCCGGCGATGAAGCTGGCCGCACTGCTGGTCGTGACAATTGCGCTCTCTGCGTGCAACAAGGAAGCCTCACGGGGTGAGGCTACCAAGACCAATGGCGGCGAGAAAGCGGCGGCAGTCCGCATCGAGACGCTGAGAAAAACACCGCTCGTTCTGACCCTGGCCCTGACCGGCGCGGTGGAAGCCAGTCGCATTGCGCAATTGGCGTCGCCTGCGGAAGGCCCGGTACTGGGAGTGAAAGTGCGCGAGGGAGACATCGTGACGAGCGGTCAAGTCATGCTGACCCTTGGGCGAACAGAAGGCGCCACGGCACTCGTTGCCTCCTTGCGCGAAGATACGAAAAAGGAAGAGGATAATCTGGTGCGCACCCGGCGTCTGGTGGAAAGCGGCGCGCTGGCCGGCGAGCAACTCGACATCGCGGTAGCCAATGCAGCCCGGATGCGCTCCCAGCTTGTCAAGGCGCAGGAAACGACCCGTGATTACGCAGTGCGCGCCCCATGGGGCGGCGTAGTCTCCAAAATGAAGGTGCGCGATGGCGATTTTGTCGGGCCACGCACACCGCTGGCTGAAGTCTACGACCCGAAAAGTCTGATTGTCCGCGTCGCGGTTCCCGAGCAGGAGGCCGCCAGCCTCGCCAATGACATCAAGGTCGACATCGAGCTCGATGCCTACCCTGGCAAACGGCTGGTCGGCAGTATTTCCCGGCTTTACCCCTACCTCGACCTGCGGACCCGCACACGCATCGCAGAAGTCACATTGAGCGCATCGCCCCGCTTGCTTCCTGGAATGTTCGCACGGGCGTATCTGGTGCAGTCGACCATTCCCGACGCCATCACCGTGCCGGCCCAGAGTCTACTCACCGCACCGGGCGGCGGTTCCGCCGTATTCGTCATGCAGGCGGGCAAGGCGCTTCGGCACAAAGTAGCGATTGGCGTTGAAGTAAATGGCCGGGTGCGCATTCTTTCCGGCATTGAAGCCGGCGAAGCCCTGATCGTCGCCGGGCAGGAAAACCTCAAGGAAGGTGCGTTGGTGCAGGTAGTGCAGGCTGCGGGTATCAAGAAGGCCGGAGATGTCGGCAAACCGTCGCCTTCCGGTGAACCCGTTGCACCGATAAAGGCCTCGCCAGCGACGGTGGCAGCGCCGACCGGTGGCAGGCCATGAGAATCACCGACTATTCGGTGCGCCGCCGGCTGGCGACCAGCGCCATCGTGCTGGCCTTGACTGTGCTCGGTGTCTATGGCCTGTGGCGACTGCCAGTCAATTTTTTGCCCGACATGACATACCCGATGGTCAAGCTCAATATTTTCTGGAGCGGTGCCACGCCGGAGGAGATCGAGCGTGGCCTGGCCGACCCGATCGAACGCCAGTTGATGACGGTGGACGGCCTCGACTATCTGGAATCCTCCTCCATCGAAGGCATGTATAGCCTGATTGCCAATTTCCGCTATGGCGTGGACATCAATACCGCCTACCAGGACGCCATGGCCTCGATGGCGCGCGTCGCACGCAAACTGCCCAAGGACATCGATCCGCCGGTGATCTTCAAGGCCGATCCGTCGCAGATCCCGATCTTGCAGCTGACAGTGCGCTCCGACCGCTGGGATCTGGTGCGGCTGAGGACGTGGACCGATGAATGGCTGCAGGACCAGATGCTTTCCGTTCCCGGCGTTGCCGGCACCGAAATTGTCGGTGGCTTGCAGCGTGAAATACGCATCCACCTTAAACCTGACGCGCTTGAAAAGTACGGACTCACTGTGGCTGGCGTGGTCAAGCGCGTGCGTGATGAAAATGTCGAACAGTTTGGCGGCCGGGTAACCAGTGGCCCCCGTGAAATCATCGTCCGCACCCTGGGCGAATACGCTTCCCTCGAAGACATCCGCAACATCGTCCTGCTACGCGATGGCGCGGCCAAGGTCAGTCTGCGTGACGTTGCCGAAGTTGTGGATGGCAGTCGTGAAGCGCGGGTCATTTCCCGCGTTAATCGGCATCCGGCGGTGAAACTGAGCATTCTCAAGCAAGCTGACGCCAATACCGTTGCCGTGGCGCAGGCGGTTGATAAGCGCTTGATGGAACTGAAGGGCGGTTTGCCGGAAGGCATTGAGCTTGGTATGCTGGAAAATCAGGCCACCTACGTGGTGGACGCCCTCAAGGGTGTGCAGAACGCAGCCATTGAGGCGGCGATTCTGGTGGTACTCATCGTCTGGTTGTTTCTCGGTTCCTGGCGGCAGGTTGTGGTTATCGCCGTCGTGTTGCCACTGATTCTGGTCTTGAACTTTGGCGTGATGAAGCTCGCCGGCTTCTCGCTCAACATCTTCTCGCTGGGCGGTCTGGTTATTGCCATCGGTGTGCTGGTCGACAACTCGATTCTAGTCATCGAAGCCATTTCGCGGCGTCGAGAAGAGGCACCGGAGGCGGCGATCAACGAGTTGACCGTGAACGCGACGGTGGATATCGGTCCAGCGGTCGTTGCCTCGACGCTGGCCTTCCTTGCGCTGTTTATTCCCTTCCTCATGGTGCCCGGCCTGGTTAGCCTGCTCTTCCGTGAGTTGATTCTGGTGGTTGCCGGCATCGTGCTGATCAGCCTGGCCGCCGCACTGACCGTGACACCGATGCTGACCGCCGCGCTTCTCGAAAAGATGCGGGCAACCAGTGGCCCCAGCCGCTTCGAGCGCCTGTTCGAGCGGGTGACCGATTCTTATGGCCGTCTGCTGGAACGCACGCTCGCTCACCGCTATATTGTGCTGGTCGGCTTCATCGTGATCGCCGTATTTGGGATCTATGCCATGAGCCGGCTCGGCAGTGAGTTTCTGCCCCAGATGGACGATGGCCGGATCATGGTCAAGGTGAAGCTGCCGACCGGCGCGGCGCTGGGCGAGACTGACCGGGTGCTGCGAGAAGTCGAAGCGCGCATCGGCGACGACAAGCGTATCGAGAGCCTGTTTGCCATGGCCGGTGGCCGGGCGGTGGGGACCGTGACCTACGAGGTTGCCAACGAGGGAGAACTGAACCTGCAACTGGTGCCGCAAAAGGCGCGAGCGCTGAGTACCGAGGGCTACATCGCTGAGCTGAGGCCCATCGTCACCAAAATTTCGGTACCTGGCGGCAAGCTGACAGTTTCGCAGATGAAGGTCAAGGGCTTGCGCAAGTTGGGCGACGCCGATATCGAAGTGAAGATCAAGGGCGCCGAGATCCAGCAATTATTTGCCATTGCTCGCCAGGCGGCGCAGACGATGAACGGCCTGAAGCATTTCACCAATGTTTACGTGGCCATGGATCTCTCCAAGCCAGAGTATCAGGTTCGTATCGACCGCGCCCGCGCGGCCGAACTGGGAATTTCGGTCGCCGACGTGGCGGATACGTTGCGCACCCTGGTTTCGGGAACAGTCGCCACACGCTTGCGCGAGGCAGGGCGCGACTACGATATCCGGGTCATGGTGCCCGAGAGCAGCATCAAGCATCGCAGCGATCTGGAAAACCTGCGTATTGCCAGTAGCCAGGGCGGCTTCGTGCGCTTGGCCGACCTGGCGCAGGTGCAAACTGCCACCGGGCCGGTAGAAATCGTCCGGGAGAATCAGGTCAAGATGGTGATCGTCCGTGGCGATGCTGCCGGCGTCAGTGTCGGCGAAGCACTTGCCGAGTTGCAGTCCGCCATGGCCAAGGAGGCGCTACCGACCGGCTATCAGATCGCCTACGGCGGTCAGGCGCAGATGATGGGGGAAATGGCTCAATCGGCACTGATGATTCTGGCCTTCGCGTTCTTCTTCTCCTTCATTGTGCTGGCCGTGCAGTTCAACAGTCTCAAACTCCCCGCCCTCATCCTCGGTAGCGTGCCCTTCTGCCTGGCCGGCATGTCTGGCCTGCTGCTCGCCACCGGCAAGCCGCTCGGTGCTCCGGTGATCATCGGTGTCCTGGTAGTCATCGCCGCTGTAGTTAACGCTGGCGTGCTGCTGTTCACCTATGCCCGCATCCTGCAGGAGGAACAGCGCATCCCGGTGCGCGAATCTATCCTCCGAGCGGCGAAGCTACGCCTGCGTCCGCGTGTCATGGTCACGACTGCGATTTTGATCGGGCTCGTTCCTCTGGCGCTGGCGCTTGAAGCCGGCGGCGAGATGCTACAGCCGATGGCCATTGCCGCCATCGGTGGGCTACTGATGGAAAACTTCGTTTCCTTGTTCCTCATGCCTTGCCTGTATTTGCTGGCCAACCGCGAGCCTGTGGAAGCCGGATGATGATCAGGGGGATCTTCCTTGCTGTGCCTGCTAGCTTTCTCATGATGGAAATCGTGCTGCTCGCCGGCTATCTGTTTATTTGGGTGCTTTAGGGCTTGTTCAGATGATCCGTCTGCTTTCGACAGTGACTTTTCTGCTCTTCCTCGTTGCCTGTAGCAAAGAGGGTGTTCGCGTTCCGCCATCCCCAGGCGTTCGCTTGGTACAAAACGCGACGAGTTCCGGCCTGCCGACTGTGGCTGAGTTCGGTGCCGAAACCTGCGCTTCCTGTCGCCAGATGAGGGGAGTGCTCGATAAGGTCGCACACCAGACCCAGGGAAGAGCGCATGTGTTGCTGATAGACATCACCAAGGACTGGCCGGCCGGTGAGTTTTTTCGTATCCAGTTAATGCCTACCCAAGTTTTTTTCGGCCCCGACGGACGCGAGGTGTGGCGGCATATGGGCAAGCTCTCCGAGGCGGAAGTCATGGCTCGTCTGGACGTGAAGCATTGAAATCATGATCGAGGCCGAATCCCTGATTTCCGCGTACCCCGTAGCAGCTGCCGCGACGGCGTTGCTGGCGGGTGTTGCGTCCTCGGTGTCGCCGTGCACGGTGGCGGCTGTACCTCTGGTGGTCGGGTACGTCGGCGGCTACGCCGGTGGTAGCCGGCAGAGGGCGTTTTCCTACACTATGGCCTTCGTACTCGGCCTGTCGCTGACGTTTACCGGCGTCGGGCTCGCGGTGGCGCTGGCCGGTGCGCTTTTCCTGCCGGCGGGCGGATTCTGGCAAGGATTATTGATCGTCGTGGCGCTGGTTGCCGGTATCAGCCTGCTTACCGGCCGGGCACTGCCTGGCATCGGCGGCGGGCAGTGCGGCCCGTCTGTTGCCATGACGGGAATGGGCGCGTTGGGAGCCTTCCTTACGGGTGCGCTATCGGGCGTTGTTTTCGCCCCCTGCGCCACGCCTGTCATGGTCGGTATCCTGGCCCTGATCGGCAATCAACGCAATGTGCTTTTCGGCACCCTGCTCATGTTCCTCTACTCGCTTGGCCACGGTGCCCTGCTGCTGGCAGCCGGCAGTTCAGTGGGGTTCGCCCAATGGGTAGCACACTCGCGCTGGGCGGGGCAGGTCAATTGGGTATTCACCCGACTAGCCGGCGCGCTGCTGGTGGGTTACGCACTCTATCTGGTGGCCGGCAGATTTGGTTGGTGGCCATGAGCCAGCCGATCAAGCTTCTGTTGCGCCAGCACGGGCGTTCGCTGGCATTACTCATGGCACTGGGGTCAGTAGGTTTGGTCCTGCTCGCGGTCGTGCTGACCCGTTTGCTATCGCTGGAACCATGTCATCTCTGCATCTTCCAGCGCGTGATCAACCTCGCTATCGCTGTGGTGCTTCTGGCTGCATTCTGGAGATGGCGGCAACCTTTCTTGCGTTCTGTCGGGGTGGCGCTGGGCACGGTGTTCTCTTTGGGGGGTATGGCGGTTGCCGGCCATCAGAGCTGGTTGCAATGGTTCCCCGAAAAGAGTTTCGGCTGTGGCGGCGGCCAACCCGATCTCATCGAACAATTGGTCGAGTGGCTGGGTCAGCAAGCGCCGACGCTATTTTTGGCGACGGGATTATGCGAAAGCAAAGAACTGGTCATCCTCGGCCTGTCGCTTGCCAACTGGTCTTTCATCTCATACGTCGTCCTTTTTGCGGGCAGTACGGCACTACTTTTATTTACCAGGAACGAAAGGAAACCATCATGAAGAACATCAAGGTACTCGGCACCGGTTGCGCCAACTGCCGCAACACCATCGCACTCGTTGAAGCGGTGGCCAAGGAAAAAGGCATCGAGGTGGCGCTCGAAAAAATTGAAGATCTGCAGGCTATCATGGGCTATGGCGTGATGTCGACGCCGGGTGTAGTCATCGACGGCAAGGTGGTTCATGCCGGTGGCGTGCCCGCGCGCAGCAAGGTGGAAAGCTGGTTCTAAGAGCCTCACCGACGCCATCGATAAGGGCACGCGATCGGGGCGCTTCTTCTTTCACGTCATGGCCAGTCTGGCTGAGATGGAACGGGATCCGACGGTGGAGCGCACCCGCGCGGGCCTGGAAATCGCTCGCCAACTTGGCCGCAAGGTGGGTGTAGCTGCGGCGGCTACGAAACTCCGTTCATCCGCCAGGTAGCGGATGGCCTGTCCAAGCGTTGCGCGCTGATTCCCTGACTGGCGGAGGCGCCCGTTGGACAGTCGGGCCTTCAGAACGTGGTGCGGTAGCCTGCGTTTACATTGACGGGGTGGCCGGAATAGCCTGCGTCGATTATTACAACCCGAACACCCTCCGATCTGATCCACATGGCAGCAGACACACGTCGCCTTTCGATACTCTCCGCCGAAGAAATCGTTGCTCTATACGATCTGCCGCGCTTTGATGCGAACGAGCGGCAATTTTACTTCGACTTCAGTCCATCCGAGCGGGCTGCCATTGACGCCATCCATACCAGGACTGCTGCAATCCATTTGGCGCTGCAACTCGGTTACTTCAAGGCCAAGCGCCGCTTCTTCATCATCGACCCGTCCATCGTCACCGCGGATGTTGCCCACCTTGTCCAGCAATACTTCCCGGACTGCCAGGCGATCAAGCTCAAGCCGTTGACCAAGCCGACCCGGCTGGAACAGCAGCGGATCATCCTGACGCTGTTTAATTGCCGCCTGTGCGGACAGCCGGAAAAAATGGCGCTTGAGGGCAAGGCGCAACGCTGCGCGATGCTGTCCACCCAGCCGGTGTTCATCATCCGCGAACTGCTCCAGTACCTGGAGGGGGAACGCCTTGTCATCCCTGGCTATACGACATTGCAGGAGATCGTCGGTCGTGCAGTCAGCGGGGAGCGGCGGCGCATCACAAAGTTGCTGGGCGATTCCATGACCTCCGAGGTAAAGGGGCAACTCGACGCCTTGCTGCATGCGGATGACTTCGTGTTCCGCATCAGCGCCTTGAAGCGCGAAGCAAGGGACTTCAGCTATGGCGAGCTGAAGCGGGAAGTTGAACGCCGGCAGATATTTCAGCCGCTGCATGACTTCGCGAAAAATTTCCTGACACAGGCGGGCCTCTCTGTCGAGAGCGGCAAATATTATGCGTCGCTGGTGAAGTTCTACACGGTGTACAAGTTGCAGCGCATGGCACCCGAAACGACGCGCCTTTATCTGCTGTGCTTTGCCTACCATTGCTTCAGGCAAATCAATGACAACCTGATCGACGCCTTCCTCCACCTGGTGCACCAGTACGAGAGCCATGCGAAACGCGCGGCGGAGGAGGCCATGCAAAAGGCGCTGGCCGACACCAGTGAAAACCTTGAGGCCGCCGGCGAAGTGCTGAACCTGTTTGCCGATGCCGAAATACCGGACGACACGCCTTTTGAGGCCGTCAAGGAGCGTGCCTTCACTTTCCTGGATGCCGAGCAGATTCCGGTGGTGGCGAACTATTTGCGCAATATCGCGTTCGACAAACGGGGCTTCGAATGGTCCTACTACACTGCGCTGTCGATGACCATCAAACGCAATCTGCGGCATCTGTTTTGTGAACTGGATTTCGCGGGACGGGTGGAGAATGCCCCCCTGATGGAAGCGATCATCTTCCTGCAGGACCTGCTGCGCCAAGGCAAGGTGCCGCGCCAGGTGAAGTCGGAGCGCTTCCCTGTGACGGTAATTCCCTCAGCACTACGGCGCTACCTGTACCACGAAGCACCGCCGGACCAGGCGAAGTCCGATGCGCCGGCGGAACCGCGCCTGGATGCCGACCGTTACGAATTTCTGCTCTACCGCTTGCTACGCAAGGAACTCGAAGCCGGCAACATCTATGTGAAGGACAGCCACGAACACCGCCGTTTCGAGGATGACCTGATCAGCGACGAACGCTGGGCCAACCGGGACGAGATCCTGCGAGAGATCGGTGCGCCCTTGCTGCTGGCCCCGATCAAGGAAACGCTGGGCAATCTACGCCAGCAGCTTGAAGACAAGATCAAATCGGTGAATTTGCGCATCAGCGACGCGATGAACGAACATATCAAGGTCAGGGGTAAAGGGGAAAAGCGGCGCTGGACGCTGATCTATCCGACCTCTAAAGAACCCGATAACAGCCCATTTTATGCTCGGCTACCCGGGCTTCCCGTGACGGATATGCTGTGGTTCGGGGCGAGGGAAACGGGTTTTCTGAGCGCTTTTACGCATGTCCTCGACCGCTATGCAAAGCAGGTACCATCCCCACGCGAACTGCTGGCCGTCATCATTGGCATGGGCACCAACATGGGACTCGGCAAGATGGCCGAAGTGTCAGGCCTGAGCCACGCAGCCTTGATGAATGCCGCACGCAGCTACCTGCGCCAGGAAACCGTGCACGCCGCAAACGACGCGATCAGCAATGCCACGGCGAGACTGCCTGCGTTCCAGCTCTACAACATCCGCGATGCGATCCATTCGAGCAGCGATGGCCAGCGCTTTCAGACACAGACCGACACCATCAACGCCCGCTATTCGCCCAAGTATTTTGGCCTGGAGAAGGGCGTGAGCGCCAACACGCTGGTTGTAAACAATGTGCCAGTAAATGCTAAAGTCATCGGCACGCACGAGCACGAGAGCCACTATGTGTTTGACCTGCTCTACAACAACACTTCCGACATTCAGCCCGAATTGCATTCAACCGACACGCACGGCACGAACCAGGTGAATTTCTGGATATTGCGTGCCTTCGGCTACCAATTCGCGCCGCGTTACCGCGACTTGCACAAGAAAATGGACAAGCTGGTGGGATTTTTCAATCTCAGCCACTACGGCGACGTGCTGATCAAGCCCCACGGCAAGGTTGACGAAGCCTTGATTATCGCCGAATGGCCGAACATCCTGCGCATCATGGCCTCGCTGGCGCAAAAGGATGTCACCCAGGCCACCATCGTGCGCAAGCTCAGCAGCTACAGTCGCCAGAACCAGACCAAGAAAGCCCTCTGGGAACTCGACAACATTTGCCGCACGATCTACCTGCTGGATTTTGTCGATGATGTCACCTTGCGCCAGGCCGTGCAAAAGGCGCTGAACCGGGGGGAGGCCTACCACCGCTTCCGCCGTTCGGTTTCCTACGTTAACGGGGGCAAGTTTCGCGTCAAAACCGAGGCGGAACAGCAA
>Ga0334722_10001646_pt1 | contig 27219 bp, 22 predicted proteins | sample C3_bottom_MG_FD_207210 | JGI IMG/M metagenome (GOLD analysis project Ga0334722, IMG submission 207210) | Sediment microbial communities from Yellowstone Lake, YNP, Wyoming, USA - C3_bottom | ecosystem: Environmental > Aquatic > Freshwater > Lake > Sediment | place: USA: Wyoming | collected... | reverse complement strand
GTGTTCTCCTGTGATTCGGTCTCTGCGTAAGTCCTCAATAAAGGCTCCGTACCGGAAGGACGCATGAGCAGCCAGCAGTCATCCTCGAGGATGATCTTCAGGCCGTCTATGGTGTTAGTATCCTGCACTTTCCTTCCCAAGATGGTCTTGGGGAGCTTTTTCTTGAGCTTTACCGCGAAAGAGTGTTTGTTGGGGATGGCTTTTTCAAGCTTCACGTCCCGCCGGACGAAAGCCGACCTGCCGTAGCGCGTTTCCACGTCCTTATATATTTCGGAGATCGTCTTTTTGGTCTTCACCGCCATCTCCATGAACATAAGCGCCGTGAGAATGCCGTCCCGTTCCGGGATATTGCCCTTCCAGGCGTAGCCGCCGGATTCTTCCGCGCCGAACGAGACGTCCTCGGAGATCATCTTTTCGGCGATATACTTAAATCCTACCGGGGTCTCTTCGAACTGCAGGCCCGCGCCCTTGGCGATACGCTTTGTCAGGTATCCCATGGAAACGGCCTGGGCGACCTTCCCCTTAAGGGTGTTGCGTTTCAAAAGATAATCCAGCAGCATGGGCGCTATCTGGCAGGGAGTCATATATACTCCCTTATCGCTGACCAGCGCGAAGCGGTCGGCGTCCCCGTCCAGGGCTATGCCCATTATGGCTTTCTTCTTCTTGACCGTATCGATAAGCTCGGAAAGATGCCTCTCCACCGGTTCCGGGGTGATGCCGCCGAAGAGCGGATCGGAAGCCGCGCGGAGCTTTATGATATTCTTCGAGCCGAACACCTCATCCGCGACCTCCGCTCCGGCGCCGTACATAAAATCCACGACGACCGGGCCGGGAAGCCTGGAAAGGATCTGGCTGATGTTGGCCTTGGAGCCCAGGTAATCCACATAGTTCTTCTTGAAGGATTTCCTCGGCGCGGGAGCCACGGCGTTGCGCATGGGCACCGCCTTTGAAATGTAGTTCTCAAGTTCCGCCGTTACCGAAGGGGGCGCCGAACGGCCGTTCTGTTTCATCTTGACGCCGTTATAGGAATACGGGTTATGACTGGCGGTGATCATGACGCCAAGCCCGAACTTGGAAGTGGTGAGATAACTCACGGCCTGGGTAGGCAGCGGGCCGTCGGAAACCACGCACACGACGCCGTTGGCCGTAAGCACGTCGGCCGCCGCGGCCGCGAAGCGGTCCGACATGAAGCGCCGGTCATAGCCGATGAACACGCTGGGCTTCTCGGCTACGCGCATGTTCTTATAGGCGATATAGTCGGCCAGCCCCTGCGCGATCTTACGCACGGCCTCGTAAGTGAAGTCCCGGGCGATAACGCCCCTGAACCCGTCCGTGCCGAAAGTTATCTGGTTCGGATGCGAACTCATAGGCACGAACCGCGCCGGCAATTTGATGCGAGCATTAAATGTCCTTATAAAACCGCGAAACCCGTCGGCCCCGTCCGGGGCTCAAATTTGAACGTTAATGGATATATTATTAAAAATAAAGTGTTTAGTCCACCGGGAAGCTGCCATACCCGCGGGAGGCGGGCGGGCGTCAGAGGAACCGGGAGACCTTATCCCGGGAAAGCAGCAGCCCTTTGGTCAGCGCCCTGGCGGGAGCCGCCATAAGCTCGGGAACGGGCAGGGACCCGTCCAGAGCGATAACCCCGCTGATGCCGTTCAGCCTCAACAGGCGGCGGTCGTTCACGGCGGTCGAGCCGCAGATCACCAGCACGGGTTTATTATGCCGGCGGGCGAGCCGCGCTAAGGCCACGGGCGCCTTGCCGCGGAAGCTTTGCGCGTCAAAACGGCCTTCGCCGGTGATGACGAGGTCGCAGCGCTTCACCGCGGCCTCAAAATTCAGCCGTTTTAACGTAAAATCGGCGCCGCCGGTCAGTTTGGCCCCGAAAAAGGCGTAAAGTCCGGCCCCAAGCCCCCCGGCCGCCGCGCCGCCCTTTAGGTCCTTGATCTCCCGGCCCAGTTCGCGTTCGACCACGCGGGCGTAATGAAGCAGAGCTTTTCCCATGACGGCCACATCCGCCGGCCCGGCCCCCTTTTGGGGACCGTAGACCCTGGCCGATCCGCGCGGTCCGGTCAGCGGATTATCGACATCGGTCAAAGCTATGATCTTGACGCGCGCCAGACTTGCCGCGTCAGCCGGCGGAAGTATCTTCTCAAGTTTTAAGAGACCTTTGGCGCCTGGCGGAACGGGGTGGCCGTATTTGTCCAGCAGTCTGAAGCCGAAACCGGCCGCGCAACCGGCGCCGCCGTCGTTGGAGGCGCTGCCCCCCGATCCCACGATGATCGTGCGCGCTCCAGCCCGGACGGCGGCCCTGATCAGCCGGCCGACTCCAAAAGTGGTGGCATCCAGGGGTGCGAGCTCGCGTTTTGACAAGTATTTAAGCCCTGAGGCCTCGGCCATTTCTATAACCGCGGTCGTCCCCATCAGGACCCAGTTGGCGCGCACCGGTTTCAACACCGGCCCGGGAACAGTAAGCGTTCTGCAACGACCGTGACCGCGGAACAGGAACGCTTCAAGCAACCCGTCCCCCCCGTCGGAAACCGGCAAAAGTCCGAGCTTCGCGCCCGGCGCAAGAACTTTAAGCGCGCGCGCTATCGCCCGCGCCGCCTCCAGCGGCCCAAGTGTTCCTTTGAACGCATTAGGAGCTATCAAAATTTTCATAAGTTTATGCCGGCGGCTGCCGGTTCGCGGGTCCTGTCAGGGGCCCGGAACGCGGAACCGGCGTCGCGCACACCGTGCGCGCGCCTCCGTTCCTCGGCCTCCGCGCTTCGTATGCTCGGCCTCCGGACGGTTCCACTTATCCGGTTCCCCTGCCACCCGCTCCACTGATACCCGCCGGCCAAGCCCCGTACCTTCTAAAAGCACAACATCATTTTATCCCCAGCAAAGCGCCCTGTCACTACTGCTGACCACTTTTATTTTATAGAAGAGGTCGGCCTTTCGGGAATTCAGTTCTTAGGTATCCCTCAACATTTTTTGCGAGATTTGTCATTTCATTCGTAACGTCACAGTAAAGCTGAAGACGCAACGGGTAAAAGACCCCGCCGATAGGAAAGTTTCCCTCCACTGGTGGAGACTGAACAGCCATAGCGACTATTGTTGGATGAGCCATCTTGTGGAGTCGCTTGTAAACACGAAGGAACTGTTTTCCTGCCTCACTTGTTACCATATCTCTTCGCTTTGTAAAAATTTCTACTGACTTGGTAACGGAAAACCTACCCTCACGATATGCCTTGAATCTTTCTTTGTCTTTATCGATGAGGATTGCCGTAGCAAAACCTTCGAGAGCGCTTCGCAGGACACCTTGGCATAAGTCACAGTATCCCGCACGGAGAATCTCAACACATCCAAGGAGATCATTAATTACCTTTCGGAAAGCGGCGAGCACGAATGCTTTTTGCTTTAGATTATTGTCGGGCCAATCGGATAGCTTCGCATCTTCCGTGATCTCGGCATCAAGCGCTGCATCAAGCACTTTATAAAAGGCGTCGAGTTCTGCGGCTAGCACCCGATCATATCCTGAGCGAATCAACGCGCTATCCTCTTCCACTATTTTGCGAGCAAATTGTTGCATAATTTATTTAACAAGGTTGGGGAAATAGGGATAGCGGCCATTTGTTTTGCTTTTGGGCAGCCTCTATGTTTTGCCTGCAATCCTCTCGCTTAATTCTATTAAATACGCGACGGACTTGCACGATAGAAGATGCTGCTTTTTTTCTGTTGCCGGCGGGTATCGGTGGAGGGGTGCTGGCGGGGCGGCGGGTTAGCAAAACCGTCCGGAAGCCCGAGCTTGCGTAAGCGCGAGGGCTGAGGATCGGAAGCGCGGCCACGGTGTGGCCGACGCTGTTTTTGCGTTCCGCCGCCCCGTCAGCGCACCGAACTGGCAGCCGCCGGCGTCAGGGACTCAATATAAAACTTGGCGCCGGAAATGATAGAATAAACTTCATGAGCATTGCCAAAGCGGCGGCCGTTTACAGGTATCATACGGGCCTTTATCTGAACATTACCAACCGCTGCCCCACCGCCTGCGTCTTCTGCATAAAGAATAAGTGGAAGATGGATTACCGCGGCGCCAACCTGGACCTCGCCGGCGCGGAACCGGACGCTGAAACCATTTTGGGATTGATAAAAGCGGAGTGGGCGCAAGCCGCTTTTGACGAGATAGTTTTCTGCGGCTACGGCGAGCCGACCATGCGCCTGGACGTCCTCCTGGCGGCAGCCGGCGCCGTCAAGAGCGGTAAATTGGCCCCGGTACCCGCCGCCCTGCGCGTGCGACTCAACACCAACGGCCTCGGCGGACTCGTGAACGGGGAAAACATCGTCCCAAAACTCAAAGGCCTCGTGGATTCCGTGCACGTCAGCCTAAACACGGCCGACCCCGCGCAGTGGCTGGCCATAATGCGGCCGGGGAAAAAATACGCGGAAAAAGGTTTTCAGAGCGTGCTCGACTTCATACGCGCCGCGGCCCTGGTCGTCCCGGAAACCATGGTCACCGCCATAAGGGACAACGGCGTGGACCTGGAAAAATTCACCGCCCTGGCCAAAGAACTGGGAGCCGTCCCGCGGCTGCGGGGCAGGCTGGAAGAATAAAGATATGCTGGAAAGAAAATCGATGCTGGTAGCGGTCGCGGTGGCGGCGCTGATCTTCGTCAGCGTGCCCAGCGTCATATTCCATAACGCGCTCGTTAAATACCTGAACTTCATGGGGCACTGGAGCGTGGCGAGCGTAAAGCCTTCGCGGAACGCGCAGATCCCCCCCATGCACATCAGGCCGACCGACCAGAGGGCCGACGCGGCCCAGCCGGAACTGCGTTTCGTTAAATTCACCATCAGGATCGCCAACGCCAAAACGGTCAAGATCGCCAGCGATTTCAACAACTGGAACCAGGACTCGCTCCCGCTGGTCAAGCGTGAAAAGAACGTCTGGGGAACCGTCATCCCGCTTCCGCCCGGCACATACCAGTACCTTTACAGCATAGACGGACAGCTCATGCTGGACCCGCTCAATCCCGACACCGCCATTCTGGGCGACAGGAAAGTCTCCGTAATTACCGTAAAATGAACCGTTTTCCCCGGAAAGCCCTTATTATGAAAATATTCGCGCTATTGCTGATCAACACCGCTCCGCTGTTCGCGGGCACGGCGGTGCTGTGGATACCGCGCGAACACTCTCAGCTGGACGATGTGATCGCCCGTTTTACAAGCGTCAAGGACCTGAAAATGACCGCGGCGCCGGGAGAGCTCCCCGAGCCCCTGGCGGAAAAGATAAAGACTCTTGCGGCCGACGGCCGCCTTGAACTGGCGGCCAGGCCGGCCGGCGACCCTCTCATCCCGCTTTTCTATTATCCCCGGGAAGAGTCCGTGCGCTGGCAGAACAAACCCTCCAGCGCCGCTTTCACCAACGACCCTTTTTTCATCGCCCTCAGGATAAGCGACGCGCGCGACGCTTACGCCAGGAGCCTTAAACGCCCGCCGGAAGGCTTCGTCAGCGCGCCCGGCGGGACCGTGGCCGAATACATCCCCGTGGTCAGAGCGCTGGGATTCAAGTGGCTGGCCGCGGGCCCGTTCACATCCACCGCCCCTTTCAATTTCATCAACGCCGAGGGCGTGGCCCTGGTCCCGTTCTCCACCGCCCCCTCACAAAACTACCAAAGCGCCTCATCGCTGGCCACCGCAAAGCTCAACGGCGCCGCGGATACGCTTCAATTCCTGGTATTCGACGAGACTTCCGACGGCCCCGGAGCCGACTCGCGGGCCGCGCTGCTGGCTTTTCTTTCGGCAGGAGAGCCCCGGTCTTACATGACGGTCTCGGAGGCGCTCGCGACCGCGGTCTCGACCGCTATGTCCGCGGCCCAGGCGGCGCAATTCACGGCGCCCTGGAGCGGAGATTACACGCCCTGGGCCGGCGCCCCCGTACAGTCCGGCGCGCTGACCGCCTTTGCCAGGACCAGGGGAGAACTCATGCTCCACCTCAACGCAAAACAGGGCGACTACAAGGCCGCCAAAGCCGCTTTCACCGAATATTTCTCCGTGGAGTCCGGGCCCAAGCTGCTTAAACTTTCAGACCCCGACCCCGACTCGGCCAAGGAAACGGAGATCGAGATACAGAACGCGCTGGGCAACGCCTACCGGCTCATGGACAAGACGCCGCCCGGCTGGCTTTTTTCCACGCTCGCGGACATGAAGGAAACCACGGAGGACTCGGACAAGGTGACGGTTAAAAGAACCTCGGACAGCCTTACCTTCGTCAACGCTTCCCGCCCGCCGTCGCCGCCGGCCGGCGTGTCCGCCAAAGGTTCCGATCCCGATAAAATATGGAAGCTGGCCGGAATGAACGTTTCCTGGACGGACAACGACATCTTTTTCGCCTTCACCCCTCTGGATAAGCCCGGAGCCGCCGCGGACGCGGCCTTTTCCGGCGCCCGCTTCGACCTTTACATCGACGTTAACAACCGCCCGAGGGCCGGTTCCACCCGGCCGCTGAACGGCCGCGCTGGCAGGATCTTCCCCGATAACGCGTGGGAATACGCGCTGGAGGTCTCGCCTAAAAAAGCCGCTCTCTACGCCGCCACGGCCAAAGGCCCGCAAAAAACGTCGAATTTGACGACAGACTTCAAGGATGGCTCCTTCACCGTGCGCGTGCCCAGGACCGCGCTCCGCGGCCAGCCCGGGCGCTGGAGCTATGCCGCTTTCATGCTGTACACCCCGGACGATAAAGTTTTTGCGGTCACCGACTTCCTGGCCGAAGATTTCTCGAACGGTTACTATTACGCGGTCCGGGGGAACAGATGAACAGGGACAGGATAATAAACTTCGTTGACGGCTACCTGGACAGCAAAAGCATAAAAGATCGCTCGCAGAACGGCCTGCAGGTGGAAGGAAAGATGGAGGTCGGGAAAATAGTTTTCGGCGTGTCGGCCTCGCTCGAACTCATCCGGCGCGCGGCGGCGGCCGGCGCCGACATGATAGTGGTGCATCACGGCCTTTTCTGGGGCCGGCCTCTGCCGGTAAAAGGCCCTTTCAGGAAGAAGCTGGAAACGCTGCTGAACAACGGCATCACCCTCGCCGCATGGCACCTGCCGCTGGACAAGCACCCTTTGTCCGGCAATAACGCGCAGATCCTTAAATTGCTCGGAGCCGGGCGCCTGAAACCTTTCGGCGTTTACGACGGCGTGACTATCGGCTTCAAAGGGTCCTTCCCGCGGCCCAAACCCGTCCGGGAAATAATAAAGACCCTGCGCGGCAGGCTTTCCGCCGACATCCTCCCGCTCAATTTCGGCCCGGAAAACATCAGGACCCTTGGCGTTGTCTCGGGCGGCGGACAGAGCATGTTCCCCCAGGCCATAGAAGCCGGGCTGGACCTTTACATCACCGGCGAAGTTTCGGAGCACGTACAGGAAACCGCGCGGGAGAACGGGACCAATTTCATCTCGGCCGGGCACTACAACACCGAAAAAACTGGCGTCTGGGCGCTGGAGAAGCTCCTGCGCTCCAGGTTCAGGGTAAAGACGGAATTCATTGACGTGCCGAACCCGGTGTGATAGACTGTTGCTAACAGGTCATGATAAAGCTTATCGCCATTCTCGTCCTCTTTAATACCGGCAGCGTTTCCGCCGCCGGACGCCCGCCCGCCCTTGCGGATATCAGCGCGGCCTCCATAGGCGGCGCGGACGTTCCCGGACTCGACTGGAACGTGGTTCCCGCGGCCGCCGCCCCCATGCGATCCGACGAGCGCTATTTTAACGCCTACGTCCTTAAGGCCGTAGACTGGCTTTACGCCAACTACAAACTTCTCGGCTACGATATCCGCTACGTGCTGACCCACGACATCGCCTACCACACTTACGGCTCGGTGAAAGCGACGCACGCCCCCCTCACCATGTGCGTGGCCGCCCAGATGGAGGTGATCCTGACCGCCTACCAGCTCTACGCGGCCGAGACCGGGGATAATTCCATTTACGATCACCTCCCCAGAAAGAGCTTCGAAGGCCAGAGCGTTAACGACATAAAAGGACACATCTGGGTAAACCCGAAGTTCAATTCCAACGGCACGGCGGACGCCCTCATTAATTTCGGCATGGGCGAGCGGACCATCTTTGAAGATCTGAAACCCGGCTCGTTCGTCAACATCAACCGCAACACCGGCACCGGGCACGCCGTTACCTTTATCGGTTTTATAGACGCGAAGGGACGGATCCAGCCCGAGCACAACGCGAACGTCGTAGGTTTCAAGTATTTCTCTTCGCAGGGCGGCGCCGCCGCCGGGGCGGGCGGCTTCGATTTCCGTTACGCCGTGTTCGAAAAGTTCGGCTGCCCGGAAATGCCCTACAAACGCGACTGCAACGTTATCTATTCGCTCAAGCAGAATATGCTCAACACCGGGACTATGCTCAGCCCGAAGTTCTGGACTCACCAGACGCCCAAACCGCCCGGCGTCCTGGAAGACACCGTCCTTGATGAAAGATTTTTCGACGGCGTCACTACCGACGATTGATCCGGAGACAGTACGTATCTCTCCCCCGGACCCGGCGGCCCGGGGTTTTTATTGAATAAGGGACGGCAGTTTATTAGAATTGAGGATATTCAAGACCGGCAAAAGGACCCCAATGCAGACAAGACATCTGACCATAATGCTCACCGATATAAAGGGCTTCACCTCCAAGACCGCGAGTTTTTCCCGGACCCAGGTGCTGGAGCTGATAAAAAAGCACGAGGAACTGGTCCTGCCGGTGGTGAAAAAATTCAGGGGCACTCTGGTAAAGACCATAGGCGACGCCTTCCTGGTCACTTTCGACAGCCCGACCGACGCGGTCCTCTGCGGGGTCGAGGTCCAGAGCGTGCTTAAAACGCATAACACCGACAGGGGCAACGACGACAAGATAGAGATCCGCATCGCCATCAACTCCGGCGAAGTGACCCTGACCGACAACGACATTTATGGCGACGCCGTGAACATCACCGCGCGCATAGGCAGCATAGCCGAAGCCGGCCAGGTGTTCTTCACCGAGGCCGTCTATCTGTCCATGAACAAGAAGGAAGTCCCCTCCAGCGAGATCGGCTACCGCCAGTTCAAGAACGTGCCGGAAAAGATCAAAGTTTACCGCGTGCTCACCGAGACGCCCATAGGCCGGCCGGAACAGACGGTCGGCGCGGAGAACGCCGAAATACCGCTGACCGGGACCTCCGGCGCCGGGGCAGCGGCGCCGGCCGGCGTCCGGGCCGGCTTCTGGCGCAGGCTGAGCGCCCTGCTCGTGGACGTCGCCATCTTCCTGATCATCGCCAGCACGCTCGGGATACGCGCCTGCGGCCCGAGCGCAAAGATGGAAAGGGAAGACAAACACGGCGACAGGCAGGAGATCGTGGCCGATAAGATAAACATCGGCCCCAACGGCCTGACCCTTAAAGGCGACAACGGAGAAACCGTCACGTACAGTCGGAAGGACGGGCTCAAAGTCGCGGGGACTCCCGATCCCGACGGCAAAATCACGCGCACCGAAAAAACGAGCGTAGGTTTCAACACCGGGCTGGGAGACACCAAGGACCGCGGCAGGGGCATCCCTTTCAAAATGCTGCTCTGGGCGCTTTACTGCGGGGTGATGATCTGGCGCTTCGGCGCCACGCCGGGCAAGATGATATTGAAATTACAAGTCGTGGATACCGCCACCGGCCTGAAGCCGGGGGCGGACAAAGCCTTCCTCAGGGCTTTCTTCTCGCTGGTCTCCCTCTTCGGGCTGCTCGGTTACGCCTGGGCCTTATGGGAAAAAGAAGGCCGCACCTGGCACGACATCATAGCCCAGACGCGCGTTCTCAGGCTCTGACCCCGGGCGCAAAGACCTCAAAATTATATTTTAGTTTTCCGCGCTGAACAGGGGTGGACCGGGCGGCGGTCGACTACGTTATCATGTCCCGGCTCATGGAGACAATTCAGAGATCAACTTCGAGCCTCGGTATGAGGAGTATCACGGCCGAGATGGCCAACACCGCCGCGGAATTGAAAGCGATACAGAACCCCACCGAAAACTTCTCGGCCAGCATGCCGTTGGCCATGAAGGTCAGCGGCAGGACGGCGTAGCAGATAGTGGTCAGCACCGCGAAGAACCGGCCCTTCATCTCCTCGGGCACGGCGTGCTGGAACAGCGTAAGCGCGGCGGTATTCCCGACCCCCAGGGCCGCCCCGGCCGCAAAAAGAAGGGCGCAGATGACATATTTGTCCGCCGTAAAATAAAGTCCCCCGAAAGAAAGCCCCAGGAACAGCACCGACCGGAAGAAGGTCCCGTAAACGCTGGCGTAGGTCTTTCTGAAACTGGCGGCGACCGAAGTTACGGTGGATCCCAGCGCAAAGAACGTCTCGAAGACGGCAAGCCAGGTCACCGATTCCTTCAGGGTGAACTGCACGATCATGGGGATCAGGATCAGCAGCGGGCCGATGAAGAAATTAAAAGCGGCGAAGACGCCGAGCAGCGCCAGGAGCGGGCGGCTCTTCAGGACATAATTCAGGCCGTCGCGAAGTTCCGTCATATACGCCGAAGGATCGCCCTTGCCGGCCGGCCGCAGGTCGGTGCGTATGAGCAGAACGGCGAAGAAAGACGCCAGATAGGAGAGAGCGTTGAACAGGAAAGCTCCGGCCACTCCGACCACGGCCATCAGAACGCTGCCGAGCGCCGAACCCGCCACGCTGGAGAGCTGCATGACCGACGCGTCGGTGGCCGTGGCGCCGGCCAACTTTTCCGGAGAGGTCAGGCGCACTATGGAACTGGAGACCGCGGACTCGAAAAGAGGTCCGAAAGCGGCGATAAGGAACACAAGGGCGTACAGCGCCGGCAGCGTCAGCCGGTCCGCGTAAAGCAGCCAGGCCAGGACAAAAACGCACAGGGCGCGCGCCGCGTCGGCCAGCAGCATGACCCGCCGCTTATCGGAGCGGTCCACCAGCGTCCCCAGCACCGGGCCGAACAGCACGACCGGCACGACCGTAACGGCCATGACCAGGCCCAGCTGGAACTTGGCCTCCCCGCCGCTCTTGCTTATGACCCACCAGGCGATGGCGATGGAAAAGAACTTATCGCCCACGGCCGAGATGAGCCGGCCGGCGAACAGCCGCCGGAAATCGGAAAAGAGGGCAAGCGGGTGGCTTTTCAAACCGTCGGTTATTGTCTGCATTTGGCGTTCTTATCCTTACAGAGCGTTTCGATGGCGGCCTGGTAATTCAGCACTTCGGCCGTGACGCTGGAGTCCTCGTAATAGGCCGTATTATTTTTAAGGTATCGCCTGATCTCCTTCTCCAGGTCGGAAACGCGTATTTCCCCCTCAAGGACCGGCAGCACGATATTGCCGGAATCGGCCGGCCTGAAATAGCGGTATTCGCGCTCCGAAAGCCATGCCGCGGGCACGGCGCTCCGGCGCACCACCGCCGCCACGCGGTAATCCCAGTATATCACGGCCCATTCCTTCCGGGGCAGGTAGAAAAGATAAGCCGGACGCCGGAAGACCACTTCGCGGCCGCTGGGCAGACGCTGCTTGAGCGGGATCCTTACGGCGTCCAGCTTTATGAGCATGAGATCGAATTTATACTTATCGATAAAAGCCTTCCACCTCTCCAGATCCGAGCCAAGGCCGACCGCCTCCTCCAGCTTCTCGTGAAAAAGGTAACGCCCGTCTATAAAAGCCTTATAGTCCGGCGAGAGCTTGTACTCCAGGAACCCGCCCCAGCCCCAGTAATTGAAAAGGCGCAGGCCCGCGAGCCGGTCTTTATTGGCGTGCAGGAAATCGGAAAGTCCTTCGGACTGCACGGAGAACAGGGTGGACCGGCCGGTGTACTGGGGCCAGATCGCGGAATTATAATGCCAGACTATGGCCGCGAGGGCCGCGGCCCTGAGCGCGTAAAGCGGGTATTTCTTTACGCTTTCGGAGGACTTCCCCCCGAACAAACCGGCCGAATAGGGCAGGGCCGTCATCATGAAGAAGGGGATATGCCGCGTATGGTTGGACGAGGCCCAGGCGAAGAACAGGAGGGCGCCGAAATGTTCGAACACCAGTTCCCTGGTCTTGATAAAGCGCCACAATAGAAGCGCGAAAACACCGGCGAGAGTTACGACATACGGACGGTGGTAGACATTGGTAAGATCGAAGGTGCCCCACTCCTGTATATATTCCTGCATCAGGGACAAATATTTCTGATGGTTCAGGATAACGCCGTATATCTTCCAGCCATAGGGATTTATCAGCGAAGCGGCCAGACCGATGCCGGCGTACTTCAAATAAGCCGAGTAGCGGCCCGGCTGCAGGCCGGAACTTTTGCCGTAAACGAAAGGCAGGGCCGCGCCGCAGAATCCGCCGAGAAAATATATAAGCACCAGCACCAGCCCGTAGAGATAGCCGGCGTGCAGGTTGGTCCAGAGCGCGAAGAAGACCGCGGCCAGGGCGCCGTCGCGCAGCGTAAAATCCGTCCCGCCCGCCGCGCGGTCCAGTTCAAGCCGGTAAAGGAGCAGAGCGAAAAAGAGCAGCGAAAAATTCTCAGGACGCAGATCGCTCGCCACTATAATGCCCGCCGCGAAGAACGGCATATAGAGCCAGCCCTCGCACTTTTTCCGGAAGCCGGCCAAAGTGCGGGGCGAAGCCGCATTTTCTTGGCTCGTAATTCCGGGCTCCGGTGTCCGGACGCCCATAGCAGCCGTGCGCCAGGAGACAACAGTAACCGCCGTCAGCAAAGCGCCCTTGAACGCCACAAGCAGCTTAAATCCGCCCGACTTATACAAGGAGTACAATATCAACTGGGAAAGCCATTCAAAATCCACCCACTCCCGCCCCTGCATGGTCCAGGTCAGAAAATCGGTGCGCGGCACGCTCAGGTGCCCGGCCATATAGCGCGCGGCCGCGAAGTGCCAGAATATGTCGGGATTGATAATAGGCAGGAAAAAGGCCGAAGAGGCGAGGGCAAGCCCGGCAAACCACCCTATTTTCCCCAGCCGCTCTTTATCGATATTCACGATGTCAATTCTATAAAATTTAGCGCCGCCCATGGGAACAACCGCGCCGCCCGGCGGCTCCCCCGGCGATATATTGATAAAAACCGGGTTTCTTTGCTAAAATATGACCGTAGGGTATTCTGGGCATTAACGCGGGCGTGGTTCAATGGTAGAATGGGACCTTGCCAAGGTTCAGACGAGGGTTCGATTCCCTTCGCCCGCTTAGATTTAAGAAGAAAACCGGCTCATTTTTTGAGCCGGTTTTTTAATTCCTTACGCGGGCGAAGGGAATTATTCCTTATACGGAAGCTCGCTGCCGCTCGCCTTCGCCCGCTTAGATTTAAGAAGAAAACCGGCTCATTTTATGAGCCGGTTTTTTAATTCCATTGGCTGTTGTGGGGACCCTACTCTCTTGAAGCCGCGCCCATGGCTTCCTTAAGTTTCCTGGCAACTATCTCGTTGTAACCGGCCACTTTGCTTTCGGCATCTTTCGCGAATTGCTTGTAAAACGCGTTCTTCTCGTCAAATTTAGCCTCATAAGCTTTTAAGTACGATTTACGTTCACTGGTAAGGGTTTTAACGGCCGCCTTGACCGCTTTCTTATCGGTCCCGAGCTTGGCCTCCTCTATTTCCCTGTCTTTCAGATCTATCCGCCTCTGCATTTCGGAAAGCGTGCCGCTGAAAGCGTCGGCCTGCGCCTGCATGGTCGGAGTCCACGATTCAAGATCGGCGAGAACAGTTCTATAAGCCTCCGGCAGCGGCTGAAAGCAGTGCGGACATGCCGCGGGAAGCGCGGGGGCGGGCTTTACGACCGCGCTCTCGGCCGCGGGTACGGCCGCGGGGGCCGCTTCGACCGCGGCAGGCACGGGCGCCGGGATACCGGGGTCCGGCGTTTGTAAAGCTTCAGCGGCCGGAGCCGGCTGTTCCACCGGCACTTTTTTTGCAGCCCTCTTCTTGCCCTTTTTTTTCGCCGCGGGTTTGGCCGGCGCCGGAACCGCTTCAGAGGGCGCCGCGACCGCCGCCGGTTCCTGGGCGGGCGGGGCTTGCTGCGCGCGAACGGACACGGATGAACCTCCGGCCAGCAAAATAGCGGATATTAATATGGTTAGTTCTTTCATTGACAGGCTCCTCACCCGGGGACACCCCTATAGGTTCTCTATTTCGAATATCATACAAAAAAAGACCGGGCAAGGCGCGCGGCCCCCCGCAAACAAAAGAGACCCTCCCGTTCGGGGAGGGTCTCCGGTGCGGAGAGGCGGCGGAAGCCCGACCGCTGTTTACCGCGCGAGCTTATTGGTAATGGTAGTCGCCGTAGCTGTCCCGCCAGAGCAGCTTTCCGTCCTCACGCAGTTCGAAACTTTGACAGTTCGAGGATATCTGGGTCTTGTTCATATATAACCTGGAATAGGGATCCATCCAGGCCACATCGCCGGTCCGCTCGGCCACCGAGAACCTGCTGCTGTCTCCCAGCTTCTCCTGGTTCTTGTAAAGCGTGCCATAGCCGTCCACCCATACCACGTCGCCGGTATAGCCGGCTATCTGGTAGCGGCTGGAGCTGCCCAGCTCTTCCCCGTTCTTGTATAAGCGGCCGTAATTGTCGCGCCAGGCGACGTCGCCGGTATGGTCCGCGACCTGGAACGTCTGGGCGTCGCCGATCCCGGAAGAATTCTTATGCAGCCTCCCGTAATTGTCGGTCCAGAAGACGTCTCCGGTATACAGCGCGATCTCGAAGTTCTGGCTGGAACCGCCCAGCTTATCGGTGTTCTTATAAAGATCGCCATAGCTGTTGCGCCAGGCCACGTCGCCCGAGCAGGCGCCCTTATAAGAGGACACGTTGGAGCCAAGCTTCTGGCCGTTCCGATAAAGATCTCCGTCCTTGGTGTACATGACCGGCATATTGCCGCAATTTTCCGGGAGCGAACCGGGCGCGGGATGGATGTTGCGCGATGGGATGGATTTTGCGGCGGGGATGGGCAGCCAGGCGAAGTCTTTGTCCACGCTGCCTTCGCCGTACGCTACCGGGACACCGGCCGCGTTGAAGATGTAGACGCGCAGATTATCGTCGTATATGTAGCTCTGCACGACGAAGGCGGTCCGGCCGTTCACCAGCATCTTGAAAGCTTCGGAGGTGTTGCCGGGGCCCTGGGGGAGGGTTTGCAGTTCTTTCTCCAGCTGGCTGCGCGCGCCGGGAGGCAGCTCCAGCAGGTCGGCATAGGTGGTGAGGCCGCCGGCTTCCAGTTCGCGGATATACGCCGCTTTAGCCGCTACGGACCAGTCAAGGACCGGGGCTTTTAGTTCCGCGGGAGAGGCTGTTACGGCGGAAGGCGCCGTGAAAGCGGGAGCGGTCATTGTTTTCACTTCCGCCGCTCCGATGCCGTTGAGTTCGACCGCATGCGCGCAGATCGGGAAAGCTAACGCCAACGCAAAACACATCGTTTTTTTCATTCATCCTCCAGCTAACGTTCGACAGAAAGAGAGAGAACACCGGCCTGTACAATTTCCATTCTAGCGAATAACCGGGCCGGGCCATATGAGGCAAAAGACCCAGTTGGGCGGCGTTTTTTGACCCATACGGCATAGGCCCCGCCCGGCGCGGACGGAAGGTTGACTTTTCAAAAATATTGGACTAAACTAATCCCAGATATCACTCCATTGGGCCGGGACCAGGCAAGACAACGACAAAGCAGTTTAAGCGCCAGGCGATTGCGCGGTCCCGTATTCGCCCGATCATTTATAGTTAGGGGACGGGACTTAGGGAAGGGTAAAAAAACAGGGGGTAATGATATGTCAAAAAAAGGGTATATCGGCGGGGGTCTTATCGCCGTGTTCGTCGCGGCGCTCTTATTCGCCGGGTGTTCGTTCAGGAAGGAAGCCACGGTGGGCACGCCGGGGAATCCGCTGGTGGTGGTGTTCTCCCCGGAGCACGTTCCGGCGGGGCCGGGTGAGCAGCTTATATTTATATCGCGCTATTTGAGCGGGCGGACCGGGCTGACCATAGAGGTTAAAGCGGCTTCCACTTCGAGCGACGCCATAGAGATGCTGGGCAAGGGCAAGGCGGATATCGGACTTCTGACCACGGAAGAATACCTGGTGGCGCGCGAGGAGTACGGCGTACAAGCCGCGCTCCAGGTGCTCCGCCGCGGAAAGGAGGCGCAATATGAGGGCGTTATCCTGGCCAAAACCGCGGGCGGGCCGAAAAACACCGCGGAACTGGCCGGCGTCAAATTCGCCTTTGCCGATCCCTATTCTATCAGCGGCTTCTTCCTGCCTTCCGTTTTCCTTAAAAAGGCGGGCGTAAAAGTTGAACCGGTGTTCGCCGGCAGCCATGAGGCCGCCGTTAAAGCGCTGGTCGAGGAGCGCGCCGCCGCCGCCGCAACCTACGCCGCGGCGGCTTCCAGCCGGCCCGGATTGCGCGTTATCGCCGTGACCGGCACCTCGCCCAACGGACCGGTAGCGGCGCGCCGCGGCCTGCTCCCGGAAAAGCGGGAGGCCGTCATGTCCGCGCTGATCGCGCTGCCGGGCACGCCCGAAGGCAAGCGGGCGATAGGCGCCGTGGCCGATATCACGGGCTTCCGCCCGGTTTCGGAAGACATCTACCGCTCCACGCACGAGCTGATACGCTCCGCCGGCAAATCGGTCTATGATCTCGTTCCGGAGGGCTGGCACATCCGCACGCTGAACGAGCCGTACATGCCGCTCTGATAGATCCGCTTACAGCCCGGTGAAAAGGATACCGCATGGAAGCCATAATAGATGAAAAGATAAAAGGGGAACTGAAGCTCGTCCTGTCGAACCTGAAGTCGCCGGTGCGCCTTTTGCTCTTTACCAGGAAAGGCGACTGCCCCGCCTGCCTCAAGCAGGAACAGCTGCTGCGGGAACTGTGCGCGCTTACGGACATCCTGAAACTTGAAGTTCATGATATCGTGCTGGACGGCGACACCGCGCTTAATTACAGGATAGACAAGACCCCGGCCACGGCCGTCGCGGACGGGCGCGACCGCGGCATACGTTTCTACGGTTTTACCGGCGGCTATGAATTCACCTCCCTGCTGGAAGCCGTGATCATGGTTTCCACGGGCCATTCGCACCTGGACCCCCAACTGGAGGAGATGGTAAAAAAAGTAGATAAGCCGGTACACCTGGAAGTTATGACCACGCTGACCTGCCAGTATTGCCCGGCCATGGTGCAGGTGGCCCACGCGTTCGCCTTTGTGAACGATAATATCCGCGCCGACATGGTGGAAGCGGGAGAATTCCCGGAGCTCGCGCAGAAATACCAGGTCACCGGCGTCCCCAAGACCATGATAAACGGGACGCATTCCTTCACCGGGGCGCTGCCGGCGCCGGCCGCCTATCTCGAGGTGATAAAGGCCGTGGATCCGGAGCGGTACGAGACCATCATGGAAGAAGTGCGCAAAGCGCAGGGCGCCGGTAAAACGACCAAAGCGGCGGAGGACCATACATACGAACTCGTTATAGTCGGCGGCGGTCCGGCGGCCATGTCGGCGGCGCTTTACGCGGCGCGCAAAGGCCTGGACACCGCCCTGATCGCAAAAAAAATGGGCGGGCAGATGACGTATACCGCCGGCGTGGATAATTACCTGGGGCTCGCGGGCGTAAGCGGCTCCGACATGACCGAGGCGTTCCGCGCCCACATGGGCCGCTACCCTATCGCGGAAGCAATCGGCTCGGGGGTGGCCGGGATCGCCAAAGACGGCGGCGGATTCCTCCTGTCGACCGAAGACGGGAGGAAATTCAGGGCCCTGTCCGTGGTTTACTGCGCGGGCAAGGAATATCTCCGGCTGGGCGTACCCGGCGAAGACCGCTTCATCGGAAAAGGGATAGGTTTTTGCGCCACGTGCGACGCTCCGCTCTACCGGGGAAAACGCGTGGCGGTGGTAGGCGGAGGGAACTCCGCTTTTACCTCGGCGAGGGACCTGCTCGGCTTCGCCTCCGAAATACACCTGGTGCACCGCAGGAGCGGGTTCCGGGCCGATGAGTCCCTGGTGAAGGAACTGGAAAAGGCGCCGAACGTTAAATTTCACAACCCCATGGAGGTGCGCGAGTACCTGGGCACGGACAAGCTGAACGGGGTAAGGATCGAATCGCCGGACGGGAAACAAAAACTGGAACTGGCGGTGGACGGGGTATTCCTGGAAATAGGCCTCACTCCGAACAGCGAACCCGTCAAAGAGCTTATTCAGCTCAACCCCGTAGGCGAAGTGCTCGTGGACCGGAACCAGCACACTTCCGAGAAAGGCTTGTTCGCCGCGGGAGATGTGACCGATACCGAAGAAAAACAGATCTCTATAGCGGTGGGGCAGGGGGCACAGGCGGCCTTGGCTGCCTACAAGTACCTGGTGGACAATAAACTCACTAAAAGCAAGGTAGGGACTAAAGATATCTGGCAATAGTGCGGACAAGGCTCAAAAACCGGGCTTTTGCAGCTTTTAAATCTAAATGACCTTAAAATGGCCTTATATATATACATATATTATATAAAAGTCAGTAGAAAGTCATTTTCAATGGATTATTGAGTCTTTTTGATAAAAACACAGTAAAAACAAGCGCTTTTTTTGATTAAATGTCACTTTTTGCCCTTCTTTAAGCATAATATCCCCCATAGCCGGCTTAATATAGCCAGCCGCCGCAGGACCGCCCGGCAGGCCTGAATACGGCTATTTTCAGTCAAACACCAACTGAAGAACCCGCCCCCGGGTTCATGGAAAAGATCCGGGGCCCATAATATAAGTTCTTCTTACATCATATAAATTCGCTTATACAACACAGCTTCTCATTGGGGAATTACCCCAAGGGCCCAGATGGGCCCATGCGTGAGACCTAACGGGGCCTAGGCTTAAAAACATGCCCTGGATAGGCTCTTCGACACTGATAGAAGATCCGCCCGTACCGTATACTATCACCATGACAATCCTTAAACACTTATCCAAAATCAGCACCGCAGTAGCAGCTATCTCGCTTCTCTCCACCCTTGGAGCAAAAGCTTCGGAAATATCGTTCGACGGCGGTTCCCGCGGCGGCTCGGTCTCGGTAGCCGAGCTTCGCGACCAGGCCAAAAGCAACACCGGCGACAGGGTCCCGGTTCCCTCCACGGCCCCGGCCTCCAACGAACTCACCCACTTCTGGGACAACCTCAGGACCGATGGTCTGATGGAAAAAGCCTGCAAAGCCGCGCAGATAAAGCTCAATAAAGACTTTACCTTAGTGAACACGGTAGGCCTGGGCGGCGGAGTCAAGAGGCTGCTTAAGCAGTATCCCGACAAGCGCCTGGCCCTTATTGACGAAATAGACGTCAAACTCAGCGCCACCCTCGGCACCCAGCTCCTGAACGTGCCGGCCATTACCGCCGGAGGCGTGCCCGTCTCCTTAGGCGTGGCCGTAAGCGGCGGCGTGGAAGGCAGATCGATAGTGGTGAGGCCTTTAGAGGATAACCGCTACTGCAAACAGCTGACCACCCTGATCAAGCTTTACGAGATGAAGACCGTTCTCCCGATCAACACCAAGCGCATAAGCGCGATGCAGAACGGCGAGATCTGGAAGCTGCCCGTGGTAGTGCGCTACGGCATCAGCGGCGGCGTGGGCGCCACGTTCGACGGGGTATCCATCTCCATAGGCGCCGGATACGGCAAAGAGCGCAAGCCTTCCGTCAGCCTCTACAGGATAGACGAGAACAACCTCCGCCTGCGCCTCAGGATCGACCATATCACCGTGAAAAGCGTCGGGGTCAACGTCAACACCGTAGAGATCCCGGCCGGCGACATCGGCCTGCTGAAGGGCGAAGACCTGATCTCCAAGACCGTCAACCGGACGGTGGCGAGCGAGATCAACAAGATGATAGCTTTCAAACTGGCCTACAGCCATGTGAGGACCAGCGGCCAGAAGTTGCTGCTCGAGTTCTACGTGAACCCGAACAACACCGCGCAGGTAGAGCAGCTGGTGCAGTTCCTGCAGGGCGACTTCGATTCGATCCGCAAGTTCATCGAGATGGGCCTGAAGTTCGACACTTTCGCCGAAGCGGCCGATGGCAAGACCGGCGAGGGCGAACTGGAACAGCTGGCCGACAACACCGGTTCCATGATAAGCTCCACCGCCACGTTCACCGGCTCCGACCACTACAACGGCCACAGCGACAACTTCGGGATCACGATCCCGATCATACACAGCCACCAGAAGACCTGGGCCTCCACTTATCACCGCTACCAGTCGATCCAGAGCGGCGGCGCCACCGTACATGTGCAGCAGGAGACCCGCGTCTCCAACGGCGACACGATGAACCTCCCCTTCGTGGGGACGCAGGCGCGGCACAATTCACAGAAGGACGTTTATGTGGTCAACAAGGAGTCGGTGAACGGCGACGTCAGCAAGCCGGTACTTCTCTACCAGCAGTACGAAGGCCTCATCGGCCACGGCGACTACAGGTCCCGCGAGATGCTGGACAATGCCAACAACGTGCTGAAGTACGCCGGGATGAAAGGCGACGGGACCACGAACGAGAACGTCCTTCCTTCGAACGTGCTCTTCCCCCCGCTGCCCCCGGTCGAACACAACTACAACGACGGCGCCAACCAGTCCGACCCCACCAAGACCTACAAGGCGGCCGTGATGTCCTTCAAACTGGTCTTCTCGGAAAAAGCGGTGCAGGACATCATCACCGCGGCGCCCGACATGATCGTGAAATGCTTCATGAACGTGATGCGCGAGACCGAATCCGCGATAATCGATAAAGTAATGGACCTGTTCACCATCAACAAGAAAGGCAAAGTGGACTATAACCAGAGCGAGGTCGCAAAGCGCCTGGGCGTCAGCAACTCCAACAACACCGCCGAGGGCGCGACCAACCCCCTGGACATAGTCAGGACCCTGGCCTACTCGGCCACCAAGTTCCTCGAGAAGATGGTCAGCGTCAAAGAAGAGACCGGCTGGAAGGCGCAGTCCGACAGGCTGGCCAAAGTGGCCTCCAGCGGCGACATGAAATACGAGGACTTCCTGAAAGTGGTCATCCAGATGGTGGACACAAAGGACATCTCCTCCAGCATCCTGCTCCAGACCGACAAGAGGGTCAAGGGCGAGCCCGACGTGAACCAGAACTACACGATGTTCAACAACAGGGACAACGGCTTCGACCAGACCATAGCCGACGTCACCTCGATGCGGGAGAGGTTCTCGGAACCGACCGACCTGACGGACTAAGCCGTAAGAAGTTTTAAGGAAATGTCATGAAGTGGGCGCCCTCCGGGGGACCGGGGGGCGCTTCTTTTTTGTACATTATAAGGGATGAATTACTCCGGACGCTGGCAGGCCGGCATCCTGGCGCTTACTTCGCTCACCGCCTGCGGCCTGTATATATTCAAAGCGCTGGACCGCATGAGCGACGACGAGTCCGGCCTGCCGGGGCACGTTCTTGCAGTCGGGTCTCTGCTCCTCTTCGCCGCCTGCACCATAAAGCAGGCCCATACGCCGCTGCTGCAGAAATAAAGAATAAAGATACCGGCCCCGGTCTATTTTTTCGGTTCTTCGGCCTTCGCTGTTTCCTGCGCCGAAGGACCGGTCTTCGCGGCCGCGGCCTTCATATCCGCTATCGCGCCCTCCATGAGGCGCAGCTTGCCGAGGAGCTGTGACTGGCCGTCACCGATCGAAACCAGCGTCGCGCTCAGTCGCTCAAGTTTTTGTTTCAGCGGCTCCAGTTGTGAACTCAATTCCTCCCGGGTAAGAGCGTTCCCGGGCATGGGCTGCGCCCCATCCGGTATGCCGCCCTGGGCCCCGGAAACCCCAAAGGCCGAGGGGACCGGCGCTACGGGACTCTTTAAAGGCGGATCTTTTTCCGATAACGGCTTCGGCGTCCCTTTAGGAGGATCCGAAACGCCCGATCTTACGTCGGCGGCGGGCTCTAAGGCGGCTGCGGCCGGGTCGATCAGCGATCCCCTCATGGTCAGCATGAGGGACGATTCATCGAACTTGGACTTGGGTTTCACCGGGGCCGGAACAGGATCCATTACGAATTTAGGCGGCTGCGCGGGGCCGGCCGCCGGCGGTTCCGCGGCCGGCTCCTCTATCAAGGATCCACGGATAGTCATGGCCAGCGGCGATTCCGCGGCCGGCGGCTGAAATTTCGCGGGAGCCGCGGCCGGGCGGGCGATAACAGCCGCCACTTCGGGGTGAGTGGAGGCCTCTTTCCAGCCTTCGGCCTGCTGCCCGGGCGGAGGTTCCGGGCAGATAAGCGAGGCAAGGCCGAAATTCGGAAGTTCTATCAGCTTCTCTTTTTCAAAGGGGCCGAGGATCTCATTGTTCACATACGCCCAATATCTCATAGTTCTCCTGTCTCCCGGATCGGGCTTCGCGGCCGGCGGCGGAGCGCCGCAAGACTTCAGCGCGCTATCTTCCGGTCCACGTCGAATATATAGGCCATGAGCGCGGCCCTGGCCCACATACCGTTGCGTTCCTGCCGCCAGAAAACCGCGCGGGGGTCGTCGTCCACGGAAACCTCTATCTCGTGCCGCCGCGGCAGAGGATGCATGATCACGCAGTTCTTCTTTATCAGTTTCAGGTGCTCATGCTTGAAGTGGAACGGCGAATAATCCACTTTTTGCGATTCGCCCGCCTTGTCGTGCTCGTCCTGTATGCGCGTCATATAGATGGCGTCGGCCGAGCCCATGACGGACCTGAAATCCTCGGTTTCCGTGAAGGGCATATCGTGGCGCTTCAGGAATTCCAGGATATCCGGTTCCATGCGGAACTGTTTCGGCGAGACGAACACCAGCGAGATGTTCTTGTAATTCTTCATCAGGTAGGTCAGGGAGCGCACCGTCCTGCCGCGCTTAAGGTCACCCACCATCGCTATTTTCTTGTTATCCATATCGCCGTTAAAACTGCGGTAAAGCGTGTAGGTGTCAAGCAGGGCCTGGGTAGGATGCTGGTCCTTGCCGGAACCGCCGCTGATTATCGGAACGGGCCGGTTCGTGCGGTTCATGAGCCAGGCGGTCTTTTCAACGAACCCGGGTGTGGGGTGGCGCATGATGATCAGGTCCACGTAGCTCGAGAAAGTACGCACCGTATCCTCGGGGCTTTCACCCTTCACTTCCGACGAGGTGGAGGTATCCCGGATCTCCGAGGTCTTTATGCCGAGAATGTGGCAGGCGTTAAGGAACGAAAGAAAAGTCCTGGTGGAAGGCTGGACGAAATAGAGCATGGCCCTGACGTGGGAAAGCAGGCCGGCGGCGTGGTCCATGCCTTCTTTTTTTTGCGTAAGGTCCCGGAGCGCGTCGGCGGTCTTAAACAGGTGCGTCAGGAGCAGCCGGTCGAACTGCTGCGCGAAGAGACAATCGTAGAGGCGGCCCTCTTTCGTAAAGAACGGAAGCTTTTCGGAAATATCCTGTTTATAGAAATCTTCCCAATTCACGTTAATACTCGTCATCTCCATCGTTCTTTTCATGAGGTCTCCTTTTTTTAGGCCGTCTGAGGCGCATAGCGCCCGATACGGCACAGCCATAGGCTAGTCTTTTCTGAGCAGACCGGTGATGCGCAGGTTGTTCATCCGGTCCAGCGCGACTTTCGCCACTACCGAGCCGCTTCGCGCGTCCTTCAGCGGATCGTTCTCGTTCACGAAGAATTTTTCGATACCGTAGTAAAGCCGGGGACCGCGCCAGTCCCCTGCGCGCAGGTCGGCCCTGGCCCACAGTCCGCCGGTTTTCTGCGGCTGGAGCGCGCAGTCCGTGGCTTCGAATATCGGCAGGGCGCGGCCGCCGGATATTACGGTTTTGGGGCCTTTCCCAAGTTTCACGTATACGCGCGCGTCTCTGCCGATCCCGGTGAGGATCTGGCAGCCGCCGGAATCGGGACCGCCTATGACGTAATTCAGCGCCACGTACGTGCCGCTCAGGAGGTCGCGGGGGTCCACGGGTTCCGTCTCCAGGTAGATCTCGTCCGGAGCGGAGGTATTGTTCATGGTGAGCAGGTAGCCTCCCCAGGCCGCAAAGAACACAAGCTGGATCAGCAGGACTATGCGGAGCTTGTTCATGGTTTTTTCACCGCCTCTATAAGGGCTTTCCGGCCGCGGTTCACCAGGTACGCCAGGCCCGCGAAAGCGAGCCCGGTGACGATGAAAGCGTAGCCGCTGGTCAGCAGGTTGCCGAAGATATCTATGAACCGCGTGATAATGATGAGGAAGATGAGCGCCACGCCGGAATTTATTTCTTTTTCGCTGGAACTCCCGGAACCGTCCATTATGAGCGCCAGGCCGGTCAGGATAACCAGTGCGTTAGCGCCCACCGCTATCGTTTTGACATTAAGCTCGTTGGCGTCGTAGAGCAGGAAAACCATGGCCATCGAGACCACCAGCCCGATCCTTCCGCCGGTCTCCCACCAGCCTTCGGAATTAAAGATCTTAAAAGGCTTTATCAGCGTCAGTATCACGGCGGCGGCGAAAGCCAGCCCCACGACCGCCATCCCGGCCGGGGCATCTGTCTGGGGCGTGCTAAAATTCGTGTAATGCCAGAAGAAGGTCATGGCGTAGACCACCGCCGTCCAGGCCAGCCCCGGAAGTTTCGAACCGTCCTCCTCATCCCGGCTCAGGACGAACCAGAGGACCGTTAAAGAAATGAAAGCCAGCATAACGAACATCATGCTCCTAAGCTGAAGGGCGGCGGTGTTTAAAAGTGCCGCCAGCAGCCAGCCAAGGGAAAGCCCCGTGAGCCGGGACAGGCCGCCGGTCTTTACTTTGTAGAAGTACACGCCGAAAGCGGCCGACATCAGCAGCGGCGCCCAGAACCAGTGTTCGAGCGGAACGCCCGGCCCCGCGTATACGCGCTGCTGCACCAGCGAGATCATGTTGCCTTCTATAAAACTGCCGTAATAAAGCACGGCGAAGCAAAGCACCACGGTCATTACGGAATGGAACTTTTGCCGTGAAAGAACGGCCAGCGGCAGCAGCAGGGCCAGCCATACCAGATACGGTTTTATGAGGTCGCCGCTCAGATTGAAGATCTGCGCGTAAAGGCCGATGCCTATTATGGGCATGAAAGCCCAGATCACGGCGGCCGGCGTAGCTATTGACGGCTTGGTATCCTCGAGGCGGATGGAAGCCTCGGCCACGGCCGCGAAGGCCGCCAGATAGACGAACATCTTGGCGACGGCCCCTATCTTGTCCCAGTTGTGCGCGATTATAAGCGAGACGCCGGCGGTTATGAAGAACCCGGCTATAAGGCTTATCCAGTGGGCGGCTTTAAAGGAGGCGAACAGGCGCTTCCCGTAGATCTTTTCGTAGAGCGCGTTCGCCTGCTCGCCGGAGATAACGCCCTCGGCGGACGCGGCCGCGAGGTCCTTCTTAAGACGTTTATAATAGGATGCCATCTTCCCCCCGTCCGTTCATTTTACCAGTTTCCAGCGTGCGCCCTTGGACGTGTCTTCCACGAGGACGCCTTTTTCAAGAAGCGCCTTGCGCAGTTCGTCGGAACGCTTGAAATCCTTGTTCTTGCGCGCCTGCTGGCGCTCTTCCACCAGGGCAAGAAGTTCGGGCGGCAGGGTTTCCTCGGCGGGAGCCCTGTTCAGGTCCAGCCCCAGCACCTCGTCGGTCATCAGGGCGAAAGAGAGCTTCTTTCCCGGCGGAAGCGCGGGATCGCGAAGAACTTCCCAAAGAGAGGCCAACGCCTGGGGGAGGTTCAGATCGTCGGCCAGCGCTTCCGCGAACCTGGCGTAACAAGCGGAATCTTTGTCCGAGCCGGGCGGCAATTTTTCCACCGCGGCTTCGTCAACGAGCTTGGCGACGATACCGCGCAGGCTTTCAAGGGTTTTAGCGGAGGAGTCCACCGACTCCCAGGTAAATTCCAGCTGTTTGCGGTAATGGGCGGAGAAGCAGAAATAGCGGTAAGCCAGCGGGTCGTAGCCCTTTTTCCTGAACGCCTCCAGGGTCAGGAACTCGCCGGCGGATTTGGACATCTTGCCGGACTCCCCCATCACCAGGAACCTGGCATGCATCCAGTAATTGGCGAAAGGTTTGCCCGTGGCGGCCTCGGACTGGGCTATTTCGTTGGTATGGTGGACGGGTGGGTGGTCTTCGCCGCCCCAATGGATATCGATGGTCTCACCGAGGTGTTTCATGGCCATGGCGGAACATTCTATATGCCAGCCGGGGAAACCGGCGCCCCAGGGCGAGGGCCATTCCATCTGGCGTTTCTCTCCGGGCGCGGAAAATTTCCACAGCGAGAAGTCGGCCGGGTTGCGCTTCTCTGAATTCACCTCGACGCGGGCGCCTTCCCTGATGCCCTCGATATGGCTTCTGCCGACCAGTTTGCCGTAATCCGGGAGCTTGGAAGTGTCGAAATATATGCCGTCTCCGATGCGGTAGGTAAAGCCTTTTTTCTCCAGCTCCAGGATCAGGTCGATCATTTCCTTGATATAGTCGGTCGCGGGGCAGAGGATGTCCGGCATCAGACAGTTGAGGTCCTTGTAGTCCCTGAAGAAGGCCTCGGTGTAGAATTTGGCGATATCCCAGGCCGACTTGCCTTCGCGCCGCGCCCCGACCTCCATCTTATCCTCGCCGGTATCGGCGTCGGAAGTAAGGTGGCCCACGTCGGTTATGTTCATTACGCGCTTGACGCTGAAACCGAAGAATTTAAGGGCGCGGACCAGCGTATCCTCCACGATATAGGTGCGCATATTGCCTATATGCGCATAATGGTAGACCGTAGGGCCGCAGGTATAAATGCCGGCCTCGCCGGTTTTGATCGGCTTGAACTCCTGTTTTTGTCTGCCGAGGGTATTGTAGAGCTGAAGCTTCATTTCAATTATCCTTAACTATGCCCTTAAGTCCGGCGTCCACAGCCTTGAAAAATTCGAAACAAAGCTGCTTACCCTCGGAGGCGTCGGCCTTCTGCATGATGCAGGAGACTTCTACCTCGGAAAAAGGATAGACCGCGCCTTTAGGGGCCAGGGAATAAGAGAATCCTATTTCCGAAGCGCTGCCGTGCTTGGCGGACGCCTCGGACTGAGCCGCCGCCAACAGGTCCTGAAAAGCCTGCTCGCGTTCCTGGTCCGGGACCTTGCCCAGCGCGTAGGTCCGGCTTGAATGCACCACCGCGCGCTTGCGCGGCGGGGAAGCGCCCGGGCCCTGCGGACCGGCGCAGCCCCATAAAAACAAAAAAGCAATGAGGCATGCAAGGCAATTGGGCATAAATTTACGCATTAACAACCATCTCCTGGAGGGTTGGGCATGGGATTGCTCTGGAGCCGCATAGCGGAT
>Ga0334722_10001644_pt1 | contig 27232 bp, 25 predicted proteins | sample C3_bottom_MG_FD_207210 | JGI IMG/M metagenome (GOLD analysis project Ga0334722, IMG submission 207210) | Sediment microbial communities from Yellowstone Lake, YNP, Wyoming, USA - C3_bottom | ecosystem: Environmental > Aquatic > Freshwater > Lake > Sediment | place: USA: Wyoming | collected... | reverse complement strand
CTCCTCCTAAAAGTAATTTATTGGGTGACCGGAACCGGTCGTATTGTCTGCCCGCGGCAGCCCGCCAGTCCCTGCTCACTCGTATTATACAGCCGTCTCTCCTCTTTCACCTGTCCTGATCCTGACCACTTCATCTACCGAATAGACGAACAGCTTGCCGTCGCCGATCTTCCCTGTTCTGGCCACCTGCTCGATCGTACTGACCGCCTTTTCCGCGAGTGCGTCGGCAACAACAATCTCGACTTTAATCTTCGGGATAAAATCGACAACATACTCAGCGCCCCGGTACAGCTCGGTATGACCCTTCTGCCGCCCGAAGCCCTTTACCTCTGTGACCGTCATACCCTGTATGCCAATCTCGTTGAGTGCATCCTTCACCTCATCGAGCTTGAAGGGTTTGATGATCGCCTCTATCTTTTTCATATCTCACCTCCTGTCGTGTCTGCAATAAGATTTATTTAAAAAATGCCTTATAAAAGATCAACGCCCGTTCTGCATACTCCTCATAATACCGTTCAGTATCGATCTTCAGACTGTCCTTGTCAATAGCCTCATTCCGCAGCCAGTCGTATATCATATCCTCAGTCACCTCAAGATGGAACTGAAAGGCATAGGAATGCTTCCCGTACCTGAAGGCCTGGTTCGGATAAAGGTCAGACTTCGCCAATCTCTCGGCCCCTTCGGGTATATCAAAAGTCTCCCCGTGCCAGTGAAACACCTTGAATCGCTTACAGAAGTCTCCGGTGCGGGGCTGCAGGGCAACCTGCTTCATCGCCGTGTCCGTCAGTCCGGCATCCACCAGTTCGATATCGTACCAGCCTATCTCCGGTTCGGCCCCGACATAGACCCGTGCCCCGAGGGCTCTGGCCATGATTTGGGCCCCAAGGCAAACGCCAAGCACCTTCTTCCCGCTCTTCATAAAGGCCGCTGCAAGATCAAATTCCTTCTGAAGATACGGATAGTTTTCCGTCTCATTAACACTCATTGGCCCGCCCATCATCACCAGCGTATCAAAGTCAGAAGCATCCGGGATATCGACTGAAGTGCAGTCGACGATCAGGTAACCGATCCCATTATCCCTGAGATAGTCTTCAATGGTGCCCGGCCCCTCGTTCTGAACATTTTTGAGAATCAGTACTGGCATGCTTATTATTATACAAGAAGCTTGCCATGTCCGGTGTATTGACCTATCGCCATCTGCGGCTTCGGTACAGTACGCGTCTGCATGAAAATTAATCAGGACTGCCCAAAAATCAGGCAGAATACTTTATGCCGTGCTCCCCGGGGCCTGCGGCAGAAGACTGGACAAATGGCATGGAAAATGAAATGATATAACAATTATGAAAATCAGTGATGCATATAGTGCCTAAAGATTATAAGGCAATTGAGGTTACCGCCCTGTACGAGATCAGCAAGCTGCTGAGCTCCTCGATCAATCTCCGCACAAACCTCCGCGGTGTTCTGAGGGTCTTGTCGGAATATCTCGAGATGAGGCGCGGGACCGTCGCCCTCCGGTCCGGCAGCGAGGTCTCGATCATTGCTGCCCATGGCATGACTGAGGAGGAGATCGGACGCGGCACCTACCGCCTCGGTGAGGGCATCATTGGACGGGTCGCAAAACACGGATCACCCGTCGTCATACCGGATATAGGAACTGAGCCGATGTTCCTGAATAAAACGGGCGCCAGGGCCAATATGAGAAAAGAGAATGTGGCTTTCCTCTGCGTACCGGTCAAATTCAAGACGGAGATTCTCGGCGTCCTGAGCGTTGATAGGCTCTTCAGGCATTCAGGTGTTTCATTCGAGGAGGACATCAAACTTCTGAAGATTATCGCCTCATTCATGGCTCAGTCCATTAAGCTTCATCGTGAGCTCGAAAGAGAGCGGGAGGCCTTCCATGAAGAGAGGGAGACGCTGCACCACCAGCTCAAAGGAAGATACCGGATAGAGAATATGATCGGGCAGTCGGACCAGATGCAGGAGGTCTTCGAGACGGTGCACCGCGTTGCGCCGTCAAGGGCAAACGTCCTGCTGCGTGGGGAAAGCGGCACCGGCAAGGAACTCATAGCAAAGGCAATCCATTTTATGAGTCCAAGGGCCAAGGGCCCTTTTATCAAATTCAACTGCGCCTCTATACCTGAAGGCCTTCTTGAATCGGAGCTCTTCGGGCATGAAAAAGGGTCCTTTACCGGCGCCGCCTCGATGAGGAAAGGACGATTTGAACTGGCTGACACCGGAACGATTTTTCTCGATGAGATCGGCGATCTTCCGCTTTCGCTCCAGCCAAAGATTTTGCGGGTCCTCCAGGAACGTGAGTTTGAGCGCGTCGGGGGAGAGAAGACGATCAGCGTCAATGTTCGCGTCATAGCCGCTACCAGCAGGGACCTTGAGGAGAACGTTGCCTCCGGCAGATTCCGGGAGGACCTCTATTATCGTCTTAACGTTGTACCCGTATTTATCCCGTCGCTGCAGCAGAGAAAAGAGGACATTGCGCTCCTGGTCGATTATTTTCTGAAGAAATACAATGATGAAAACGGCAAAACAGCGGTCATTTCACCTGAGGTCATAAAGGCGCTTACCCAGTACAACTGGCCGGGCAATGTCCGCGAGCTTGAAAACACAATCGAGAGGCTTGTGGTCATGTCTTCCGGGAACTCAGTATCGCTCAGGGATATACCCGCCCAGATCCGTGATGCCGTAGTACATAGAACAGGGCCATCATACCGGCCTGCCGATGCCCTCCCCTCAACCGTTGCCGATATGGAAAAACAGCGGATCGTTGATGCACTTGTGCAATCAGGCTGGAACCAGACCCGTGCCGCCAGGATTCTTGGTATAACCCCGCGCCAGATCGGATACAAGATAAAAAAATACGGGATCGACGAGCAGAAAGGGCACAGCCGCTTCTAAATTCCAGGCTGTGCCCTTTACATCCCCGTTACTGCTTGACTGAAAGTGTCACAAAGGTGGCTGCGCCGTTTCTGAAGATGAGGATCAATACATCCTCATCCTTTCTGATCTTCGATGCTATTTCCCGATACTCCTTCAGATTGGTGATTTTTTTCCTGTTGATCTCCTGAATCACATCACCCTGAGTCAGGACCCCTGCCGCCGGTGCACTCTCATCTATGTCATTGATGATAACCCCTTTGATGCGCAGCGGAATATTCATCTTCTTGGCAAGTTCAGGCGTCACCTCCTGGACCCCGATGCCCTTAAAGACATTCTGATAATCCCCGGGTTCACCCTGCTGGTCAGATGGTACATCACCGATGACCACCTGGACGGATTCTCTTTTCCCTTCTCTCAGAATGGTCAATACGTGCTTCGCACCCGGCAGGGCATTGGCCACCATGTTCCGGAGCTGGTATGGCTCATCAGTCCTCTTGCCGTCATACTCGATAATAATATCCCCCCGTTTGATGCCGGCCTTCTCAGCCGGACTGTTCTCCACGGCATCGCTGACAAGGACACCCGCATCTTCCTTCATGTTGAACTGTTTCGAAAGCTCCGGGGTTATCTTCTGTATAGAGACACCGAGCCAGCCACGGACAACCTTCCCTTTCGTTACAAGACTGTCCATGATCGATTTGACCATGTGGCTCGGGATCGCAAACCCGATTCCCTGGTACCCCCCGCTGGTGCTGAATATTGCTGTATTGATCCCCACAAGCTCACCCCGCGCATTGACCAGCGCCCCGCCAGAATTGCCGGGATTGATCGCTGCATCCGTCTGGATAAAATCCTCATAATCCGCAATGCCTACATTAGCCCTGCCGATGGCACTGACAATGCCCATGGTGACGGTCTGGTTCAGACCGTAGGGATTGCCGACTGCCAGGACGATCTCGCCCACCTGGAGCTTTTCTGAATTGCCCCAGGGCAGCGTCGGAAGGCCTGTGGCATCGATCTTGACGATCGATATCTCTGTCTTGGGGTCAGAGCCAATTACCTTGCCGCGATATTCCTTCTTGTCGGCAAGGGTCACCTTAATCTCATCAGCCTCCTTGACTACATGATAATTCGTTACAATATAACCGTCCGACGAAACGATGACCCCTGAACCCAGCCCGGCGGACTTACGCTCCCGGGGCTGGGCCTGACGGTTAAACTGATCGCCGAAGAAGCGCTTAAAAAAGGGGTCCTCAAAAAGGTCCATGCCTCCCTGGATCTTGACAGTTCTGGTTGTTGAGATATTCACAATGGCAGGTTTGACCGCAGATGCGATCTCGGCCATAGCCCTTCCGGTGTTTGTCAGGTAATCCACCGACCGATCCGAGATCTTAGCCGGCCCCGCCTTTGCGTCCACAACTGAAAGGGTCAGCATCAATGCGCTGATCAGAAACAGAATCGCAATAAAAACCGGTGCCCCCTCTTTACATCCGCAATGTTCACGTCTGACTATTCTTTGCAATCTCATGGTTCCTCCTGTTAAGAGTGTTGTCATGTCTAACATAATAATTATTTGTGAAAAAAATGTGAAGATTTCACCCGGCATATGCATCACCGGCAGATAGGAACAGGAGAGCGTTTTCACGGCGGGGCCCTCACCTGAAACCATTAATGGGATATGCCATATTGACCTCCTTTTATGAGTTACAATATACCATGCTGGTTGAACTTCAGGGCCAATTAGAGAGAATAACCTATCATAACGATGAGAACCATTACATTATCGCCCGGCTGAAGGTGCAGGGCCGGAAAGACCTGGTCACCATCGTCGGCAGTCTTGTTTCCGTCTCGCCCGGAGAGATGCTGAACCTGAAGGGCTCCTGGGACATGCATCCGAAATACGGCGAACAGTTCAAAATCTCCTCCTACGAAACCGTTGTCCCCGCAACAGTCAAAGGGATCGAGCGCTATCTCGGGTCCGGTTTGATCAGGGGCATAGGCCCGGTCATGGCAAAACGCCTCGTCGGAAAGTTCGGGGAAGAAACTCTGGACATAATCGAAAAAAGCAGCGAGCGCCTTCAGGAGGTGGAAGGGATCGGTGCAAAGCGGATCGGGATGATAAAGACCGCATGGGACGAGCAGAAGGAGATCAGGAATGTCATGGTCTTTCTGCAGAACCACGAGGTGAGTTCCGGCTACGCAGCCAAGATATACAAACAGTATGGCAGGGAAGCAATAAAAGTGGTGCAGGAAAATCCATACCGTCTTGCCGCCGATATATTCGGCATCGGCTTTATCACGGCCGACAGGATCGCCCAGAAACTGGGAATTCCGCAGGACTCCCAGATCCGGGCTGAAGAAGGTATCCTCCATGTGCTGCAGAAACTGGCAGATGACGGCCATGTTTACTACCCTGAGGCTGAACTCATTGACGAATCCATAAAGATCCTTGATATAGATGCTTCAATTGTGCGGGCTGCACTGGCAGCGATCTCCCGTGACAAGAAGGTTGTCATTGAGAAGGAGCGGGTGTATCTGGCGCGTTTTTACATTTCCGAAAGAGGCATCGCGGAACAGCTCGGGTCTGTTCTGAACATCCCAAAAAGCCACTCGCTCCTTGACCGGACGGCCCCTTTTGACCTGGTGGAAAAAGAACTGCGCATCACGCTTGCTGAAAGGCAGCGCGCAGCTATCCAGGCAGCCATCGACAGAAAGGTCCTGGTAATAACGGGCGGCCCGGGAACAGGCAAGACAACGATCATCAGGTCCATTATCCGCCTCTACCAAAGATCAGGGCATAACGTACTCCTTGCAGCGCCGACAGGAAGGGCAGCCAAACGTATGTCAGAGGCCTCCGGCTTTGAGGCAAGGACTATCCACCGGCTGTTAGAGTTCAGCCCGACAAAAGGAGGGTTCAAGCGAAATGTTGACAGCCCTCTTGATGCTGACCTTATCATTATCGATGAAGCGTCAATGATCGACACCCAGTTGATGTATCATTTTCTGAAGGCCGTCCCCGATCGGGCGACACTGGTGCTGGTCGGAGATATTGACCAGCTCCCGTCTGTGGGAGCTGGAAATGTTCTGAAGGATATCATTGATTCCGGCGCAGTCCCCACCATCACCCTGAATGAAATCTTCCGGCAGTCGAGCAGGAGTCTCATCGTTGTTAATGCCCATAAAATCAACCAGGGCGAGTTTCCCTATACAAATTCAGACCGCGAAACCCCTCAGGATTTCTACTTCTTTCAGTGTGAAGACCCTGCAGAGGTGTGCACGATGATCGTGGACATGTGTGCCAAGAGGATACCGGACAAATTCGGGTATCACCCTGTCAACGACATCCAGGTCCTTTCCCCTATGCATCGCGGCATTATCGGGACAGCCAATCTGAATGCCGAACTCCAGAAACACCTCAACAAGTCAACCGTCGAACTGACAAGGGCCGGCAGGACGCTGAAGACCGGTGACAAGGTAATGCAGATCCGGAATAACTATGACAAGGATGTCTTTAACGGCGATATCGGCAGGATCAGTTCGATAGACCTTGAAGAGCAGTTGCTCCTGGTAAATTTCGACGGCAGGCAGGTAACCTACGATTTTATTGAGCTGGATGAACTTGTCCTCGCATACGCGATCTCGGTCCATAAATCCCAGGGTAGTGAATACCCTGTTGTCATTCTGCCAATCCTTACCCAGCACTATATGATGCTCCAAAGGAACCTTATTTATACAGCCATCACCAGGGGTAAAAAGCTGGTTGTGGTGATCGGAACAAAAAAAGCCCTGGCTATTGCCATCAAAAACAACAAACCCCAGATGCGGTATACCGGATTGAAGGAGAGGCTGCAAGGTCTCCGGACCTGACGCTTACCTGTTTAGAACTCAGTACCCCGCCCGTCCCCTCAGATCAGACAGGTCAACCCCCTTCACACTTCTTTTCTTTTGCACCCTTACCACCCTGCCCCTCTCTAATTATGAACTGGGGGAACCGGCCAAAATATGATATAGTTCGTTTATCAAACCTGAAGGAGTCGTCAATGAAGAAGATATATCTGATTGTTATTCTTTGTCTCATTGCTGCGCAGGCATATGCCGGCGATGTAACCGTATCCGTCACCGAGGTCAGGGATTCGAGGACAACCGGACAGTTCTTCGCCGGACTTGATCTGAAACTGAAGGTTATGGGAGACGCCATAGCCGACGCAAAGGGACTTAAGCTCTCAGTGACAAAGGCAACCGACGACACCGGACGTGACCTGTTGAAGAAGGAAGATGACAGCAGAAAAGAATTCACAAAACCGGATGAGAATCGCACCGGACAGGCAGAGATCGAGGTCAAACTGAAAAACCCGTCGAGAAAGGCCGCAGTGGTCAAGGAACTTGAGGGAGAAGTCAGCATCTATTCGCCTGGCAGAGACCCCGATTCCGTTGCATCGCTTCCTTCATTTATGACCCGGGCCGGAAAGAAGATCAAGAATAGAGCTATACAAAACGCGCGCGTCGACCTTACCATTATGACCAAGAAGGAGTTTGACGAGTTCAAGGAGCGGCAAAAAAAAGAGGTCAAAGCAAAGGAAGGGGAAATGGTCAAAGAGTTCGGGGAAGCAATGGCCAAGGCCCTCGGGTCTCTCTTTGGAGGCCTGATGGAGATCGGCGAGAACAGCGTCATCCTGAACATTACCGACCCGGATTCCAAAGTCATTGAGCTTGAGTTCTCGGATGCTTCGGGCGCATCTATGAGAAGCGGCTCTTCAATGAGAACAGGAGATATCAGGGTGTTCGAATTTGACAAACCGATGCCTCAGGATGCGAAACTGACTATTTTCCTGATAACGCCCAAATCAATGACCAAGGCCTCATTTAAAATATCAGACATCGCCCTGCCGTAAAGACGTACGGGGAATGGCACATCATGGGGATTTTAAATGGAGTCGAAGTAAGAATAGCTGGGTATTAAAGAAATTATTTAAAAGCGACGTTCGCCGTTATTCTATAGTTGCCCGGACCTGATGATCGAGATGATCAGCCAGATGCCCATGATAAAGGCAAAACCAAAGGCGGTAAACCCGAGAACGGACATACCGTGGAAGGTGGGCCCCACGTTCATGGCGTGCATGATCGCGGAGCTCAGCAGGATTGCACTGATGATCATGCTGAAAGAGATCCGGTTGCTCGAACGGTCCATATCCCTGATCAGCCTGTCCAGCCCGACATGGGTCATCTTCACATGAATATCGTCCTTCAGGACCTTCCGGATAATCTGTTTCATCTGCTTGGGAAATAGAGAAATAAAATCACTGACTTCCATCACATTTTTCCGCGCCCGTTCGTAAAGCTTAGCCGGTCTCACCCTTTCACCAATGATCTTCGTTGCATAGGGTTCTGCCGCCGAAATAAAATCAAAATCCGGGTCGAGCTCACGTCCAAGGCTCTCAAGAATCAGCATTGCCTTATTGACCAGGATAAGGTCCGACGGCACCTTCAACTTATGCTTGATGGCTAGCCGTGTGACGGTATCCATGTACTCGGCGAAATTCAGATCCTTCAGCGTCATCCCGTAAAGAGGTTCCAGAAAATCGGCCAGATCGGCCTTGAACTCCCGGCGGAACACATCGAAATCAATATGCTCGGGTACGAGGCCGAGTTCGATATACTGCTCGATCAGCCGGTCAAAATCTTTATGGATCAGGGCCAAAAAAGTATTTGCCATTGTTTCACGCATCTCGGCTGTCACCCTGCCGACTATCCCGAAATCCATAAAACCGATCCTGCCGTCCGGCATCGCAAAGATGTTTCCTGCATGAGGGTCTGCATGGAAAAAGCCATCTTCGAGGACCTGTTTGAAATACGCATCAACACCGATCTTTGCCAGCTTTTTGCGGTCGAGTCCGAGACGGGTAATACCTTCGATATCATCGATCCTGACTCCCTGAATGCGCTCGAGTACCAGGATCTTGTCTGTCGTGAAAGTGTTGAATACTCTGGGGATATGAACATCGGGATGTTTCTCGAAATTTCTGCCAAAACGGACGCAGTTACGGGCCTCTTCCATAAAATCGAGTTCTTTCCTGACCGTACGGGCAAACTCCTCGACAATGCCGGTAGGATTAAAAAAAGCAGTTTCGGGGATGTAGCGCTCCATCAGCTGGGCAACAGACGTGAGAATATTTATATCTGTCTCGATCTGCTCTTCAATGCCCGGACGTTGGACCTTGATAATAACATCGCTTCCGTCAATCAACCTTCCGTGATAGACCTGGGCAATTGATGCAGCAGCAACCGGTTCCTGATCGAAATAGGAGAAAACAGACCCTATGGATGATTTTGTCTCTGACTCGATGATCGCCACTGCCGCGGCAGTTGAAAACGGGGGCACATTATCCTGGAGCTTTTTAAACTCATCCGCAAACTGCTTCGTCACAAGGTCCGGCCTCGTAGAGAGCAGCTGGGCGAGCTTGATGAAACTCGGCCCCAGTTCGGCAAAAGCCATCCTGAGACGTTCTGCCGAGGTAGGGCTCTTCAGCGGTGGCCACTGACCGAACGATCTGAGTCTTTTTCTGAAGGGGACAAACCGGTTCAGGTGCAGCTGGTCGACTAGCTTCCCAAAACCGTATTTCAGGAGGACATTAACGATCTGTCGTACCCGGTTAACGTTCCTGTAAGTTCTTCTGATGCCCAGAAGGTTTAACAACATCTATGGACTACCGAACCCTACTCCTTCGGCTTCTCGATCTTTTCAAGACGGGCAGCGAGCTCGGAAACTTTAGCACTGAGAGCCTCAAGGTCCTCTTTGGTCGACAGCCTGATCTTATCCATGGCCTTCGTGACAACCTCGTTCAGACTCTTGCTCATATCCTCTGTATTCTTCTCGGCCTTTTCAGACCACTCCTTTACAATCTTTGCCCCCTGAGACTCGCTCAACTCACCTTTTTTGACAAGCTCATCCACAAACTCCTTCACCTTCTCCTGCATGCCGAGACCGGCAAGCATTGCACTCCTGATAATATCAATCACTGACATAATAACCTCCCTCATCTTGATTTTGTATTCTGCAGTTGGCACCGACCCTCAGGTCGGGCCCGATTCCGATTTATCCGGGCATCCCCCGGAGGAATATTTCAGGCATCCGGAAACAACGGTCGTTCTGTCAAGGTCTCTGTGCCTTCAATTATATCACTAATGAATCATTTAAATTCGCCTGTCTATGCTATATCAATAGAGATCAGGGTATATTTGTTATCCTTTTTTGAGTACAGAACAGCCTCCCCGTCTTCAGTCTCATAGATCCTGATGCCATTACTGAACTCCTTGACCAGCTTTAACTTCATCTTTTCGATCTTCACCGACTGACCGCCTTCAACTATTTCGACTTCAGCAAGCATAGGTCCTCCTCCTGATCATGGTCCTTTCCATCTTTTCCCCTGCATACCTGACCTCTTCAGCATGCCACTATTTGACAACCTCTTCAATCTTTTTCCATGACTGGTCAGGATCGTATTTTTTCATGGCTGACGCCTTCCCCTGCGTCTCCCGGCCAAGGTCTTTTTCGTAAACAACGCCTTCCTGATTGACGATGAAGGTCATGACTCCGGATGAACCATATCGCGCCGGATACGCGACAAGCGCAAACCCAAGAATCATCTGGCCCTTTACCACATATTCAAAGGCCCCCCCGGTTGCATGTTTTCCCTGCGCCTTAAGCACCCTGAAGTAGTACCCGTGAAAGGGCTCAGCCCTGTCTGCCTTCAGTTTGCCTGCATATCCCTCCTGCTCCGCCTTCGCCATCAGAGGTCCAAAAGGACTCTCCTTCTCACCCTCTTTTACTTCCCAGTAGAGACCGTTTTTCTTTCCCTTCGTACTGATCAATCTCTGTGCGAATTCAAGGATGCCATCGGCATCGCGGTCCATGGCAGCATATTCCCTCTGCGCATCCGCATAATTATGAAGTACTTCGATGACGCTCCTCTCGTTTCTGCCTATCCTCCTGTTGAGGATCTCCTCCCTCCCTGCCTTCGTGTCAAAAGACCAGCGGTCTCCCTTCCTTACAAGCGGTATCGGAAAAGAATAGTCCTGGTCACCGATATGCAGCACCACCGTGTCCGGGCCTGTGTACTCAACGGCATTTCTTGCGTCGCAGGCCTTCGTGAAACGCTGCCTGTCGGCCCTGTCAGCAACCTTGTCACCGGAGAACAGGAGGATCCTGGAGCCGGGGCCGAAGAGGGAAGCCAGTTCCCTGTCATTATCGCTCTTGACTGCAGCGACAAGGGCACTCGTCGCCTCCTCAGGGGTAGCAAAGGTTTTTTGTTTTGCCTTTGCAGCCGCTGCAGGCAATGCCAGCCCGACGGTAAGCATAAAGGCCGCAACAACACCTGCCAGGAAGCGTGACGTATTATCCTCTCTGAATCTGCTTAAAGACATTGTGATACCTCCCTTAGGCGCATAGATCTCCTTCCATCATATTCCGGGTTATCGTTTCATCTGCCTGCGGCCGCCGCCACTGTCTCTATGGCCAGCACCTGGAGTAGCTCCGCCAACGGGTGCACTGCGCAGGCCCTCACGACTGACCCTGCCGCGCTCGCCCGACACACGCTCCTCTTTTCCATCGTTAACCCTGCTGAAGGGATTATCACGACCAATCCCCCTGCCGCGCACGCCGCTGCCGACCGGGCTGCGATAAACACTGCCCGACCTGTCCTGTTGAAGGGTCCGCTGTTGCGGTTCCCCAACACGAATTCCCGTGCCGGCCCGATCAGGATAACCGCGGGCATCGCGTCTGGCCTCGCGGGACAGAAGAGGGGACTGCCCGAATCTCTGTGCCGTTGACTTGTACCTGTAGGCAACTCCCCTGCGGTGACCGGGATCATGCTGCCACCTGTCGGAATCTCCCGTATGCGTGCCACGGTGATGGAAACGATGCGTTTTGCCCCAGTCAACATGAATATAGTGGTGACCCCAGTCAATAAACGACCACGAGCCGATTTCAAATCCGACAAATATGCCCGGCCAGAACGAGATTGCACTGCCGACCACCACAGAACCGGGCCCCCAGGCATACGGTGGATAAGCAGGATACCACCATGGACCGTAAGCGTAGAGGGGGTCATATGAAGGGACATAGATAACGTCAGGATTTGCAGATTCTATCCGTGTCAGGTCATCTTCCACGATTACATTCTGCTCTTGAGATGTATTGAGGGTTCCCTGATCCCTGGCGGCTCTCCTGAGCTCCTGGACCATATCCATCACCTCATCCGGCTGTGACAGAAAGGCATCCCCCAGTCTGGTGGTTTGTGCAAGCTTTTCGCTCATCACGGCAACAACAGAGGGAAAGTGACTGAGCGACTTCACGCTGGGGTCCCAGTCTTTATCCTTCAGCGCCTCGTCAAGACTATCACCCTGGAGACCCGGATTCTGCCTGATCCATCGGTCTGCTTCGACTATCTCGAGGGGATAGGTGGAAGCCATCAGGACCTGCGAAAGGAGTGCATCCGGATAAAGGGCCACGGGTGCAAGCATCTGGGCAAGCCGTTCTTTTGTGAACCCCGGACCCTGAACCGGAGTTCCCTCGTCCTGGGCAAATGCAGGCAGCGGCACTGCGAAAAGAAAAAAAACGAACAGACTCACTGCACGCTGGAATGTCTTCAGGGCCGTCATGGCACCTCCTCAATAACACAAGCAATACAACCGCGTAAGGGGTGGAACCTGCACGGATCCGTACCTTCCCCTTCTGTTTATACAGTATCACAATGAAAGTATTTTGCAAGAGGAGGAGGTGCCATCACTCCGCAGCGGCGCACCGGTTGACCTCGGCAAGAAAACAGGTACAGTGAACACTTCTCGGCAGGGTATTAAATAAGGGGTATTAAATATTACTCAGTTGAGTCTGTTCATAATTTCCGGGCTTCTGTCTGTCATCTCCACAAGTAATCCCCCTCCTCTGGGAATCTAGCGCATTCTTCCGGAGAGATTCCTGACCTGACTGTCGGCAGGCAAGAGGGAATGACAAACAAACGACAATAAGTGCCACTTTATGAACAGAAGCTATTTTACCTCTGTTACCAGGTCATATAATAATTCCAGGGCGCTGTCCAATTTACTGATTTCTTTGGTGCCGCCCTGGGCAAGATCAGGCTTTCCCCCGCCCTTGCCGCCTGCCTCTGCAGCGACTTTTTGCAGGAGTTTTCCGGCACTGAATTTCTGCGAGAGATCTTTTGTCACCATGGCGACCATCGACGCCTGATCGTCTTTTACCGATGCCAATAACAAAATCCCTGAACCGAGACCATCCCTCACATTGTCAGCCATGGTCCTGAGGTCCCTGCCGTCAAGGCCATCGACCCTGCAGGCTATGACCTTGATACCATTAATGTCCCTCGCTTTTTCAAGGACCTTGCCCGAATGCTCCGAGGCTGACTTCCCCTTGAAAGACTCCAGTTCCTTCTCGATTGCCTTCATATCCGCAAGGAGCTTTATCAGCCTCTCAGCCGGCTTTTCCGAAGTTTTAAGGATTTCAGCGATCCGTCGCAGTTCTCCCTCTTCCTCCCGGAAATAGCCGAATGCTGCCTTTCCCGTAACTGCCTCAATTCTTCTGATACCGGAAGCAACACTTCCTTCAGAGAGGATCTTGAAAAGCCCGATATCGCCGGTGGCATGGACATGCGTTCCGCCGCAGAGTTCCGAGCTCGTCTCGGGAATTGCAACGACTCTCACCTCATCACCGTATTTTTCTCCGAAGAGCGCAGTCACCCCTGATTCGATAGCCTCTTTCGTCTCCATGACCGTCGTGTTGACGCCGAGGTTCCTGAGTATTGCGTCATTCACCTCATCCTCCACCGCCTCAAGCGTATTCCGGTCAAGCGCGTCAAAGTGTGTAAAATCGAAGCGCAGACGCTCGGATGATACGTAAGAACCGGCCTGCTTGATATGCCCTCCCAGCAGATTTCTGAGTGAGGCATGGATAAGGTGCGTCGCGGTATGGTTTCTCATCGTCGCACTGCGACGGGCAATATCCACCTCGGCAGATATCCGGGCGCCGGGGCTGAGAATCCCCCTTCTGACGCGGACCTTGTGCAAATGATATCCCTCAAGAGGTTTCTTCGTATCAGTCACCTCGACCGTCACTCCCTCATGCACCAGGCTGCCCGAATCGCCAACCTGGCCGCCCGACTCGGCGTAAAACGGAGTTATATCAAGGAGGACTTCGCCCTCCTCCCCTGCGTGCAGGGCATCGACCAGCCCACCCTTCCTGATAATGGCAAGAACAGCCGAATCAGACTTCATCGAATCATACCCGGCAAAGACCGTCGGGCTGAACTTCAGCATCAGGTCCTTATAGACAGGCGCAACCGTAGTATCCGCCGTAGTCCAGGACGCCCGGGCCTTGGTCTTCTGCGCCGCCATCTCGGTGTGAAAACCATGCTCGTCGATCGTCATCCCATTTTCCTGCGCCACGTCACGAGCTATGTCGAGCGGGAACCCGAACGTGTCATAAAGCCTGAAGAGTTCCTCTCCCGGGATAGCCTCTTTCCCAGCTGCCTTAACCTGTACAATCACGTCATTCAGCAGCTGAAGACCCTGCTCGAGCGTCCTGTTGAAACGTTCTTCTTCCATCCTGAGTATCTTTTCGACCCGCGGTCTTTCGTCGATAAGCTCAGGATAGGCCCCCGCCATGGCGTCAGAGACCGAAGCGCAGAGTTTAAACAGGACCGGATCTGCAATATCAAGGGACTTGGCATAACGGGCAGCCCTCCTGATGATACGTCTCAGGACGTAGCCCCTGCCCTCATTTGAGGGCGTCAGGCCTTCGGAAAGCAGGAAGGTGATCGACCGCATATGGTCGGCGATAACGCGCATCGCAATATCCGTCTTGCGGTCGGTATGATAACCCTTCTTCGAAAAAGCACAGATCGCACTGATAATCGGGGCGAAGATATCTGCATCAAAATTGTTGTGCCTGCCTTGCAGCACAGCGGCAAGTCGTTCAAGCCCCATGCCGGTATCAATGCTCGGCTTCGGCAGGGGGGTCAGCGTCCCGGACTTATCCCGGTCGAACTGCATAAAGACAAGGTTCCATATCTCAAGATAACGGTCACAGTCGCACCCGACAGCGCAGTCGGGCCTTCCGCAGCCAATCTCGGCGCCCTGGTCGATGATGATCTCTGAACAGGGACCACAGGGACCGGTATCTCCCATCTGCCAGAAATTGTCCTTTGCGCCGAGCCTGACGACCCGCTCGGCCGGCACGCCCGTCAATTTCACCCAGAGCCCGGCAGCCTCATCATCGTCCTCATAGACTGTTGCCCACAGCTTTTCTTTGGGCAGTTTATAGACCTCGGTCAGCAGCTCCCAGGCATATTCAATCGCTTCGCTCTTGAAATAATCACCGAACGAAAAATTGCCGAGCATCTCGAAAAAGGTATGATGACGCGCAGTATGGCCGACATTCTCCAGGTCATTATGCTTGCCTCCTGCCCGCATGCATTTCTGACTCGTCACCGCGCGCTTATACGGCCGCGTTTCCTGACCAAGAAAGACCGATTTGAACTGCACCATGCCTGCATTGGTAAAGAGCAGCGTCGGGTCATTCCCTGGCACCAGGGATGAACTCTGGACAATCTCATGTCCCTTGGACCTGAAGTAGTCCAGAAATATATTACGTATCTCGCCGCCGTTCATTGCGCCATACCCGCCCGCATCGAATCAAACACCATTATGAAGCCTCCTCGTCAAAATCAAACTCTTTCATTACCCTGCGAATAACCTCTGTAGAATAACCCTTGCGGACCAGAAAATTCCAGAATCTCCGTCTGCCGGCAAGTGTCTGCATATCGTCTGCCGACCGTGCCTTTTTCTCTAAAAGCCGCTGCAGGACATTTAACTCATCATCCTGATCATAATCAAGAACAGCATCGACTACTTCCCTTGACAGGCCCCGCTTCAGCAGAAATATCCGTGTGGCACGATGACCCAGGAGCCTTCCTTCTCTTGCCTGCCTTTTCAGGGAGAGCGCAAGCTGGGTGTCATCGATAAAACCGGCCTTTTTCAGGTCCCGGGTAACCGATTCGATTACATCTGATTCAAAGCCTTTCCGGGCAAGCCGCTCACCCAGTTCCTGTTCACTCCTGCCACGGTAGGCAAGAAGCTTCAGGGCATACCGCTTCGCCTCAGGTGCCGAACCGGTCAATTTTCATCTCATCCCGAGACTGCTGCTGGGGCGTTTCATAATCGCTGGTCGACTGTATACCTTTGATCTTCAGGGCGAAATCGTCAGGGTTCGTGGCCCTTCTGAGCGCCTCTTCGTAGGTTATATAGCCCGCCTTGAAGAGATTGAAAAGGGACTGGTCAAAGGTCTGCATCCCGTAATGTATGGCACCCTGCGCAATGACATCCGCAATCGATTTCGTCTTGTCGGGATCAAGGATGCAGTCTTTGATCGTTGCCGTGGCGATCATAATCTCGACCGCCGGCACCCTGCCCCTGCCGTCAGCCCGGGGTACAAGCCGCATTGAAATGATACTCCTTATGACCGAGGCGAGCTGCATTCTCACCTGTTTATGCTGATAGGGAGGGAAGACCGAGATGACGCGGTTGATCGTCTCCATGGCATCGATGGTATGCAGCGTGCTCAGGACCAGATGACCCGTCTCTGCCGCAGTCAGCGCAGTCTGGATCGTCTCGAAATCACGCATCTCTCCGACGAGGATGACATCGGGGTCCTGACGCAATGCGGCCCGCAGCGCCTTGCTGAACGACTCGGTGTCATTGCCGATCTCACGCTGGTTGACGATCGAACTTTTGTCACGGTGCAGATATTCGATCGGATCTTCAATCGTCATGATATGTTCGGTCTTGCTTGTGTTGATGTTGTCGATCATCGCCGCAAGGGTCGTCGACTTGCCGCTTCCTGTTGTCCCGGTAACGAGGATGAGTCCCCTTGGTTCGAGGGAGATCTTCTTGATGATCTCGGGCAGAAAGAGTTCCTCAATCGTCGGAATGCGCATGGAGATTACTCTGAAGACCAATCCGATCGTGCCCCTCTGGATAAAGATATTGCAGCGGAAGCGACCCAGTCCGGGCACGCTGTATGCCAGATCAATATCATTGCGCTTTTTAAATATCTCACGCTGCGCAGGGCTCATGACCGCAAAGGCCATCTTCAGCGTATCCTCCTGCGTCAGCCTTTTTTCGGTCGACAGCGGCGACAGGTCGCCGTCAATTCTGAGGATCGGATATGATCCAACCTTCAGGTGGACGTCGGACGCCCCTTTTGCATGGGCAGCCTTCAAAAGTTCATTAATATCCATAGTGCTCTCCCGAATATCTTCAGACTGCTATTTTTTCAGATTTACTGCTTCGATGATCTTTTCCTCTATCTCTTTTGCTATCTCCCGATTTGCCCTGAGGTACTCCTTGACATTTTCCCTGCCCTGGCCGATCCTGTTGCCGCCGTAGCTGTACCAGGCGCCGCTCTTCTCGATGATGCCCTTCTCGGAACCGATGTCAACAATCTCTCCGGCACGGGATACACCTTCATTAAAATAGATATCGAACTCAGCCTGTTTGAACGGCGGGGCCATCTTGTTCTTGACTACCTTCACCCTGACCCTGCCTCCGATGACTTCCTGATTGTCCTTGATGTTCTCGATTCTTCTGATATCGAGCCTCATCGACGAATAGAATTTCAGGGCATTGCCGCCGGTCGTTGTTTCAGGGTTGCCGAACATGACCCCGATCTTCATCCTGATCTGGTTGATGAACAGGACCGTGGTATTAGATTTCGAAATTGCAGAGGTAAGCTTTCTCAAGGCCTGGCTCATAAGCCTGGCCTGCAGGCCCGGAAGTGAATCTCCCATGTCGCCCTCGATCTCTGCCTTCGGCACAAGGGCCGCTACAGAATCAATGACAATGATATCAAGCGCCCCGCTTCGTACAAGAGACTCGGTCACCTCAAGCGCCTGTTCACCCGTATCAGGCTGTGACACGAGGAGGTCATCGATATTAACACCGATCTTCTTTGCATAGGATATATCAAGGGCATGCTCGGCGTCGATAAATGCGGCCGACCCGCCGTCAGCCTGGGCCTGCGCAACCGTGCTGAGAGCGAGTGTCGTCTTCCCCGAGGATTCAGGACCATACACCTCGACGACGCGCCCGCGCGGCAGGCCTCCGATACCCGTGGCGATATCCAAAGTGAGCGATCCGGTCGATATCGACTGTATGCCCTCCAGAACCCTACCCTCGCCAAGCCGCATGATCGAACCCTTGCCGAAATTCTTCTCGATCTGGGATATCGCCATCTCCAGCGCCTTCAGCTTTTCCTTGTTCTGCTCCCTGCCCAAATCTTTATTCGTTTCTTTAGCCGCCATCAGTCCTCCTTAAGGTACAACAGGTTATCAATTATTAAGCGGGAGCTCGGCAAGACAGGTATACACCGGTCCTCCCCGTCCGAGTTCACTCTTCATGAGTTTTATACTTCTGACCTCAAAATTGCCGATTGCAGTTTCGCGAGAATCCGCAAGTTTCCGTGCTACCTCAGTCAGTCTTCTGCCTGACTTCACCCTCCCAAGGGTTATGTGAGCCAGAAAGGGCCGTTCTTCAGCCGCATAGCCCAGTGCTTCCATCTCGGACTCAACTTCCGCCTGCAATGCCTTTAAAGAAGAAGACTCCTCGGTCCCGACCCATATGACGCGGGGATGTTTACCAGGTGGAAACGAACCGACTCCCGATATTCTAATACAAAAGGGCTTATAATTGAACAGTTTTTTCGAAAGCCTCTGCTGAATTTCGGGGAGCAGCGACTCCTCGGTATCACCGAGGAATTTCAGGGTAATATGGATATTCTCACTGTTGACCCATTTTACATCTGCACCACACTGTTTTAGGTCCTCAACAGTCCTGGAGATGGTCACGCGCAGGGGTTGAGGTATCTCGACAGCAATGAAACACCTTAATCGCACGAATCAAACCCCTCGTGTGGCCCCTCGTGTGGCCCCGCATTTGGCCCTGAATCCGGCAATGAATCCGGCCCGAATTCTGTTAATGAATCCAGCACCCCTCTCAATAACCTCAGGGCCTCAAGCGATGAAGCCCGTTTGATCTCCTGCCTGTCGCCGGACAATCTCAGCGTTTTGGTTTCGAGGCGGCCCTCATACGCTACCGCAATGTAGACAAGTCCCTTGTCCTTGCCTTCAACAGTATCAGGACCGGCCACCCCGGTAGTCGAAAGGCCAATTGCGGCGCCGCTTAGCTGCCGCACTCCCCTGGCCATCGCGGATGCAGTCTCCGCACTGACCGTGCCGAATCTTTCAAGATCCGCACCAGGAATCCCGAGCACCGACTCTTTCGCCCCTGCAGAATAAGAAACTACCCCGAGGGTGAAAAACCCGGAGGCCCCGGCCAGATCGGTGATGGCATTCGCTATATAGCCGCCGGTACACGATTCTGCAAGGGCAAGGGTCATCCCCATTCTGGTAAGTCTAACGGAAACAGACCGGACAACCTCTAGAAGATCTTCTTCCATAACTGCAGGGCCAGATTGGCCCCGATACCGGCAAGTATATCGTCTGTCATGACCCCGATGCCTCCCTTCAACGATGACTCGACCCGTCTGATCGGATAGGGCTTCAGAATGTCCAATACCCTGAACAGAAAGAACGCAGCCAGGACCCAGGGCAGACCCCGGGGCAGAAAAAGGACCGCTACAAGCATACCCACGAACTCATCGATAATGATATGGCCGCTGTCCTGCTCTCCGGTGACCCTCTCAGCTACGCCTGAGGCGACGGACCCTATGATGAAACCGGCGATAATCAGGAGAAGCTGCGCTGACGGAGACAAGGGGACAAGCAGGATAAAAACAGCTCCAACAGCACTGCCCCAGGTACCCGGGGCAAGGGGCAGATAGCCAACCGGCCCCAGCGTTGCGATATGCTTCAGGATAAGGCTACTCTTCGACAATTTTATAGCTGAATGTAATCTTCGCCGACCCTTCGAGTGTTGCCTTCACTGAACAGTATTTTTCCATCGACAGGTCAACGGCCTTTTTTACGGCCTCCTCGGAGAGGTTCCTGCCCTTAACGGTAAATTCGATGTTGATATCGGTGAACTTCTGCGGATAGGTCTCGGCCTTTTTTCCGTCAACATTCACCTCAAGCCCGGTAAGTTTCTGTTTCTTTTTCTTCAGCACCGAGACGATGTCCATCCCCGAGCAGCCGCCGACCCCGATCAGCAGAAGTTCCGTTGGTCTGAGGCCGGTGTTGGCGCCCCCGAACTCCGCGTCCGTATCCATCACAATGGCATGGCCTGAACCCGCCTCTCCGACAAACTGCATACCGTCTGTATATGTTATCTTCGCCTTAGGCATGAATGCTCCTTCCCGTAAGATCTATACTGAGTCGCCCTCTTCCTTGAGAAGCTTGTACTCGATGCTGTCGACCAGCGCCTGGTATGACGCCTCAATAATATTTTCGGAGACGCCGACTGTCCCCCACTCATGCTCCTTGTCACCCGATTCGATGAGCACCCTGACCTTGGCCGTTGTCCCTCTACCGGCGGTCAGTACCCGGACCTTATAGTCATGGAGTCTGACTTCCTTCAGCTGAGGATAGAACGTCTCAAGGGCCTTTCTCAAGGCGTTGTCCAGGGCGTTCACCGGTCCTTTTCCCGTCGCAGCGGTATGCTCGATATGCCCGCTCACCTTCAGCATGATGGTCGCCTCGCTCAACGGGTCTTCACCTTCTCTCCTCTTTTCGATGATTACCCTGAAACCGATGAGGTCAAAGAACCTCCGGTGCAGGCCGAGTTCCTTCTTCATCATCAGCTCGAAAGAGGCTTCAGCCCCCTCAAACTGGAAACCCTGGCTTTCAAGTTCCTTCAGGTTGGTGACGATCGTCTGGAGCTGCGCAGAATCAGAGGCTATCTTGATGCCGAATTCCTCTGCCTTCCGCAGGATGTTGGATCTGCCGGCAAGATCAGAGACAAGCACACGCTGGGAATTCCCGACAAGCTCAGGCCGCATATGCTCATAGGTCTCGGGCCGTTTCCGGATTGCGCTGACATGGATCCCGGCCTTATGGGCAAAGGCACTGTCGCCTGTAAACGGCTGGCGTTTGAAATGACTGATGTTCCCGATCTCATTCACAAATCTTGAGACATCCCGAAGCTTCATCATCTGATCCGGCGTGATGCATTTCATGCCGAGCTTGACCTGCAGATTAGGTATTATCGATATGAGGTTGGCATTGCCGCAGCGTTCACCCAGCCCGTTGATCGTACCCTGAACCTGGCCCGCCCCGGACTCTACCGCAGCGATCGAGTTGGCAACGGCACAGTCCCCGTCGTTATGAACATGAATCCCCAGAGGTGTCTTAAATCCCTTTTTTATCTTTTTGACAATGTCGGAGAGAACCCCGGTCATGGTGCCGCCGTTTGTGTCGCAAAGGACAAGACAATCTGCTCCCCCCTGCTCTGCAGCGGCCAGGCATTTCAGTGCATAACCCGGATTATTGATATAGCCGTCAAAAAAATGTTCCGCATCAAAAAACACCGTCCCTACCCGCTTCTTCAGATAGGCAACCGAATCATGGATGATAGCGAGGTTCTCCTCAAGCGGCACCTTCAGGGCTTCAATAACATGAAAGTCCCACGTCTTGCCGAAAATGGTGACGGTATCGACGCCCGATTCAACAAGGGCCTTCAGCGTCTCATCTCTGGCCGCTTTTTTTCTGGGCCGGTGGGTGCTTCCAAACGCAACCAGACGAGAGTTCCCGAGTTTCAGCTTCAACGCTTTTTTGAAATATTCGATGTCCCTTGGGTTCGAGCCAGGCCAGCCGCCTTCGATATAATGAATACCAAGGTCATCCAGCCTCTCGGTAATCCGCAGCTTGTCCTCTACCGAAAAAGATATGTCTTCCGACTGGGCACCGTCCCGCAGAGTTGTGTCGTAAATCTCAATCTTCCTCATCAGAATCTCGACAAACCGGCTCAGGCGGCAAGCCCGAACGTCTCATGCAGCACTCGGACTGCCAGTTCGGTGAACTTCAGGTCGATGATGCAGGAGACCTTGATCTCGGAGGTACTGATCATGAAGATGTTAATGTTATGGTCAGCCATCTGCTGGAACATCTTCGCTGCAACACCAGAGTGCGTCCGCATGCCGACCCCAACCACCGAGACCTTGCTGATATCCTCACGCAGGTCAACCCGTTTCGCACCAAGTTCTTTGCCGATTGCACCGGCAACCTCGACCGCGTGTTTTGCATCGGTCTTCGGCACGGTAAAGGAGATATCGGCAAATTTTCCGTCACTGCTGATATTCTGGACTATCATATCGATAATAATATTTGCAGATGCGATGGCATTGAACAGCCTTGCTGCTATCCCTGGCTTGTCCGGCACATCAACCACCGTAATCTTGGCCTGGTTTTTATCATAGGCGATTCCTGATACAACAACATTCTCCATGTCTTTATCCTCCTCAACAACGAGCGTCCCGGGATTATTATTAAAACTCGACCTGACGACAACAGGCACGTTATATTTCATCGCGAACTCGACAGAACGCGTCTGGAGCACCTTGGCACCGAGACTGGCCAGTTCCAGCATCTCTTCGTACGATATCTTCTGAAGTTTCCGCGCCTCCGGCACAATATTCGGGTCGGTCGTGTAAACACCGTCAACATCCGTATATATCTCACAGAGGTCCGCCTTCACCGCGGCCGCTATAGCAACAGCCGAAAGGTCGGATCCACCCCTGCCGAGAGTGGTCACATCGGTCGAACCCTCGGTGACTCCCTGGAACCCGGCAATCACCACAACATAACCTTCCTCCAGCGCCTTGCTGATCCGGTCGCCGTTAATCCGCTCAATCCGGGCCTTGGTATGAACCGTGTCCGTGATGATGCCTGCCTGTCTTCCGGTAAACGAAATCGCCTTGTTGCCGAGGGTCTCAACCGCCATCGCGGTAAGGGCGCTGGTCACCCGCTCGCCCGATGACAGGAGCATATCCATCTCACGCTCGCCAGGCCGGGCTGACAACTGGTTGGCAAGACTGATGAGTTTATCCGTCTCCCCGGACATGGCGGAGACAACGACAACCACCCTGTTTCCTTCCTTTGCAGTTCTCACCACGCGCTCAGCAACCGCCTTGATCCTCTCGACGCTGCCTACCGAGGTGCCGCCGTATTTCTGAACTATTAATGCCAAAATATCCTCCAGATAATTAATATCTGCCCAAAACTCTTTTTTTGTCCGTCATTCCCGAAGTCCTTAATCGGGAATCCAGTACTTTGACTTTGTTTCTGGATCCCCGGGTCAAGCCTGCCTGCCGGCAGGCAGGCCCGAGGATGACAATTTATAAATTTATGGACAGACGCAAATCAGAAAAAATTTTTTCTACAGAAAATCCCTCCAGGTTCTATTCGCCCCGGATGAAATAGTCCATCAGTTTGTGGCCCTCTTTGAAAATGAGGGCCCCCTCTCTTTCGAGGACCGATTCATCATATACTGCACCTTCATTACACTGCTTCCGCCGACTGTCAAAGAGAATGAACGGAACCGGATCGTCAGAATGGGTCCTGAGCTCAATCGGGGTCGGATGATCCGGCATTACCAGTATACGGTAATCTCCGAACCGCTTCGCGCCCTCCATGACCGCACCAACGACGATGGCATCAAAGTCCTCAATAGCCTTCACCTTATCCCGGTAATTACCCGAATGCCCGGCCTCATCAGGGGCCTCGACATGAATATAAACAAAATCGACCCGGTCCAGAGACAATAGGGCCTCATCTGCCTTCCCCTTATAGTTCGTATCGATATAACCGGTCATGCCCGGTACATTCAGGATCTCGAATCCCGCGTAGATCCCGAGTCCTTTTGTCAGATCAACCGCAGAGACCAGTGAACCACTGATGCCGTATTTCTCAAGGAACGTCGGCATGCTCGGCCGCCTGCCCTGACCCCAGAACCAGACACTGTTCGCCGGATTTTTCCCGGCCTTTATCCTGTCTCTGTTTACCTGATGCCCATCAAGGACATCGACCGAATCCAGCATGATCTTCCTCAGGACGGCATCACGGTCACCTACCGGCAGATAATCAACAATATCCTTTCCCAGGATGTCATGAGGAGGTATGCATTCAAGGTCTGCCGGGCCATCGGTCCATACCATCAGATGCCGGTAACTGACACCGGGATAGAATTTCATCGAATCTGACCCGAGGCGCCGGTCGACTTCCATAATGAGTTCCCGAGCCTCGTCGGTCGATATATGCCCACTGCTGTAATCCTCCATGATAGCCTGCGTTCTCTCCCCGTACCGCAGCGTCACCAGGTTGCAGCGGAAGGCGACATCGTTGTCCTTCAGCGTCACGCCGATACTCGCTGCCTCGAGCGGGGCCCTGCCTGAATAATACACAGACGGATCATACCCGAGAATGCTCAGGTTCGCGACATCAGAGCCGGGATGCATACCCTCCGGAATCGTATGAGCCCCGCCAAGGAGACCCTCACGGGCGAGACGGTCCATGTTCTTTGTCGACGCATACTGGAGGGGCGTCTTTCCGCCAAGCTCTTTGAGCGGCCTGTCGGCCATCCCGTCACCTATGATCACAATGTATTTCATTATCCGTTCCTAAGCAAAATTAATACGGTCACTCTATTACGTCGCCTTCGGCCATCTCGACCTCGATGCCCTTTTCCCTCAGCCAGTGTATCCCTTTTTCAACATCTTCTTCAGAACCGTCGAGTTCGAGAATCATCTCCCCGACCGTCTCGGTCACCCGAGCACGCCGGATGTTCGGGATAACGTTATACTGCCTTGCCATCGTAAAGATCACCGGTTCCTTGATCAACTGCTGGGGAAAGGTCAGCTTAACGCGCATTTTCATGCTGCCTCCTGCGGCCGCCGCCAGCAATGGCCGGTACTATCGAGACCTCATCTCCGTCCTTGACGGGTGTGGTCTCACCGCTCAAAAATCTTATATCCTCTTCGTTCAGATAAATATTGACGAATCTCCTGATCTTGCCGTTCTCAGAGATGCGTTCAGCTATCCCGGGATAGTCCTTGTCCAGTGCCACGACGAGATCAATAACCGTTCCTGCCTTACCCTCTACTTCTTCTTTACCCTGGGTCAATCTCTGAAGCGGTGTAGGTATTCTTACCTTGACTGCCATGTATTATCCTCCTTCTGCATCACTTTTATTATATTATGCGCTCTTGTTAATATGTTCGAGAACCTCTTCAAAAGCAGCCAGGCTCGGCTTTATGTAATGCGGCGAGGTAGTGTGTCCCTGCAGGGCCTCCTGTGTCTTCAGTCCATTGCCGGTAATGCAGATGACCGTTACCGCATCCTTTTTAATCTTTCCGCTCTCTATCATCTTCTTCGCAGCAGCAAGAGTCACCCCGCCGGCAGTCTCCGCAAAAACTCCCTCTGTCCGCGCCAGGAGTTTCATTGCATCGATGATCTCCTGATCGCTCACATCCTCTGCATAGCCTCCGGTCTCCTGCACCACCTGCGACGCATAAAACCCATCTGCAGGATTGCCGATGGCCAGAGACTTTGCAATCGTATTCGGCTTCACCGGCCTGATGACATCCGTACCCTGTTTGATAGCAGTCGCAATGGGTGAACACCCGGTGGCCTGTGCGGCGTAGACCTTTGTACCGACCTCTTTTATAATGCCGACTTCCTTAAACTCTTTGAAGCTCTTCCAGACCTTTGTCAGTAAAGAACCGCTGGCACAGGGCACGACGATATTATCCGGCACCTTCCATCCCAGCTGTTCGATGATCTCGAACCCTATGGTTTTGGAACCTTCTGCATAAAACGGACGGATATTGATATTCACAAAGGCCCATTTGTATTTATTGGCAATCTCACTGCAGAGACGGTTGACATCATCGTAATTGCCATCAACCGCAACAAGGTTCGGTTCGTAGACCAGAGATGCAACGATCTTGCTCGCCTCAAGCGTCGCAGGGATAAAGATGAAACGTTTAAAACCTGCCCGGGCGCCGAGGGCAGAAACCGAATGGGCCAGGTTACCGGTGGAGGCACAGGCAACCGTGTCAAACCCGAACTCCTTTGCCTTTGTCAGGGCGATCGATACCACCCGGTCCTTGAAGGAGAGAGTCGGATGCACCACGGTATCGTCCTTGATGTAGAGTTCGTCAACACCCAGGATCCTGGCCAGATTATCCGCCTTCAAAAGAGGGGTAAATCCTGAATCCAGTCCGACCTGCGGATCTCCGTCTATCGGCAGCAGTTCACGGTATCTCCAGAGGTTCTTCTCCCTCTTCTCAATCTTCTTCCTGCTGATGTCCTTTGCTATGCTCGTATAATCATAGGCCACCTCAAGGGGCCCGAAACAGAACTCACAGACATAGATAGGTTCAATAGGATACTCTCTGCTGCATTCCCTGCATTTCAGACCTTTTATATGTCCCATTATGTCCACCTCTATCGGAAAAAATATCCTTATTTTACTTCAAATCATCTATTAATTAAAAGATATAAAAAAAGGCTTTGCAGCCCGTATACGGCCTGATACCCGATTTGACAACGACAAATCCTGTCTGATAGCATTACTAACCGAAATGGACCCTGATATTCGATCATGACACGCCTTACCCATAAGCGATCAGCAAAAGCAGGCCTTCCCCCTGGCTCACTCATCCACCTTGGTAAAAATACACGCGAAAAAGTCCTGATCACGGTCATGGACTACGATGCCACCGGCCTTCAGGAGAAGCAGATTGACGTTATCGATGAGTGCTTTCTCTTCAGGGACAGGCCATCGGTCACCTGGATCAACATCGACGGGCTCGGCCAGCCGGAGATCATCCAGAAACTCGGCGACTGCTATGGCTTTCATCCGCTCGTGCTCGAGGATATACTGAACACCGGACAGCGGCCGAAGATGGAAGACTATGCTGACTACATCTATGTTGTCCTGAAGATGCTGTATCCGGGTCCGGACGGACGGACGGTCATCAGTGAGCAGATAAGCCTCATCGCCGGCCCCAGTTTCGTCATTTCATTTCAGGAGGGTATCGAGGGAGATGTCTTTACCTCTGTCAGGGAGCGGCTCCGCAATGACAAAGGCCGGATCAGGAAGATGGGCGCTGACTATCTTCTCTATTCTCTGATCGATGCAGTGGTCGACAACTACTTCAGTATTCTGGAGAATCTGGGGGAAGAGATTGAGATCGTCGAAGACCGGCTCGTCACCAATCCTGCTGATAAAACACTGACTGAAATCCACCTGCTCAAGCGCGAGCTTATATTCCTGCGCAAGGCGGTCTGGCCGCTCCGCGAGGTTATCAGCGGGCTTCAGC
>Ga0334722_10001643_pt1 | contig 27232 bp, 27 predicted proteins | sample C3_bottom_MG_FD_207210 | JGI IMG/M metagenome (GOLD analysis project Ga0334722, IMG submission 207210) | Sediment microbial communities from Yellowstone Lake, YNP, Wyoming, USA - C3_bottom | ecosystem: Environmental > Aquatic > Freshwater > Lake > Sediment | place: USA: Wyoming | collected... | reverse complement strand
AAAGAATATATTAAAAGGCGAAGACTTTAGCCCTTCAAGACCAACGCGGACCCGACGAACAGGAGCAGGATGCCCGAGACGCGCCAGGCGTCGAGCGGGATATGCCTCACGCCGAACACGCCGAAGTGGTCGAACATCGCGCCCGCCGCAAGCTGGGACGCTATTGCCGCGGCAAGCGCGGCGGTAGTGCCGATTCGAGGCACGGCCAGGATTATCGTGGTGACGAAGAACGCGCCCAGGAGCCCGCCCGAGAACTGCCATGCAGGGGCGTCCGTGGCGGCCCTTATGTTTCCGTGGTTGTAGACCAGGAGCACCCCGCCCAGGACGGCCGTCCCGACCGCGAACGAGATGAACGAGCTTTGTATCAGGCCGACCCGCACCGCGAGGTTCGCGTTGATGAGCGGCTGGAGCGCGACAAAGACGCCGGACACAAGCATCAGGATGAAGTAGAAAAGGTCCGGCACCTAACGTCCCCCTTTCGTCATAACGACCCTTACTCTACCATTTTTCCTTGACAATTGCAAGGGTGCGGATTACCCTTGTTAAGGGCTGGCCGCAATTGTATAAGGGCTGCGTCTTATTCTACAATAACCAATAAAAACAAGGCAATATAATGTTGGAATCTCTGGCGTATCCCGCCCTTTTAATCGCGAGCCTGGGGCTTATACTCTTCGCCTGCGAGCTGTTCACGAACGGCATCGAGTGGACCGGCAGGAAGCTGAAACTCTCGGACGGGGCGACCGGCTCGATACTCGCCGCCGTGGGCACCGCCCTGCCCGAGACCTCCATCCCGATAATCGCCCTGATGGCAGGCAAGGCCGGGGGCGCGGACATCGCGGTGGGCGCGATAGCGGGCGCGCCGTTCATGCTTGCCACGCTCGGCTTCTTCGTCACCGGGACGGCGGTCTTCTACTTCACCCGCAAGGGCCGCCGGGGTCTTTCGATGAAGGTTGACACGACGGTCATTACCCGCGACCTGGGCTTCTTCCTCGTGATATACACCGCCGCCTTCGTCACGACCTTCATACCCGGCCACCACACACTGAGGCTCGTGGTCGCGATCTGTCTCGCTTCGTCCTACGGCTACTACACCTGGGTCACGCTCAGGCACGCGGGCCACTCAGACCACGAGCTCGACGAGCTGCACCTGTCCAAGTTCTTCCACCTGGACAACCATTCCGGCTTCATCGCCGTCCAGGTGCTCGCGAGCCTCGGGCTCATCGTGATGGGCGCGCACCTCTTCGTAGTCGCGGTCGAGCATGTCTCGGCGATGTTCGGCGTGCCCGCGATGCTGCTGTCTCTTCTCATCACACCGGTCGCGACGGAGTTGCCGGAGAAGATGAACAGTGTACTCTGGATAAAAGGGGGAAAGGACACGCTCGCAATAGGCAACATCACAGGCGCTATGGTGTTTCAGGCGAGCTTCCCCGTGGCGATAGGCGTCGCGTTCACGCCCTGGGCGCTGTCCGGCCCGACGATGGTATCCGCAGTAATCGCCATTTTCTCGGCTGGCGTCTGCTACATATCCCTCAAGAGAAGGAAGTCCCTTTCGCCAGCCGTCCTGCTGACAGGCGGCGCGTTTTACCTTGCGTTTATAGCTTATCTGTTTGTGTAGGGTTTTTAAGGCTGCGACCAGAAAAGGGTTCTCGCATGAGATCCCTCAATGCTCCATCTCCGACTTCCTGAGCGTCCCCTTCTTAAGCGCGTGCTTCTTCATCAGGACGAATATCACCGGCGTCATTATGAGGACGTGGACGGCGGAGGTTATCATACCACCTATCATCGGGGCGGCGATGGGCTTCATCACGTCCGCGCCGGTGCCCGTTGACCACATGATGGGTACAAGGCCCATCAGCGCGACCGATACGGTCATCAGCTTCGGACGAAGCCTAAGGACCGCGCCCTCGAACGTAGCCTCGTAGATGTCGGCCTCCGTCACCGGCCCCTTCGCGAGCCTCTTGTCGAGCGCCTCGTGCAGGTATATCACCATCACGACGCCGGTCTCGACCGCGACCCCGTATAGCGCGATGAAGCCTATGGTCACGGCGGTCGTCCAGTAGTACCCGAGCGCGTACACCAGGAATATTCCACCTACCAGCGCGAACGGGACGGAGAGCATCACCATCCCCGCCTCGAGCGCCGAGTGGAACGTGAAGTACAGGAGCATGAAGATAATCAGCACGCCGAGCGGTATGAGTATGACCAGCCGCTTGTTGGTCTGTATCTGGTTCTCCCACTGACCCGACCAGACGACGTAGTATCCGGGCGGGAGCTTCAGCTCGGAGTCGAGCTTCTTCTTGGCCTCCTCGACGAAGCTGCCCATGTCCCGGCCCCGGACGTTTAACAGGACGACCGACCTAAGCAGGCTGTTCTCCGAGCTAATCATGTCCGGCCCCGGCGTGACGCTTATCTCCGCAAGCTGGGCGAGCGGTATGTGCGTCATGTTGCCGGACGGCACCTGCACCCGCTTCAATGCCTCGATGTCCATCCTGAAGTCGCGGGCGTACCGGACGTCAACCGGGAAGCGCTCCCTGCCCTCGACCGTGGTCGTGAGCTTCATCCCGCCGATTGCCGTCTCTATCACGTCCTGCACGTCTTCCACGTCCAGCCCGTACCTCGCCGCGGCCTCGCGGTCAACCTTTATGTCGAGGAACTTGCCGCCCACGACCCGTTCCGCGAAAACGTCGGCCGCGCCCGGCACGGTCTTTAAAAGCCCCTCCGCCTGCTGTGCGAGCATGTCCAGCCTGCCCAGGTCGTTACCCATAATCTTAACGCCGATGTCCGTCCTGACCCCGGTCGTAAGCATCTGTATCCTGTTGATTATCGGCTGGGTCCAGCCCTCGGTCACGCCCGGCACCTGGAGCTTCTCCGCAAGCTCGGACTGTATGTCCGCCTTGGTTATGCCCGGCCTCCACTGCTCCTTCGGCTTAAGGATTATTATCGTCTCGAACATCGAGACCGGCGCGGGGTCGGTCGCGGTCTCGGCCCGGCCGACCTTCCCGAGGACGTGGTCCACCTCAGGCGTCTGCATTATAATCGCGTCCTGCTCCGTGATGATTCGTTTGGCCTCGGTCGTGGAGACCGGCGGCAGGGTTACCGGCATGAAGAGCAGGCTCCCCTCGTCCAGCGACGGCATGAACTCGCGCCCAATCGAACTGAACATGAACAACGCCACAACCAGGGCCAGGACGTTCAGGAGTATCGTCGTCTTCTTCCACTTGAGCGCCCAGCGTATCACCGGGGAGTAGAGCATGATGAAGAACCTCGACACCGGGTTATTCTGCTCAGGCGGCATCTTCCCCCGCATGAAGAAGTACATGAGCACCGGCACGAGCGTTATGGCGATAATGGCGGAGCCAACCATCGAGAAGGTCTTGGTGAACGCGAGCGGCTTGAAGAGCTTGCCCGCCTGGCCCTGGAGCAGGAATACCGGCACGAACGACAGCACGATGATCGCGAGCGAGAAGAATATCGGGCGGCCCACCTGTTTTGCGGAGGCTATGATGACGTCGAGCCGCTTCTCCTTCCTCTCTTCGGGGTCGAGCTCGGAGAGACGCCGGTAGCAGTTCTCGACCATGATGACGCCCGCATCCACCAGCACGCCGATCGCGATGGCGATGCCGCCGAGCGACATGATGTTCGAGGTAACGCCCATCCTGTTCATCGTGATGAAGGCTATCAGCACGGCGATGGGGAGCGTCAGCACGATGACTATCGCGCTCGGGAAGTGGAGCAGGAATATCAGCACGACGAGCGAGACGATCACGGACTCCTCGGTGAGCGCCTTCTTCAGCGTGTCTATCGAGCGCGTTATCAGGTCGGACCTGTCGTAGGATGCGACTATCCTGACACCCGGCGGCAGACCTTTCTCGAGCGACTTTATCTTCTCCTTCACCCGGTCTATGACGGCCTTCGCGTTCTCGCCGTAGCGCATCACGATTATCCCGCCGACCGCCTCGCCCTTGCCGTTCTTGTCAATGATCCCGCGCCTGGTCTGGACGCTCATCTGGACGCGTCCTACGTCCCGGACGAGCACCGGCGTGTTGTTGAAGACGCCGACCTTCGTGTTCTCTATGTCCTTAATCCCTTCGAGGTAGCCGGGGCTCCTGACCATGTACGTCATTGCGTTATGGTCCATGATGCTGCCGTCGACCTCGTTGTTGCCCTTCTTGATGCCCTCCACCACCTGGCCGGGCGTGACATGGTAGCCGACCAGCTTGTTGGGGTTTAAGTCCACCTCGTACTGCTTGACGAACCCGCCTATGGACGCGACCTCGGCGACGCCCGGCACGGAGTTTAACTGGTAGCGTATGAACCAGTCCTGCACCGCGCGCAGTTCGGCCAGGTCGTACCCGTCGCCCTCGACCGTGTACCAGAACACGTGGCCTACCCCGGTGCCGTCCGGCCCGAGGCTGGGAGTAACGCCCGGCGGCAGTAACGACGCCGCGTAGTTCAGCCGTTCGAGGACGCGGGTCCTGGCCCAGTAGACATCCACGTCGTCGTCAAATATTACGTATATGAGCGAGAAGCCGAACGCGGACGTGGCACGGACGGCGCGTACGTTCGGCAGGCCCTGGAGGTTCGAGGCGAGCGGGTAGGTTATCTGGTCTTCGATTACGTGCGGGCTCCGCCCCGGCCACTCCGTGAACACGATGACCTGGTTGTCGGAGAGGTCCGGTATCGCATCCACCGGGGTCTTGACAAGCGACCAGACGCCCCAGCCGATGACGACTGCGTATATCAGGACGATTATCAGCCGGTTCTTTGCGGAGAACTCTATTAAGCGGTTTATCATGGTTTACATGCCCGGCATGCCGGGCATCCCGCCCTTCGGCTTCGCGGTGGGCCGCGCCTGTTTCTTTTCCGTCTCCATGCCGGGCATCCCGGCCATCCCGCCGCCCGAGCCTTCGCGGAGCTGCGCCTCGGAATCAAGAAGGAATGCGCCCTGCGTGACCACCATGTCGTGCTCCCTGAGTCCTAACAGCACCTGGAAGTCGTCGCCCGACCGTATGCCAAGCTTGACCTCCCGGTACTCGAAGACGCCCGGCTCGACCTCGACCCAGGCCACGTCGCGCGTGCCGGTATAAAGCACTGCGGATGCAGGCACGGTCAGTGCGCGTATGGGCTTCGAGAACACGCGCGCGTTGACGAACATCTCGGGCTTAAGCATCCCGCCGGGGTTCCTGAAATCCGCGCGCACCCCGACCGTCCGGCTCTCCGGGTTGACCGACGGGTCGATGAACGAGACGCGCCCGGTAAAAGTTTTGCCCGGATACGCGTCCGCGGTGACTTCGACCTTCGAGCCCATGCTGACTTTCGAGAACTCGTATTCGTATACCTCGGCCTTCATCCAGACGCTGCCCAGGTCCACTACCTTGTAAAGCTCGGCCCCCTCGGCGAGGTAGTTGCCGGGCCGTGCCATGACCTCCGTCACCGTGCCGGAAACCGGCGAGTATATGTCCACCGAGTTCCTGACCTCTCCCGTTTTGTCGAGCTCGCCTATCTGAGCGTCGGTCAGGCCCCAGAGCTTCAGACGCGTCCTTGCCGCATCGAGCATCCCGTCCGCCCCGGAGGTTACTTCCGGGAACTCCGACTGCCCGAGCCTTGCCGCGCTCCGTTTCGCTATCAGGTACTCCTTCTCTGTCGAGACCAGTTCCGGGCTGTATATCGCCATGATGCGCTGGCCCTTCTTGACGTATTCGCCCGTGAAGTTTATATAGAGCTTCTCGACCCGGCCCGGAAACCACGCGGTAACCCTCTGTATCGTCTGCTCGTTATAGGCTATCCTGCCGACAGTATAGACGTCCTGGGAAATCTCCTTCGGCATCACCATCGTCGTCGCCACGTTCGCGAGCATACGCTGCCTCGGGTCGAGGCTGATGCGGCGAAGCCCTTCCGTCCCGGCCTTCGCCTTTATGCCGGTTATCTCTTCCATGCCGGGCGCGGGCCTCGCGCCCTCTAACGGGACTTCTTTCTTGACGAGCGTCATGCCGCATATCGGGCAGTCGCCCGGCGCGGGCTTTATCACCTGCTTGTGCATCGGGCAGACGTAGCACTCCTTGTATTTCACGCCGCCCTTTTCGACGACCTTGAAGCCGCCGGCCTCTTCCGCAACCGGCGCCGTCCCGTTCAGCCAGTGCGTCCAGTATGGCCGGGAAATATATGCCGCGCCCGCCAGGACTGCAAGCACAGTTATAACTGAAACGACAACCGTCTTAGTTTTAACGGACATTTCATAGACTCCTGCTTGGTTGTCACCCCGTGCTTGACACGGGGCCCAGGAATTATCAACTTCCTGGATTCCCGCCTGCGCGGGAATGACGGATGTGTGTCCTATTTAAATTCCACTCCCGTGGCCGCTTCGAGTCCGGCGACCGCTTTCTCGCGCGCGGCGAGCGTCGTGTAGTATCCCAGCTCGTAGTCGAACAGCGTCCGCCTCGACTCGAGCAGGTCGAGGAAGTCCACCCGTCCGACCTCATAGCCCGCGACCGCGGAGTTCAGGTCGTCCGTCGCCTGCGGTATAACGCCTTCCTTGTAGAGCTTCAGCGTGCGGTCGTCCTGCTCCACGACGTCGACGAGGCTGTCAACCTTGTAATATATCTCCTTGACGAGCATGTCGCGTTCCCTGTCCGCCATAGAGCGCTCGGATGCGGCCTCGCGCACCGCAGGGCCCTGCTTCGTGCGGGTCCAGACCGGGAGGTTCATGGACAGCATCGCGGAGACCATGTCGGGCTGGCCCGTCCCGTCCTTTAGAGTATCCCTCTGCATGTAACGGGCGCTAACCGTGAAGTCGGGGTAGTAGCCCTTGCCCGCGAGTTCCAGCATGCTCTGGCCCTTAAGCACCCTCTCGCCGGATGCCGCAAGCGCGGGCCGGCCCTTCATCGCGGCCTCGACAAGCGCATCCCTGCCCATGCCGAGCTGTGTCGGGGCAATGTCCTCGACCTCGCCCGTCACCGCCGATTCCCTGCCGAGCAGCGAGCCCAGGTATGCCCTCTTCGTATGCTCTTCCTTCTGGAGTTCGATCCTCTTGTCGATCATCATCGAGGTCTCCACCTGGGCCTTCACGACGTCCTTCAATATACCCTTCCCGACCGAGTACCGGGCTTCCGCCGTCTTCCTGAACATGTCCATGAGCGAGATGTTCTTCCCGACTATCTCAAGCCCCTTCCTGACAGCGTACAGGTCGTAGTAGACATCTTTTATCCCGGCCCGAAGCATGAGCGCCTTTTCTCGGTATCCGGCTTCGAGCGCCCGTGCGTCGTGCATGGCGGCTTCTGCTTTAAGCCCCCGCTTCCCGAAAAACGGGACGGCCTGGCTAAGCTCCACGACCTTGCCGGTCATCGGCTCGCGGTCGAAGGCAAAGCTGTCCACGGGGACGTTGTCGAAGCCCAGCCCGAGCATCGGGTCGTCGAACGAGCCCGCCTGCGGCACCCGTTCGTATGCGGCCTCGTAGCGGTCCCTGAACGCGCCCAGCTCAGGGCTGTTCTTCCCGGCCTCCGCGAGCAGGTCGTCGAGCTTCAGCGTCTCGTCCGCCCGAAGGCCCGCCGGAAGCATGACCAGCACTGCCGCGACTACTATAATCAACCTTGTAAACACGTCTCGTCCCTTACCGGAAGGCATCGTGACAGCCCTTGCAGGCCTTGTCTATCCCTGGTATGAGTTTTTTTATGGCTATGGCGTCGCCGATTTCCCCGTCGCGTTTGAACTCATTCAGGAGCTTCTTGTACGCCGCAGCTTTTTTAAGGAAGTCCGGCCTTTTCTCCGGGTGTTTGTGAAGCATGAACCGGTCCAGGTCCTTTGCGAGGAAGTCCATCTTCATCACGGGCGATATTGCGTCCGCCGTGGACCCGGCCTTGACCGCCTTCTTTGCCTTGTCCCACTCGGCCTGCGTCGTCAGCATGGAATGGTGCTGCCTGAGCATCGATGCGGTGTGCTCGTCCATGCCTGCGGCGCTTGGCATATCCGCGGCGCCATGCCTGGCTCCAAGCAATACCACGACTGCCAACACGACAAGTTTTATGGTGTGCATAAGCCTCCTCATGCCGCCTTACCCTGCCGCAGACGGGCGACGCGCTGCTCGACGGACTCCTTCAGCCTCTCCTCCAACTGCTTGTTTATGTCTATTATCAGCGTCTCGCTGCCCTTCGTGTAGCGCTCGGTCTGCACGTCCTGAAGGGACTGGAGCGACTTCACCACGTCCTCGATGGACCGGGCCTCCTGTTTTATCGCCTCGAGGTGCCTTCTTACACCCTCGTCCTTCTCCGACTTAAGTAAATGGTCGGAAAAACCGTCCACGACGGTCGCGGAGTTCAGCAGGTAGTGCGACAGCGTCACCATCAGCTCCCTCATCGTATCGACGGCGCAAACACGCATCTCGGCCTCCTCCTTCTGCCTGCGCGCCTCCAGCCAGAAGCCGAAGAATAGTCCCGCCGCAGCGCCGAGTATCGCGAACGGCAGGCCCATCTGGATGTTTTCGGCCCTGAACGTGTCTAAGAACTCCTCCAGTCCGCCCCATAGACCCGGTATATGCTCGGCCTGCCGCTTCCCATATATCCCGTACACCATCATCGTGTACGGGTGCAGGAAGAAGTAGCCGAGCGCGGCACCCGCAAGCGAAGTCAGGAACACTCTTCTTCTGGATGAGTTGAGCATCATATACCAAGATATAACAAACGGTTACGGTTTAGTCAACCATTTACGGCCTTTTTCGACGGACCTTATTATTTCTTGATATATCTGCCCGGGCCGGCCTTGAACTTATCCATGTCCTCCTTCGAGCAAAAGTAGTACTTCTTCCCCTTGTACTCGTGCACGAATTTAGCCTTGGCCGTCTCGACGTCCATGCCGCAGACCGGGTCCTTTACGGTCGTCTGGACTGCGGGGGCCTGTCCCGCGACAGCCGGTTTCTTTTCTGCCGCGTTCACGGACAACGGTGCGGATACGATAAGGCCGGATACGGCCAGTGCGAACAGAAATGCTTTCATGACAACCTCCATATTCGATATAATACCCATCACAGGCAAACAGGTGTCGGCAACGCTTGGTTTTACACCCTCCCCCGGCCCCTCTCATCAAGGGAGGGGCGGTTTACGGGAATGACAGACATCCCTGGTGCAAACACAACAAAACGGCGGCGCACGGCGCGCGCACGTCCGCTATTGGCTTTATGAGGTCGGGTCAGCAGATGAAGGTCGAGTTGACAATGTAGACTGGCGGAGATTCGAAGGCCCACCGGGCGAAGTCCGGCTTCGGGGCCTGAGGCGCAAAAGATGTGAATGAAGGGGCGGTCTCGTCTTGACTCACGGTGAGGTAGTTATGAAACTCCTCCGTTCCCGTGTTGAGCGTTACGCTCTCGGAGGGCGCCGCCCCTTTAACCTTGCAGCAGTCCATAGGCTCCCGCACGCCCGTCGTACCGGTGTCGCCCGCCTCCGCCTTGGCGCAGCAGGGGCATGTCTTGGCGACAGCCGGTAGCGCCGCGCCCGCGGCGAGGAAGTTGAGGGCGACTATCAGGGTTACGGCTATGCGGGAAAGCTGTTTCATTAATATAAGTATTACACTCGGAATCCGGGGTTGTCAAGCCAAATGAGAAAAAAACTCCGGTCGCCAGTTGCCCTCCCGTAAACGTCCCCGACGTGAGCTGACGCCTTTCCGCGCATGCGTCCCCGACCTGAGCTTAGGCCTTTCTCCGGACGAGAATCCAACGTGCGATCAGGGTTGCCCTTGGGCGGGGCGTGTTACATAAACAAAAAAGCGGCCCCTGGTTTCCCTCGAGCCGCTTCGTCTATGCAAAGGTTACGCCGCACGGGCCCGCCTAATTATACGTATATATCGGCGCGTTGTCCTCTATGATGCGCTCCTGCGCCTCGATTGCCTTCCTGACGTGCTTCGGCAGGTGCATCGAGCCCAGGTGTGTCGCGCCGTCGTAGTACTTGAGCTCGCCCGCGACCCTTTTGGATATCATGTCGTCGACGTCCTTCGCGGTGAGCTTACGGGGGTCGGTCTTCTTGGAGGCGAGCGCGAAGCCCCACGGGAGCCCGAAGGATGGGATGTTCGCGGGCATCGTGACGACCATGGGGAACACCTGCTCTAGCGTCTTGTGCACGGCGGAGAGGTTAAGGAGCCTGCCGACCGCGGTCGTACCCGCCTGCAGTGCTATCGCCCCCTCGTCGGTCAGCCTCTCGGTCACAAGTTCGTAGAACTCGCGGGTATAAAGAAGATAGGCCGGGCCTTCCTCGACCGGCTCGGAGATGTCTATTATTATGACGTCCCACTTCTCGTCGGACTCCTCCAGGCAGCGCCTCGCGTCCATGAACTTGAGCTCGGTGCGGGAGTCGTCGAATGCGCCTGCGTGGTATTCCGGGAGAAGCTCCTTGCTCATCTTGACCACTTCCTCGTCGATGTCCACCATCAGGCAGCGCTCGACGGTCTTGTGGCGGAGGACCTCCCTGAGGGTCGCGCCCTCGCCGCCCCCGACGATGAATACCTTCTTCGGGTCGGGGTGCATCAGCATTGCGGGATGTACGAGGATTTCGTGGTAGATGAACTCGTCCACTTCGGACGACTGCATCTTGTTGTCCAGCACGAGGCACCGGCCGTAAGAGCCGGTCGTCATTATCTCCATCTGCTGGAACTGGGTCTTCTTGGAATAGAGGGTCGTCAGGATGCCGTGCATGTGCCCCTCGTCGGGGCTTAAGTAATCAAGGAACCATTTGGAGTTCTTTGGATTTGGCATATTCTTCGGTCTCCTCTTCCGTTGGCTTGTGGGGAAGCTTCGTATTGTCGGAAGTGAGTATACCCCGCTTCATCTCGACCATGGAGGGGTTCCTGCACTTGAACCGCTCTACTAAGTAAGAGGCCGCGTCCTCCGGCTTGATGAGGTCGCCGCACGTGAAGATGTCCACCGCCGCGTAGCCGTACTCCGGCCAGGTGTGGATGGACAGGTGCGACTCGGCGATTATGACCATGCCGCTGATGCCAAACGGGTTGAATTCGTGGAATGCGACCTCTACTACCGTCGCCTTGGCCTTGTAGGCCGCGGACACAAGCGCGTCCCGGACCAGGTCCAGGTCCTTCAAGACCTCTTTGTCACAGTCCTTCAACTCCACCAGTAAATGGGTCCCTAAAGCATGCAATACACTACCCCCCTTCTACCTTGGTGAATTTAAGTCACCCCGCGGTGCGGGCTGACCCCTTGATTTTGTTAATAAAAAAGACGCGATACCTCCCGTTGTTCCGGGCCGTCTCGCGCCTGCGACTAATCCTTATCTGGTTCTTTTTTTTGTCAGTCTATATAGGCAGGCCGGACATCGTTGCCCCTATGTAAGCTGGTATACATATATGGCCTCCCTCTACATTGTTAATAACAGTAACAACCCCCAATATCGGAGTGAAACTATATACATTTTTTTCCAAAATGCAAGAAAAAAATATGCCGTACCCAAAAAAATACGCAACCCCAAGCCGGGACAGGCAAAAATCTGGTTTTAAATATAGCACAAACGGACGGGTTTTGGGGGGGATTTTTAAAAATAGTTTGGCAGGCCTCAAGATTTTATTTGCACCGGCAATTTTGTTATGCTAAAATTCTGTTTCGACTTTTGAATAGAGGATTAAGCGTGTCCGGTTAAGGGGGCTGGGTTCCCCTGTACCTAAGTTTAAGATTTAAGGAGGTGTTTCCATGCCACACAAGATTACGGACGAATGCATTATGTGTGGGTCCTGCGAGGCCGAGTGCCCTGAAAGCGCAATCAGCGAAGGCGACCCCATGTATCTCATCGACCCCGCGAAGTGCTCCGACTGCGGCACCTGCGCCGAGACCTGCCCCTCGGAAGCCATCGTTTCGGAGTAACAGCCTACGACTTCTATTACAACCTCGGGGCGCAGTAGCGCCCCTTTTTGTTTGGTTTTTTTGTACATGACGCAGTAAAACCTGATATAATTAGTTACATACGCACCGGTAAGTGTGCTTTTAACCAGAATTTCCGGAGAATGCCATGAGACGGGTCTACCTGGATAACGGGAACACCACCCCGCTCCACCCCGACGTGCTCCCTGCGATGCTTCCTTACCTGACCGAGCACTTCGGCAACCCCGCGAGCCTGCACGGCTTCGGGGAGGGGCCGAGAAGCGCGATGAACCAGGCGAGGGAGCAGGTCGCCTCGCTCATAGGGGCCGAAAAGGACGAGATACTGTTCACCTCCTGCGGCACCGAGGCCAACAACTTCGCCGTCAAGGGGATCGCGTCCGCGCTCAAGAAGAAGGGCAACCACGTAATAGCGTCGTCCATCGAGCACTTCTCGGTGCTCTACTCCTGCAAGTTCCTGGAAAAGCAGGGCTTCGAGGTGACGTATCTGCCGGTGGACGGGACGGGCCTGGTTGACCCGGAGGAAGTCAGGAAGGCGATAAAAAAGGAGACCGTCCTGATAACCGTGATGCATGCAAACGGCGAGATGGGCACGGTCGAGCCGATAGCGGAGATAGGGAAGATAGCAAAAGAGGCGGGCGTGGCGTTCCATACGGACGCCGTGGCCTCGGCGGGCAACATACCGGTGGACGTCAAGGAGATGAACGTCGACCTTTTGTCCATGGCGGCCAACATGTTCTACGGCCCGCGCGGCGTCGGAGCCCTGTATATAAAGAAAGGGACGCGCATCCTCCCGATGTTCGACGGCGGGGTCCAGGAGTTCGGCCGTAGGGCCGGCACCGAGAACCTGCCCGGCATAGTCGGGATGGGCAAGGCGGCCGAGCTTGCCAAGGCCGAGATGCCGGAGCGGATGCCGAGGCTGGCCGCGATGCGCGACAGGCTGGTCAAGGGCCTGATGGAAAAGATTGGCTACATGCGCTACAACGGACACCCATCGATGCGGCTGCCCGGCAACATCTCGGTCAGTATGGAGTATATCGAGGGCGAGTCGATGCTGCTCTTCCTGAACATGCAGGGGGTCGCGGCCTCGTCCGGCTCGGCATGCACCAGCCGGGCGCTTAAGGCGTCGCACGTCCTGACCTCGATGGGGGTCCCGGTGGAGGTGACGCACGGCTCGCTTATGCTTACGTTCGGCAGGGACAACACCGAGGAGGACGTGGACTACGTCCTCGAGGTACTGCCGCCCATCGTACAGAGGCTCCGCGACATGTCGCCTCTGTACGAGGATATGGTTACGAAAAAGAATAAATGACGCGGCTTTTTTTAAGGAGGTTTTAAATGGAAGGGTACAGCACGAAGGTGATGGAGCATTTCGCCAACCCGAGAAACGTTGGCGAGATGGAGGACGCGGACGGGATTGGCAACGTCGGGAACCCGACCTGCGGCGACATAATGAGGCTCTACATAAAGGTCAGGGACGGCGTGATAGTGGACGCGAAGTTCAAGACCTTCGGGTGCGGCGCGGCTATTGCCACGTCCTCGATGATGACCGAGCTGGTCAAGGGCAAGACTCTCGCGGACGCTAAGAAGATCTCGAACCAGGCCGTCGCGGAGGCGCTCGGCGGCCTCCCCCCGGTCAAGATGCACTGCTCTGTCCTGGCCGAGGAGGCGCTCGAGTCCGCGCTGAACGACTACTACACGAAGCACCCGGAAGCGAAAAAATAACACCTTTTGCTTGTCGTCCTGGGCGAAGCCGAAGGACCTGCTTTTGATTAACCCGAGATTCTTCGCGTTGCTCAGAATGACAAAGTGATGCCATGATGAAACCCGACGTAACGCTCGACTGCTTCGGGCTGACGTGCCCGATGCCGATATTCAACGCCACCCAGAAGCTTAAGGAGATGGCGGTCGGTGAGGTGCTCGAGGTCGTCGCGACCGACGAAGGCATAGTCGGCGACATGCCCGCCTGGTGCAAGAGGACCGGCAACGAGTTCCTGGGCTCCGAGGAGGAAGACGGCGAGTACAGGGTCTACGTGCGGAAGCTTGTGGACTGACAACCCGACGATATGATAGAATAAAACCCTGGGGCTTCCCGGGGTTTTTATTTTCAAACCATGCAGGCTGCTGACAAACCAATTAATTTGTCATTGCGAGCGAAGCGAAGCAATCTCCGGTTTTAATAATTCAGCAACTTCGGAGATTGCCGCGTCGTCCCGTAAGGCGGGACTCCTCGCAATGACACATTTGGTACTCAATCAGCAGATTGTATGACAAATGTCATGGCGGCATTTTTTTTAACGGCGTAAGCTTATAACAGGGGAACAAAAGGAGAGATAATGGCAGATTTCGCGCAGGCTACGGTTAAGTTCGTCGATGGCATGCAGTTCGTGGGCGAGTCCGGCACGGGTCACGCGTTCGTGATGGACGCGGCGCCGGGCGTAGGCGGCAAGAACACCGGCTGCCGCCCGATGGAGCTTCTCATCATCGGGCTCGGCGGCTGCACCGGGATGGACATAATATCCATACTCAGGAAGAAGAAGCAGAAGGTGTCCGGCCTCCAGATGAACGTAAAAGGCTTCTGGAAAGAGGGCGACGTGACGCCCAAGTACTTCGAGACCATCGAGCTCGAATACGTGGTGTCGGGAAAGGACATAAGCGACGAGGCGGTGAAGCGGGCGATAGGCCTGTCCGAGGAAAAATACTGCTCGGTCATGGCAAACCTGCGCGGCGTCTCGAAGGTAGTGACGAGCTACAAGATAGTGAGCGAGTAAGCCGTCATTCCCGCGAAAGCGGGAATCCAGGGACTTGTAGGGGCTCAATTTATTGAGCCCGCTGCGGGCGCGATGAATCGCGCCCCTACATCAACGCCGATGGGATTTCCTTCGGCTACGCTCAGGGCAGGCTAATTCAAGCACGGGGTGACATCAATAGATAAGGCAGTAAGCGTATGAAGCTTTTGATAGTCTGCAACGACAAATGGAAGCCGGGGCCGAGGGTCCCGTTCTCGGTGATAATGGAGGACATCTTCGCCGAGCGGGTCGTCAAGCACCTGCAGAACGACTACGCCCAGCTATGCAACGGCTGCGACAAGGACTGCGACCACTGCCGCGACAAGTACCCCGTCCTCTACCCGGTTGACTTCAAGGAGGATATCGCGGGCGTCCTGCTCCTGCCGGCCGAGCTTCCGTACTACGTGGACGACGCAGGCGACTACTTCCCCGACGAGCTTCCCGAGCACGATGTGATTCTCGCGATACACATACACGAGGACCTGCTCCTCTCACTACCACAGCGGTCGAAGAAGGCAGGCGGCAAGGCGCTCATCGTGCCCGGCGAGGACCCGGCCTGGCTCTCCCAGTGGATACGGGGCCGGCTCAAGAAAATCTGCGACAACCTGGGGCTGGAGTCGTCGTTCCCGAAACCCTTCTGCGCGCTCGAGGCGGGTCCAGACCAGCCCGTCATCGCTGAGTTCATAAAGCACTTCCGTATCGGCAGGCCGCGCATCACCATTAAGGTGCAGGAGGGCAAGGTGATAGACGCGCAGGTGATAACCTCGGCCCCGTGCGGATGCACGTACTACGTCGCGCGCAACCTGATCGGCAAGGAAGTGAACGAGGACCTGAACCCGGAGATAACCGCCAAGTACTGGCACAGCTACCCCTGCGTCGCCAGCATGGACGTAGACCGGGAGCTGGGCGACACGCCGCTCCACAAGGGCGGGTACATGCACTACGAGGCCGTGGCGGACGCGGTCGAGGAGGCGGTGCCGGGGAAGAAGATTAAGAAGGACAAGGTGCAGATAGTGGGGAAGAAGCAGTCACACCCTCATCTTCGGGTCCAGCCAGTCCCTAAGTGAATCGCCCAGAATATTGAACGAAAGCACCGTGACCGCGATAGCCAGGCCGGGGAAGACGACCGTCCAGGGCGCGGAGAGGATATAATTTCTTGAGAGGCTCACCATCGCGCCCCAGGTGGGCGTCGGCGGCTGTGCGCCGAGACCGAGGAAGCTGAGCGCGCTCTCGGCCAGTATGAAGCTCCCGACTTTGAGGCTGCCCGCGATAATCATCAAGGGCAGGCAGTTAGGCAGGAGGTGCCGGAAGAGCACGCGAGTTGTCGTGCAACCGGATGCGCGCGCGGCCTCTACGAACTGCTGCTCCTTCATGGACAGCACAAGCCCGCGTGCGAGCCTTGCGAAGCTCGCCCAGCCGACCAGCGAGAGCGCGAGCATCACGGTCGCGAGCCCCGGCGGCAGCACCACGGTAATCCCTATCGCAAGGAGCAGGCTCGGGAATGCCATGACCATGTCGGTCAGCGCGGACAGGACGCTGTCCACCTTCCCGCCTATGTATCCGCTCACCACGCCGATAAGTATCCCTATCGCCATCGAGACCGCGGCCGCCATCACGCCGACCAGCAGAGACACCCGCGCGCCGAAGACGAGCCTCGAGAGTATGTCGCGGCCCTTGCTGTCCGTGCCCATCCAGTGCTCCGCCGACGGCGGGAGTCTAAGTGCGTCGAGGTTTATCCGTAGCGGGTCGTACGGCGCGATTAACGGCGCGAGCACAGCCGCGCCTGTCAGCGCCAGAATCGCAAGGGCGGAGATGAGGGCTATTTTGTCTTTTTTTAAGTGGTTAAGCATCTAATATGGTTTATCGTTGCCATTGGAAAACATGTTGTCATTCTGAGCGGAGCGAAGAATCTCAAGCTTTTCTATCCTTGTGTCTCAAACCATTCCTTGCTCAAGTCCCGCCATCCGGGATTCATTGATTCAATTAATGCAATCTTCTTTGACCTCAACCATCCTTTTATCTGTTTCTCTCGCGTTATTGCAGCTTCAATATCGGGGGTCTCTTCATAATAGACGAGTCTGTCCACATTATAATTAGAAGAAAATCCGGGGGCAAGTTTCTGCTTATGCTCATACAGTCTGCGTTGCAGATCATTTGTCACTCCCGTGTAAATGGTCTTCGACTTGCTGGCGATTATGTATACAAAGAATTGTTTCAACGTTACCAGTACTTGTTAAGAGCTTGAGATTCTTCGCTCCGCTCAGAATGACAATATGGAAACCCAGAACGGCCATATTGCATCTCGTGACACACGACGCTGACCGTTATTTATCTTCTCCCATATCGTATTCGGGGGTCAATATACGCATACGCGACGTCCGCGAGCAGGTTGAAGAACACGAACACGGCGGAGCCGACAAGAACCGTCCCGAGTATCACGGGATAGTCCCGCTTCATTATCCCGTCGAGCGCGTACCGGCCGAGCCCGTCCCAGCCGAATATCGTCTCGGTCAGGACCGACCCGTTCAGGTAGCTCCCGAAGTCTATTGCAATTAATGTCACGACCGGGATGAGCGCGTTACGGAGCGCGTGTTTTGCGACGACCTTGAACGTGGAGAGGCCCTTCGCCTTCGCGGTCATGATGTACTGCGCGCCGAGCGTCTCGATCAGGCTCATGCGCGTGATGCGGGCGATGTAGGCGGCGGAGTTTAGCCCCAAGGTCGCCGCGGGCAGTATGAGGTAGACGAGCTGGCCGTCCCCCATCCCGGAGGGCGGGAGCCAGGGCAGCATGAACGCGAATAGAAGCATCAGTATAAGCCCGACCCAGAAGACGGGCAGCGATATCCCCGCGAGCGCCGCGCCCGAGAACACCTTCTCCCAGTACCGGCCACGCGTGACTGCGGATAATACGCCTAACATTATGCCCGCGAACGTCGCGACAAGCATCGCCGCGAGCGCGAGTTTTAGTGTATTGGGGAATTTTTCGACTATGTCCTTCGATACCTCGCGGCGTGTGTAGTACGAGCGTCCGAGGTTCCCGTGCGCAAGCAGGTTCAGGTATCCTACGAACTGAACCGGCATCGGCCTGTCGACGCCCAGGTCGCGCCTGACGGCCTCGATTGCCTTCGGGTCGGCCCGTTCGCCCACCAGCCCGAGCGCGGGGTCGCCCGGTATTGCGCGCAGGAGCAGGAACGTCACCAGGGCAAGGCCAAGCAGGGTCGGTACCGCGATGAGCGCCCTCTTTAGGACGAAGTATGGCATGGCTATTTTTTATGGATTGAGGAAAGGACCATCTCGAGCACCTTCTGCTGGGCCTGCTCGTACTTGTTCAGGACGCAGAGGCACTCGCCCATCGGGAATATCTCGTGCAGATAGTCGGCCTCGCGGCCGCTCAGTATCACTATCTTTTTCTTCTCTACCCCACGGTCTATCGCGTACTTGAGGAGCTTCCTCCCATCGAGCCTCGGCATCTCGAGGTCGATGATGAGCAGCGCGAGCGTGGGCTCGATAAGCGTCAAGGCCTTGATGGGGTCCTGGCACGTGACGGTCTCCATGTCCGGGAAGTGCTCGCTTATGAAGCGCTCCATCCTCTTGAGCGAGACGGTGTCGTCGTCTATGTAGAGTATCCTTTTCATCCCGCTAAGTCTATTCCTCTAAAGAATAAAAGTCAAGATATCAGCCCCCTCGGGGCAATAAAATGGGGGCCGGTCAGACCCCCAAATATTGACAAACTATTTCATTGCAACAACGTCATTCCCGCGGAAGCGGGAATCCAGCGACTTTTAAAAATTACTCTAAAGACACTGGATGCCCGTCTTCACGGGCATGACGAACCTGGGGCTTTGTCAGCAGTGACGGCCTACGCATCCGCCTCCTCCAAAGTGTCCGCCGCCAAAGCCTTCACCGTCTCCGCGTCCGCCAAAGCCTTTACCGCCACCGCCTTCAGACCCGCCGCGCGGTGCCGCCGCGGGCGCGCTGAACGACCTCGGAGACTCGCTCCTCATTGCAGGCGCGGGCGCGCTGTAAGACCGCTCGACAGACCCGCCGCCACGGTTTACTTCAGGCGCCCTGCTTGATTCGAACGACCTCGGCGATTCGCTCCTGAACGACGGCGAAGGCTGGCTGAAGTTATCGTTCCGGCGTCCCTCGCCGACGGCCGAAGGCGCGCTGAACTCGCTCCTGCGACTCGGGGCCTGCCTCTGGATTGCCGGCACGTTGCTCATCTCGCCCCTGCCGGCACTGCCTCCTCTGTCTACAGTCACGCTGCCACGGGACTCGCCCCTGCCGCGTCCGAGCGTCTCGATCCTTGCCGTATTCCCGCTTATGCCTGCACCCTCGCGGCCAAAGCCCGTGCGGTCGCGGCCCGTGCGGTCGCGGCCCGTGCTCCGGCTGAAGATGGACTCGGCCGACTTGTGCGTGTCGCCCGTCCAGCCCCTCGATGCCGTGCCGGTAGACCCGACGGACGCAGTGCCTCCGCGGAACTCCCTTTCACGCGTGCTTGCGCTTACCAACTGCTTGTTGACCGGGTCCAGTACCTCCGTCCTCCTCGTCACCGGGTCGACGACTACGTTCGACACGACGCGGCTTATCCCGCCGCTCACGACGGCGTTCGTGCCGTTCGCCACGAAGCACCTGCCGTCAACCACCACGACGTTTACCGTGAAGGTCCTCAGCACATAGTAGCCGGGGAAGTAGAAGTCTGTCCACCAGAACGGGTAGGGCACCCAGTCGTAGAGGTAGTAGTAGTCCCACGGCGGCGAATAGTACGTCATCACCGGCGGGCCTTCGTCGTAGTAGTAGTTGTTGACGACCTCGGGGGAGGTATAGTTGTAGCCGTCCGCATACTCGCTGGAGGTCACCTTGGCCTCGGAGCCTCCGCCGCCCTTGGCGACGTCCACCTGTATGCCGAGGCTCGCCTCCACGTCCTCAAGCCCCTTCAGGGCATCTGTTTTCTTCATGGCCAGCTTGCCGGAACCCGCGGCCTTTACCACCGCGTCCCTTACATCGCCTATTACGTCAGGCGTAACCGGATAGTCGGATATCCAGCCGTTCTTCGGGGATATGCCGACGTCCACCAGCATCTTCTCGGCCTGGGCCTCGTCGGAGGCCTTGCCTATCTTTAGCGTCTCAACCAGCTTGACGGCGAAATCGCCTTCGCGGACCAAGGTCGGGGCGACGGGCGGCGGGCTGTTTGAAGCCTGCCCGTACTCCGCGTAAGCCAGCAAAGGCATCAGGAGCAAACCGGCTGCGAACGCGAATATCTGCAGCCTTTTCATATTGCGCTCCCTTTCCTCTTATCATTACTATATTTGTCTCCTTGCCTATAGATATATTATAACCTCTTTGCTTAGATTATTCAACGCGGATTTACCCCGGCGGGGTGAAGGCGGTTACAGGATAGCTTTATTAAACAATATGTTACGCGGACTGGATTAACTTTCTTTCCTGACAGGGCAGAGGGCTCGGAAGAGATTATACGGGAGATTTAGGCCTATGTGGAAGGGCCGGTCTAAGACGCGGTAAGTGTTGTCACCCCGCACTTGAAGGAGCCTGCCCTGAGCCCTTCGCTACGCTCAAGGGTAAACTCCGCCGAAGGGGGGCCCAGGTTTGCTCTACGTTGTAAAACCTGGATTCCCGCTTTCGCGGGAATGACAATCAATAAAATACCGAATAAAGTAGCGCCCCAGTTGCGGATTATTTCTCCGCCCCCGCCCCCGGCGGCTCCGCCTCTCCCGGCCCCTCGCCGGTCAGCCGCACGACCGAACTCGAATAATGGCCGAGGTGGGTGCTGGCGATGTTGTACGCGTCCTTCGCGCGGTCGAGCTGTTTTCCGACACCGTCGAACCGGTCCGCGAAGTGGCTGAAATGCTTCTGTGCCTTCCTGACGTCCTCGATAGTCTTCTCGACCCCCTTCGCCATCCTGTAATACTCGTACGACAGCGTGATGCCACGAAGCGTCACGGCGAGCGTATTGGGCGAGACCGGGAACACCTTCATCCTCTGGAGCGCGCCCCATATCTCGCCGTCCCGGACGACTTCGAAGTAAAGCGTCTCGGACGGCAGGAACATCAGCGCCATGTCGGTCGTCCCGTGCTCGGGCTTTATGTATTTCGAGGCTATGTCCTTCGCCTGCGTAATCACCGCGCCCCGGAGTGCCTTCCTCGCCTCGGCGAGCTTGCCTGCGTCGGACGTCTCGAAGAGCGGCATCACCTGCTCCCTCGGGAACTTCGAGTCTATCGGCAGGCTCGCGCCGGGCAGCTTTACAAGCACGTCAACCCGCTCGGTCGAGCCGGGCGTGACCTGCGCCTGCACCTCGTAGAGCGACTCCGGCAGGAAGTCCGAGACGAGCATCTCGAGCGCGGCCTCCCCGAACCCGCCCCGCAGGTGCGGGAGTTTTAATAAATTGTTCAGTTCGGTTATCGAGGTCCCCACCGCCGACACGTTCATAAGCTGGACCTCGGCCTTCTTCAAGTGCTCCTGCACCTTCTCGAACTGGGAAAAGCCCTCCTTGATGTTCTGGTCGAGCTTCGCCTGCACCTGCTGGCCTATGACCATCAGCCGTTCGTCCATCTTGTCCCTAATCTCGGTCAGGCCCTTGCCGATGCGGTCGGCGACCTCAAGGCGGGAGTCCGAGCCGGACTTCGCTATCAGCCCGGAGAGCGAGACCGACGCCTGCTGGACGGTAGCGCCGAGTTCCTGCCTGAGCGAGGCCACCTCGTTCGATAACGCGGCCACGCGTTCATCGGCGGCCCCTTTGCCGGACGATTTCAGGAGCAGGACGACCACGAGGAGCAGGGTCAAGGCGGAAATAATTATAACGGCGAGTTCCAAAAGGGCCTCCATAATATTAAAGGCATAAACCTGAGCCGGGGTGTCATGCGCTTTCCCCTCTCCTTGCGGGAGAGGGGAGTAAGGGGTGAGGGGTTACCTCTGCTACACGGGAATGATACACCATACAGGGGCGGCTATCAAGCCATATTAACGCCCCCGTTTGACACATCCGGGTATTTTTGTTAGCTTATTTAGTAACCGAAGCTTTCTTCGAGTAATCCCTTCGAGCACTACGAGAGGCCCGTCTTCACACGGGCCGCAGCTTTCAAGTCGGCTTGCTTTCTAAGCCGGCGGCAATAATCCAAAAAATACATACTTATGGCGCGCGGCCACGGGGCGGCGTCAGCGTGCATCCCGCAACCCTTTCCGACCCGTTATTCCCCGCACTCGGGGGGGTGTCGGCGATTATAACATGAGGAGGAGAATATGTACGGCATTAAAGCCATTCTCGCATTTATTATAACCGTCGCGGCCATCTCGTTTATCGCGGGCTGCGCGGGCACCAAGACCGTCTCGTACGAGGAGTACAAGGCAATGGTCGCCGGTCAAGCGGGCGCCGAGCTTGTCGGCAACAAGACCTGCTGGGAGTGCCACATGAACGACTCCCACAAGGGGGCCGGCGAGGGCAAGGTGAGCTGCGAGGACTGCCACGGACCAGGAAGCCTCGCCGTTCAGGACATGCACGAGGAGAAGGGCCGGATGACCTGCAACTACAAGACGTTCATCGCCATAGGCAAGCTCCCGAAGCTTGCCCAGTCCATGATATGCCTTAAATGCCACAGCGAGAACCTCTCGTTCGGCCTGCTCAACTGGAACGCGAGCGCGCACAACATGAGCGGCGTCTCCTGCATAGACTGCCACAACATACACCACGGCGACAACCTGAAGCCGAGGCGCGAAGACATTGCCGCGCTCTGCTCGGGCTGCCACCAGGACGTCCGGGCCGCCTTCATGCTCCCTGACCACCACCCGGTCCTGGAGGGCAAGATAACATGCACCGACTGCCACAACCCGCACGGCTCGCCCAACCCTGGGCCGATGCTCGTGAGGGAGACGATAAAGGAGACCTGCACCAGGTGCCATGCCGAGAAGGAAGGCCCGTTCGTCTTCGAGCACGCGGACCTCATGGAGGACTGCACCATCTGCCACCTGCCGCACGGCGGGCAGAACGACTTCCTCCTTGCCGAACGGCAGCCTTTCCTCTGCAAGCAGTGTCACGAGCAGCACCCGCTGCTGGGCGCGGCGGTGCTCCCCAGGTACGGCACCAACTGCACGAACTGCCACTCGCAGATACACGGGACGGATTTGAACTTCCCGAACTCGAACCCGGCGGAGGGTATCCTTTTCAGGTAGGACAACAGGATTCTTTCATGGAGGCATAAAATGTCGAACCGCATAACTACCCTGGCGATACTTCTCCTGCTGGCGTTCCCCGCGGGCGCCTTCTCCGGCGAGACGGTCACGGCCAAGCCCATCGAGGATGGCCCGTCCGGTACGTCCTCGTCCTCGGAGACCGCTTCCCCGGCCTTCGCCGAATCTTCTTCGTGGTCCATGATGCCCGACCGGTGGTGGGAGGTGGCCGACTTCATCCCGCCTCAGCACTTCACCCTGAGGCCGTCTTACCTTATCTACGCAGGCTACAGGTTCGTCGGTGTCAAGGATACCGGCCGCAGGGCGGCCCAGTACGAATACCTCCACGACAGCTTCGCGGGCGGGCTAAGGTTCAGCGAGGCCCCGCTCCCCTGGCGGGTAGCTGGGGAGTTCGACTACAAGAACCGCTACGACCGGAGCGCGGCGCTCACGCTCGACTACCGCGACATCTTAAGCCTGGACTACAGGAACATGGCCCTGTACCGTAACCTGGACCACCTGCAGTTGATTGCGCCGGGCGCGATAGACTCGAGCCCGAAGCAGAACTACTGGGTCGCGGTGGACGAAAACGAGGTGAAGCTCTCGCTCACCAACCCGTACACGATGCACCGCGTCTACGCAAACTACAGGGAATGGAAAAAGACCGGCACAATTCAGCAGCGCTGGGACCCGGGCACGTTCACCGACGTCACCCAGTCGGACACAAGGAACATAGACTGGGTCACCCGTGAGCTTACCGCAGGGGTCAGCGTCAACCTTTTCAAGTTCGTCGAGCTCGACTACCACCATACGTTCAAGACGTTCGACTCCAGACGGCAGAGCGTACTGCTTGACACCTACACCGACCCGGCGGGCCTTGTGCTACAGCACAACCTGACCCCGGACTTCACCTCTAACTACGACACCCTGAGCCTGCACACGCCCCAGGACAAGGCCGTATCCGCCTCCGGCACGTTCACGCTCGGCAACAAGAAAAACGAGTTCAGCGGGTCGCGGGTATATTTCCACCGCGAGGCCGGGGACGTAAGCGCGCGGCCGCTCGACAACTTAATCATCGCCGTGAAGTACGGCCACCAGAGGCTGCACGCTGTAAGCCCGGACGTCGTGAACCAGGTGGACTACTCGACCCCGGTGCCGACGGTGACGCCTCTGGCCGTGACCAACCCCCCGATATCACAGACAAGGGACAGGGGCACGGCGGCTCTGATGTATTACCCCGTGCCGAACCTGGGCCTGCTCGCCGAGTACAGGCTGGACGCGGTCGAGCGGACCAACGCGGACGCATGGACCGACATCGACACCCTCCTGGTAAGCGAGAAGTCCTCCACTACCCATACCGGCAAGGTGGGCGTTACGTACACCCCGGAGCGGCACACGAAGGTCCGGGCCTCGTTCTCATATTCGCGGAACAACAACCCCTCCTACCACACGGAGTACATGAACGCGTACAAAGGGTTCGTCTGGGGCTCATGGGTGCCGAAGCCAGGCCTGACCGTCAACGCCCAGTACAAGATACTTAGCGGGAACAACCCCGTCTTCAGGCCGGACGGCTCCCTGAGCCTTCTTGGCGAGATGGACAGGCGGGTCCGGAAGGACGAGGCCGGGGCGGGCGTCACCTGGTTCGCGGTGCAGGGGCTCGTCGTGGGCGCGCACTACGACTACCTCCGGTTCAACGCCCGGTCGAACCTGATATACAATAACGCGCTCGGCTTCCAGGTGTTCACCTTCAACACCCCATACTGGGACACCTCGCACGCATACTCGGTCTTTGCCAACTACTGCTTCAGCTTCCCTCTGTCGGTCGAGACCTCTTTCGGCCAGACCTGGTCGCGCGGCATGTACAGGCTGGGGACCGCGTTCCTGGACATAAACGGGGCCCCGGCAATATTATCGCCCGACCCGACCCTGCTCGACACCCTCACCGACCAGAAAATACGCGAGACACACGCGACCTGCAAGGCCAGCTACGAGTTCTACAAGGGCTGGGGCACTACATTGTGCTACGCCTACAGCCAGTTCACGGACATGGCGCATGTGGCGAGCCCGGTAACCGGGGAACGCGACGGCCGCGCCCATATCGGGACCGCGCTCCTCACGAAGAAATGGTAGTCTTCGATAAACAGTTAAAGTCAAAGGGCCACGCGAAACGCGTGGCCCTTCTGGTTTTAAAACCTTGTACAATGGTTTTTTGTCTGGTATCATTTCTTTAATGTCCAGGCCGCGCATACTCGTCATCAACCCGGGCTCTACCTCAACGAAGCTCGCGTACTACGTCGGGGCCGGCGAGGTATTCTCCGAGGCCGTCGAACATCCGGACGCAGACCTCAGGCGCTTCGCCGACATACCTGCACAGGAGGACTACCGGCTCGGCATGGTCGAGGGGTTCCTTAAGGAGAAAGGCCTCGGAGGGGAAGACCTCGACGCGGTCGCGGCCCGGGGCGGCCTGATGAAGCCCGTCAAAAGCGGGGTGTTCCGTATAAACGCACGGATGGTCGAGGACTTAAGGCACTCGCGGGAACGCTGGGGCCGGGAGCACGCGTCTAACCTGGGCGCGATGATAGCGCTCCGGCTGGCCGGGCGGTATGGCATCCCGGCCTTCACGGCGGACCCGGTAACCGTGGACGAGATGGACGAAGTGGCAAGGCTCTCCGGCGTGCCTGAGATTAAACGCAAGAGCCACCTCCACGCGCTTAACGTCAAGGCAATGGCGAGGCGCGCGGCTGCCGAGTTGGGGACGGCCCCCGACAACGCAAGCTTCGTCGTCGCGCATCTCGGGGGCGGGACAAGCGTGGCCGCGGTCAGGCGCGGGAAAATCGTAGACGTGAACAACGCCCTGCTCGGGATGGGGCCGTTCTCGCCGCAGAGGGCGGGCGCGCTTCCCATAGGCGACCTCGTAGAGTTGGCATTTTCGGGCAGGTACGACAAGGCCGCACTTGAGAAAAAGCTCGTCAAGGAAAGCGGGCTCGCGGGCTACCTCGGCACGTCGGACGTAAGGGAGGTCGAACGCCGCATAGACGCCGGGGACGCGGAGGCGGAGCTTGTGTTCGACGCTATGGCATACCAGGTCGCAAAGGAGATAGCCGCGATGGCCTCCGTTCTTTCCGGACATGTTGACGCGGTCGTCCTGACCGGCGGTGTGTCGCACTCGAAACGCTTCACCGATGCAGTTATTGGCAGGGCCGGATTTATCGCACGCGTACTCGTATATCCCGGCGAGGCCGAGATGGAGTCGCTCGCGGCCTATGCGCGTGCCGCGCTTACCGGAGAGGAAGAAATACTCGACTATGAATAGCGTCAGGGATTTCGAAGGGCTCATGCAGTTGGCGGTGCGGACGAGCGAGGGCAGGCAGCCCAGGCGTGTCGCCGTATGCGCGGCGGAGGACGAAAGCTCGGTCGTCGCAATGGAGTCTGCGCGTAAGCTCGGCCTTGCATCCCCTGTGCTGATAGGCGGCGCGGCAAAGATAGAATCGGTCATGAAACAGGCCGGGATAGACCCCGGCCCATACAGGATAGTGGACGCCCAGGGCCCGGAGGCCGCGGCCGAAATGTCGGTCGAGCTGATAAAGAGGGGCGAGGCCGACATACTCATGAAGGGCATGATACAGACTTCGATGTTTCTCCACCCGATATTCAGGCACGGGACCGGGCTTCTGTCGGGCTACTTCGTCAGCCATACCGGGGTGCTCCAGGTTCCCGGTGTCGACAGGCTCATAGTCCAGACCGACGGCGGTCTGAACATCCTGCCGGACTTCGAGATGATGAAGGGCATAATAAAGAACGCTGTCTTCGTGGCGCATCTGGTCGGCCTCGAAAGGCCTAAGGTCGCGCTTCTCTCCGCGACCGAGAAGGTGCATCCCAAGATACCCTCGACTGTGAACGCGCGTGACCTGACCGCCTGGGCGAAGGCCGAGGTAACGGACGCAGACGTGGATGGCCCGCTCTCGTTCGACCTCGCGATATCGCCGGAGGCCGTTTTGAGGAAAGGCGCGAAGGGCGTTGTCGCGGGCCATGCGGACGTGCTTGTCGCGCCCAACATCGAGATGGGCAACGCGATATACAAGGCGCTCCGGTATTTTGCCGGGGCCAAGGGCGCGGGCATAGTCGTTGGAGCTTCATGCCCGGTCATGCTTACCTCCCGTTCCGACCCGCCGGAGGAGAAGCTCAACTCGATGGCGCTCGCGGTTCTATATGCCGACCGTATTAATGAAGCTGGATACAGGGTAGTTAAGAAGTAACCCCGGCTTTTATTGGCACTGGCGGATTCAAGTTTCAAGTGCAACAGGTTAGATGTTCACAGAGTACCTGATTCGGTGTTCTAAAGCCAAGTATTTTTCTTGGTCGGTTGTTCAGTCGTTCCATTACGAAGTCGATTTCTTCG
>Ga0334722_10001642_pt1 | contig 27246 bp, 29 predicted proteins | sample C3_bottom_MG_FD_207210 | JGI IMG/M metagenome (GOLD analysis project Ga0334722, IMG submission 207210) | Sediment microbial communities from Yellowstone Lake, YNP, Wyoming, USA - C3_bottom | ecosystem: Environmental > Aquatic > Freshwater > Lake > Sediment | place: USA: Wyoming | collected... | reverse complement strand
GTCGCTCAGTTATGCAAAGCTAGTGCTGTGCGTTACCCTAAGTGTGTGCTCCTGCGCTCAACCTCGCTTCGCCGCAGAACGCGAATATAAAAGTCCATTTTCTGTGCTCTCACCCTTAGCTTCCCCCCTTGTCGGAGGAGCGGCTAGACTTACGCTTCTTTTATACCACGCCGCGCCGCCCTGTCAAGTCTCTTTTTAGAGGGGCGGCTACAATGGTAGTCTCCTTTTTTCTAGGAATATTTTTTCCATATAGAACGGGTATCTCGACCTATCCTCTATTCATTAGCCGTGGACATCACCCGAGCATCAAAACCCAAAAGATCAGAGTAATTTCGAAGGGCAGTTAGTCCATAAAGAGAGTTAGCAACGGTGACTAATTCCGTCCCATAGGCTAGTTGATATGTAGTGAAAGTTTCTAACGACTCCTGTGGAGCTTCTAACAGTAATTGTCCTAGTAGCTGGGAATAAGACTGGGCTCTCTTAGTAATGGATTCTCGCTTGGGATGAGTCTCATATCCAACGATCTCCCGATGCGGTTCTTCTAAATCTGGTTCTTCATCATAATCTAGATCGTCGTCTTCGTGGCGATGAAATTCTTGACGATAAAGTTGTTGCGTGGTTGGGTATTGAGTAGGACCATAAATTGGGACTTGCTCAGTTTCCCTCGTTTGGAAATTAATTTCAATCGCAAAATAAATTCGATCTCTCGCAAATCTCGCTGCCCGATACACTGGCCCATCACGGCAGGGCTCCTCGCCTGGCCAAATGAAACCTTGGATTACAATAATTTGGAACATTGAGCGATCTGCTAGCCACACTTGCAACGGAAGTCGCCAGCTTACTGGGATAATTTCCGGAATTGAATTATTTCTTCGAAGTTGAAGAAAAAATCGATCCCAAGCCGCTGAGTTTTGCGGTTGCACTAAGCACATTCGTTCTAACTGTCGTGTCTCTAGATCCATGATGGGTTCAGATTTGGCCCCGTTTTTTAACACCTACCCCATATCTTCTAGCAAAATCAATATTTGCTAGAACAGATGCCGTATTAGCCTTAATCCTTCTAATTCCATACTTTTGCAAGTAGCCATCAATGGCTTTTAGACGCCAACTAGACAAAACTTCGAACCAACCAAAATACTTAAAAAGAGTTGCTCGTTCTCGGGCCTTTTTGGTTTTCAGAAAATCACGAACCGCCGAGTCGATTCTTTGGAAAACTTCCTTTTGAGTCATCGGAAGGTGCTTGAAAACTGCCATTTCTCCTCTCCCGTTAGGAACCACAAAAGCGGAGATAGTGCATTTACCGTCATCAAAAGTCCATCCGATTGACTCCATTGGAACTAATTTCACAGTTACCACCTTTATTTTTCATAAGTTTCTATAAAGTTTCTATAAAAATGATGTCTTAGCGTGTGCCACATTTGGTTCCAATTTGATATCGACTACTAATATAACCACATTCAGGACATACTACTTCTATTTCAATTGCAATCACTGATGAAGGATCATAGTTTTGGGTGAGGACCAGACGGTCTCTTTGAAAACTTCTGGAATGTTGACAAGTGCAACTAGATATCATCAACAAAATTACTAAGGACGCCCAATATGTTAACCATTTTAATCGGCTTTCATGATGATTGGGCCAGAAGTATTTGGGTCATTCCCAAAGGATAAAAAAAGAATAAGATTTAACAAGGTTAAACAAGACAATAGTTCTACGCAAAATATGTGATATCTTTTAGATAACTTAAGTGATCCGTCCCATCGTTACTCATAAAATAAGGATAAAAGGCTATTAAAGTTCTATAATGAATGATGGTGGTTTGAGATGGTCCCGCTATCATCTAGTCGAGGTCTCGCCCATTGCTTGTGACAATGAAGACGACACTAAAGTTTCATTCCTGAAAGGACAAAACAATATTTTTTCCTGATAGGATCGGAGCTAAATCCACAATCCTTGATTTTGCATCTGACGAAAAATCTCTAAAAAATCTTTGAGCGTTGGTGACGGGCGAGAATCATCGATCCACCATAACATATATCACCATTTTCTAACATATATAACCATTTTTCTTAAAGACATTTTGATTTGACAGCAGCCCAACTTTTTTGATCGGTGATAATAGTAATCTCTGAGTCTCCGCGCTGACGAGCCGCGCTGACTCGATGTGCCCCATTATCGACCAATAAAGACCCCGAAGAAATTTCTAATCCCGGATAGGGAAGGATCGCAAAAATGGGTGGGAAAGCGGATTTTCTAGAACTATATTCCTTGACTAACTCAGAAACAATTGTCGCGGCTGGGTTGAGGGCCAAACGTTGGAGAGGAAAAGCCGGAATTAAAACAAAAGGTTTGGGAAACTCCGAATTGCTTTTGGCGAAATATTGTCCGCGTTGAACCCAATAATGTCGATCCGAATATCCGCTCCGATTGGGATTTCGCTGTTCTTGCATCATCGCGATGAATTCTGGCAGGGATAGCTCCATCTCTCAATGATACCATTTTTAACATCGCCAGTAATCATATTGCCAGCAATCTGTCCCACAATAAAGTTGAAGGATGATTTCTGGGATTTTGGGATTTTAGCTCCCCTGATTGGGATTGGGGCTCCATTCGATCTGATAAGAGGCACCGCACTTAACCATGATGAATTCTCCATCATGTTGCGGACAACAAATAATGGTGGAATAGATGATAGTCTGCCGAAGAGAGGCAGCAAGCGGGCGAGTAGTTTCTTGAGGAGCCCCGCAAACTGCACACTGATGGTCCATGATGATTTTGCCTTCCTTATCGAAATGGGTGGCAGTTTTTCATTAATTCTGAGAAAAAATTTGAGAAAATAAATCTATGGTAAATGTTATTAGAACTTTAAGTAGCCAAGCAGTAATTGAAGAAATGAAATCTCAGGATAGTTATAAGGGTATCAATAAGAGTATGCATTGGAGACAAGTAATAGATTTTTATAGTGGTCTCAATGGGCCCCCTGAAGAGTTCCCTTTTGTTTTAATTGAAGGAGTCCCAGTAAACTTAATTAGTTATGAATATGAAGTTAATTGCAAAGATGAGAAAAAAATTGTTGATTATTCCCAGCGGGAGACACCCCCTCCACCTATTTTTGTTCAACTACTGGCGTCACGTTATCAACAATTTCTCTTAAATTCTAATTTTAAACCTATCTGTGTCATTAATGGACGGCATCGCGTTTGTGCCGCCATCTTGCGGGGTAAGACTGAAATAGATGCTATTATGACTCAGAATGCTTGGAATTATTTGCAGAGAATAATAAAGTAACTTCCTCAGCGAAGCGGCTGGCAGATTTCGCACTGGCTGTTTTGAGACCCGAGCCGCTGGACCACGGAGCAAGTCTCATCTTTGCCGTACTTGCAGCCGTGTTTCTGACAACAATGTTCGGTATGAACATCGATTAAAGCCGGATTGGCGACATTCTCGGCCTCGGCATTCTCATTAGCGGCGACATTTTCCAGCCATTCGTGAAACAGATCATTGAGATCACGCTCCGCGATAAACTCGCTCATCAGATTCAGCATCGTGGCCTGATTCCAACCCTGTTGTTGGGTGATGGAATCTCGCATCCAGTGACTCATGTGATTTTCTCCACGCTGGCAATCTCAATAGCTGCTGTCTTGGTATAGGTGTTTCCATCAACTTCGATGTCCTTATAGGACATTTCCGCGACTTTATTCTCAGCCTCGGCTTCGGAGTCTGCGTCGATATGAATAACGAAAGCGACCCGAAGATCCCCTGAAACGGAATATCTCACTTGAATTTCTTTCTCCTATTGCGCGTAATCCTGTTCCGCGTAACAATCAGATTACCTTTGTAGGGAGTAATCATGGGAGCCGATTTAATTCTTGGAGTCCTAGAAATCCAAAATGGTTTGGGGTGGACTCTAACGAGATCACCGAGATTAGCATCTTAACTAGATCAGGATGCAAGATCTAAGTTAATTTGTTATAATTCCAATAGGGAACTCCACTCGGTCTTCTTCGATCGATCCAAAATCGAGTTTGTACTCGATGTGATAATACTTGGTGGAAATATTGGTAAAGTTGCTATAATCCAATAATGCGAAGAAAAAGTATTGGTTATGGTGTTTACGGGCAAGGCCCCTTTCAACCGGATTTTACGGTTTGCAAAAGGGAGGGTGGCACGGCTAATTGCCCTAGTGAATATGTTAAAGAGTTTGAACTAGCGTCATCCCACCACCGAAGCGGGATTAAACACATGGTTCCACAGCATCATTCCAGCGGAAATCAAACCGATCCCGGATGCCACTCATCAGTCTAGTCGCCGGAAGATCCATTTGTCTCCTTTGCCTTATTTCTCTGGTAGGCGTTCCAGATTTCGGTGGAAACTCTAACAAACTCCGGATCATCTTGATGCCATTGTCGGAGTTGGGTCGCTTCCTCAATTTTGTCGTCGGCTAAATACTGCCTTAATTGCTTAAATAGTCTATTTCGAGTCTGTTTTTCTTCTTGTTGAATTCTTCTTTGATCTCGTCTGACTTCAGCCACATTTCTCTCTTCTTGAACTCGAAGAGCATAGGCTTCAAGTTTTTGGACTCTTTCCAGACTCCGGTCGATGATTTGACGAATTTCAATAGCTCGATCAGGGCTCCAAGGCTCGGAATCATGTTTTCGAAGTAAGAGAAAAAACTGATAAAGTTGCTCCGCTTCGAGGCGCTTAACAACCCAAGGCTCCTCGTTGACGTTGGAAGGCCAGGCATTCAGTTTAATAATTTTCCCATTAAAATTGATAACTGGGGTTAGAACTATAGAATGGTAGAGACGTTCTGCGAAAGCCGCTTCTAGGTTATTATAGCCCCACGGACCACTGATGGGCGCACCCATCGGAGTAAGCCCACACCAATGAGTTTTAATTTCTTTTGAATATTTAACAATTTGCTCCACTAGATTTTCTAAAGTTTTAGCATAATGACATTGAAAATTATAAAGATATTCAATGGTAATACTGCAGGAAAATTTAGATTCGAACCATAAATCTAAATTTCCGGCTCTCTTAGCTAAAGAAAAACACCGAAGGTAATCACCCTGATGCATCGAGTGACGGTAGTCTTCATCCATTTCACTATCCTATTCTTCTAGTAAAACTTGCTCTGTCGCACAAGAATTCCTCGGCGCTGTTCTTCGTTTACAAATGACTTTTTAACAAATGACTTTTTATCTACAAAAGCTTATACTTATTTAATGCTCAACTTAATCTATCAACATCCATCGCTCAACTTAATTTTCCAACATCCATCCGGCGGAAAAATTTGGCAAGGACCATATCTGGAAATCCCATATGATCTCAAGGTGGCAAACTTTGATCTTGTGATTTATGCTGCTCAAGAATGCCCGCCACTTAATCACCATTGTGGTGCAGTTCTTAAATATTACCCCAATGATGATGAGCAATGTGCTCCGGAGACGGAAATCTATAAGAAGATTTTGAATAATGCTAAGAAAGCAGTCCCGGATGTCGTGGAAATGATTAAATCCGGTAAGAACGTCCTAATAACTTGCAATCAAGGAATTAATAGGTCTAGTTTAGTAACAGGTTTGGCGATTAAGGCTCTAAGTGGATTGTCTGGATGGGACGTAGTTAATTTAATCAAAGACAAGAGATCCGGAGCTTTGACTAATGGATCTTATATGACAATGATTCTAATTGGCTAAGAGTTGTTCTTTCGTATCACACGACAACTTTCTAACCGGAGTATCAGTATCACACGACAACTTTCTAAACTGCACGTCCCCCTTTATGAATTAATAATTTCCGGATGTTTTCGGCATTTACCCTTGATTCGGTAGCAATTATCGCCGGGGCACTTGACCGGACACGGAATCTCTCCGGTATGGCTGGTTCCGCAGGTTTGATGGACCGCAAAATGACCAATACAAGAGGCGTAGCTTACTCGTTTCCCAACGGTAAAGGGACGAGACCTGTCTCGTTTTTGATGACATTGTGGGCATTGGGGCATTTTTTTGGTCCAATTACCCTTGTCATCTTTCCGGATTCCTCCGGGAACTTGGTCGGTGGGGCCGTACCATCCGCAGAGGCAACATTCGGAGACATAGAGAATCGGATCGGGGATGGTGCCTCGCATAATTACCCTCTATTGTTTGATCTCTCCACCATCAACGGTGTAAGTCACTCTACCACCATCAACGGTGTAAGTCATACGTTCAAGCAGCTATAAAGCCGCTCTCCTAAACAATTCGGGTCATGTTTAATGTCGGTTGGTATCCCCAGATGATGCGAAGAACTCTTGCCACAAAAATGGCAAGAGTCCCAGTCGGCTCCATTGTCGTTGCGGGTGCTGCAGCGCATTAAGCTCGGAAGCTCGGTCAGAAGCTCCTCGGCTAGCTTCTCGGAAAGTGGGATGGTTCCTTCCCTTTGTTTTTCGCGCGTAGGCGCGGTCGGCTTCTCGCCCGCGATGATGCTCTTCTCCTTCTTGGCTTCCTTCTTCCACGAGAAGGTGCAGCCGTGATCCGACGTGAAGCTGAACTCCACGTCATCGGGGAGCTTCTTCTTTTTCGTCACGAAGCTCCGAAGGACGCTCTCGACCTGGGCGGGCGTGAAGCGAATGAGGCTCTTCTCCGACTTGACTTCGACGGTCTGAACCTCGACCTTGACATCCATGGATGATCCCCCAATGTTGAAGTCCGATGATACAGGGATGATACAGGATTGTAAACACTACAATCCAGATAGAACGTGCGGGATTCGATCCTACCATCGTGGTGCTCACCATAGTTTTAAGTCTATTAGTGGGCCACGTTCTCCCATCCGGGATACCCTTGGGCTCTCGATGTCCCGGAGCATCGAGCCCACTTTGCGGGTTACACCGCCCTATTTACGCTCGTTCCCCTGCGGTCAGGTTAGGAGCGTCAATCGGTGGAACGGGGGGCCGTCGAAGAGGGCTCCGGTTCCGGTTGATGTGACTTGTGCCCGTGCGGAAGTGAACCTCCGCGCATTGGGTCATCCTTGAACATCGGATCTCCTCCGAAACCGAAGCGAAGCCCAGGGGCCACCTCGATGTCGGAAAGCATCGGATCGTGGGCGGCGTGGATGCGATCCTCCATTGCCCTCAAAACATCGAAGGCAACCGGATTGTGAACCTCATCCTTGACCGCTTCCAGGGCGTGCAAGATGCTGAGAATCTTGCCCGCTGTCATCCCAGTGAAGAGCAAGGTGTACTCGTTGCTCTCGTTGGGATTCTTGTTCTTGTTGATGATGACCTGGAAAGGCTTTCGGCCCGACTTGAGGAAGTGCATCGGATTGCTGTCTCTCATCGCGCTGTCTCTCCTAGAGGCCGATGGCGATCTTGGGTTTCCCGCGCATCGGCTTTCGCAACTCACCGATGGCTTTCCGGGTCATTCCTAGTGCCGCTTGTCCGTGAGCCTGGGACATCTCACCTGTCATCCGGAACATCTCTTTGAGGATGGCCGCGTAGACGGGAGTCGTCCGAAGCTCATCATCGGAGTACTGGCTGGCGGGCTTGTGAGGCTTCCACGACACCCCAGTCCCGTTGCAGAAATGACACGGACCTTCATCGGTCCGATGTTTCTGCTTGCCCTTGGTGCTCATCCGTTGAGCGTGACGGGCTTCGGCGGTTCCGTCTTCTCGCGAACCCATCGCTGCGCTTCCCCGATGGTATCGAAGAGCGCGGCGGCAACGAACTTCTTGCTCTCCGTGACCTTGGCGTGATACTCGATCCGCCCGGTTTTCTCGTTCTCCACCTCTTCGATGTCGCCCTTCCGATACGGCGTCTTCATGTGATCCCCCTGGGTTGCTGTTGTTCTTACTGAGGCTCGTTATACCATCATCCGTGAAGGTGTCAAGCCTCTTTTTTTAGTTGTTGAGGCAAGCGGCGCAGTCTTCCATCCGCTGATGCTTGCCGCAACGGCACGTTTGGTTTTGGTAGCTGTATGATCCGGTAGCGCAGAAGCTACCCGAACGGTGATGCGTCTGGCAGAGGGAGCAAAATGGCGTCGGTTCTTGCCCTTTGCGCCCTCTGGCAGCATCGAACCTAGAACCATGAAAGCTAGCGGGAATCCTGCAAGGTTGGCCTGCAGAAGCCTCGCACGTCGGACACCGAACCGAGATGGTAAGTCTCTCTTCGGCGCTCATGGTTCACTCCTGGGTTGCTTCAACTCTGAGGCTTGTTATACCACTATCTGTGAAGGTGTCAAGCCTCTTTTTTGAGACTCGCCGGGGCTGCGACAAGTTGAAGCCCGATCCGGCGAGTTGTACTACTACTCGAAGATGATACGGACTCTCTCACCCGTTTCTGTGTTGACGATGATGAGGTATTGCGCCTCTTGGAAGTCGTTGACGATGATGAGGTATTGCGCCTCTTGGGAGTCGTGAGTGTGATGCATCACCATCACGTTGCGAGCGATCCTAGTTCCCATGTTGCTAGCATCGTGATGGAAGGGGTTGGAGTTGGCCGGAATCGGCGGGAGTACCTTGGCCTTGATCTTGGGAGTGAGAATAATCTCTCGTTCTCCCAAGGCAGGCGCGGGAAGCTCATCTACCTTTTTCGCCCAAAAGGGCTCATAGGCGAAAGGGATGTCGAGCCACATCATCTTGTTGGTGTGTTGGAAGCGACGAGCGTTGCGCTTGTGCTCCGGGTAGTGTTCCAGAAGCTCGCGGCTCGCAGGTGTGTCAGGGATGTAGAGATCCGACTCGTGATGATCGGTCGGAATCTTGGCCTCCATCACCGCGTGGTAGAACGGTGTTGAGGGCGTGGGCGCATCCACATCCTTGAGATGGAGAGTGCCATCATTGTTGATACCATCAACGATGCGTCCATGCTTGTCTCGAAAGCGCATTAGACGATCCTAATGGGCGGGGTAGCCTCGATCTTGGAGGGCTCATTCTTGGTGAAGTGAGCCCGATAGATGGCGGCAACCTTCTGGATGGTGGTGAGCGTCTTCCGCTCCACATCACCAAGGGCATCCTTGGCGCGAACCTCGAAAGCGGCGAGGTCTTCGATGCTCTGATGGGCACTCGCGGCATCGCGCTGAACATGGCCCTCACCATCGAGGTAGAGGACATGGATGTCGGAGTAGGTCGAAGCCTTCGGCTTGTTCCAGTACTCGAAGCTCTTCCGCGGATCGGTGGTTTGCTGCAGGATGCGCTGGCCGCGCTTGTTGCTCTCGATCCAGATTCGCATTTTGCACCGAAGCACGAACCCGTAAGGGTAGTCCTCGATGATGTAGGCCGTTTCCGGCGAGGTATGGATCGGAGGAAGATACTTCCTCGTCTCCGTCGTTTCCTGGGTCATAGTTCCCCCATCATCCGTGGCGTGTAATAGGAACGATGAGACTTGCACTCATTTTATCCATCGGGCTCGTGCTCCCGACGAACATTTCAGGCCACTAGACCCGCGTTCGGCACAAGATGATAGCTTAGTGGCTTCGTTCCTGAGAAAAACTGTCTTCGATGAGTTTTCATGGCAACAAGTCTAGATGGTAGCTCGTGCCATTGAGATGTAGGGCTCGATGCTGGTCCACTGAAAGCCCTGTTCCCGGAGCTTCCGTTCCAGATCGGCAAGGTTCTCCGCGTCGATGAGCATCTTGGAGGATCTCATCGAACCGTGGAAGCCGCGAACGATGTAGCGGTTCATCTGTGCTTCCGTTCCTGAGTTAATCCTAGCGAAGCGACGGACAAGGCTCGCTCGCATCATCCGCGAGCCTTGTCCGTCAGCTAGGAAGTGATCTAGGGGAGGTAGTGAGCGACGAGCTTGCGGAGCTTCATCGCGTTGCCGTTGGTCGGCTCGTTGCCAGTGTTGAGCCAGTGAGAGACGGCGGCTTGCGTGACGCCGATCTTCTCTGCGATGAAGCCCTGCGTGACGCTCTTCTCGCTCATGTACTCGCGAAGAGCCTTGATGAGCGAAGGCGGGCGACCGGGACCGCGCTTGACGACGTTGGGGCTTCCCTTGGGACGACCACGCTTGCGAGGCGCATCCGCATCCTCGTCCTCGTCGCCGCCGTCCTCGTCCTCGTCATCATCCGCGAGATCATCGTTGGTCTGAACCTCGCCATCGTGGCCGATGTAGATGGCGCCCTCGTCGTCCTCGTCGTCGGGGTTGAGGGCGATGATCATCAGCGGCTTGATGCCCTCCTCGAAGGTGTGGCCCATCTGGAGAAGGGCGTTGATGACGGTGTGGTAAGCCGCCTGCAGGTTGCCCCTCTGCTGGAACCCGACGATGATCTTGTTGCGCTCCTCGGCATCCATCGCCTCGTAGAGCGCCTGCAACTGCTCCGGGGTCGGTCCCGGAACCGCAGCGGCGATGTTGGCGACGGGCGCGACGGGAGCGGCAGCGTTGGTCTTCTGGCGGCGCTTCGGCTTGAGAGCCGGGGCCGCAACCGTTTCCGACATGCGATTCATCTCCGTTTGCTTGAGCTTCCTAGCTTTGGTATGTCTCGCGCACGGCGCGCAAGACTGAGAGAAGTTTTAGCATCATCCGGGGAGACATCAAGCGTCTTTTTTCTTTTTTTGTATCTCAGGGTTGCTCTCTTTGTCTTATGGCGGATGATGTTATTTTATGATCGCCGGGGCTGCTCTCATACTCGCAACTACGTTGCTCGCATGAAAGGGTTGCTAGCTGGCGCTAGCCCCTCATTGAAGCCCGATCCGGCAATCGCGCTTAGGCGGCGTCGAGGGCGTCGATGTAGCTCTTGAGACGGATGATGTTGGCTCCCATCGGCTTGCAGAAGCCCGAGAACCAGTTGCGGATGTTCTGCTCGCTGGTTCCCATCTCCTGAGCCACGAGGTAGGTTCCTCGCATCTCGCCGTCATTCATCTTGACGACGCGCCGCAAGCGGTTGAGGTAGTAGTCCATCGGGATGGCAACGTGGATGGAACGAGCGTGCGTCGGATCGTTGATGCTGGCCTTGATGGACGGCATCAAGCTCTTGATGCGCTTGGCTCCATCCTTGGTCCGGATGATGCCCTTGGCGATCCTCTCGATGGAGGAGGGCGAAGCGCCAGCCTTGGATGCGATGATGCGATGTTCTTCATCTCATCCAGCGTGAACATCGGAGCGGCGGCAACACTCATGGTTTGATCCCCCAATGAAAAACCCTTGCGACAATGAACGGATGCAACAAACATGAGCCCGGTGAGAATCGAACTCACGACCAAGAGCTTAAAAGGCTCCTGCTCTACCGACTGAGCTACGGACTCGAAGGGGGATCATCCGCGCCCTTGGTTTTATCGACCGCAGGCGCGGATGATCCGGGGGGGGGGAAGATTATCAGGGACTCGCGATAGGGCCTCCAAGTGCTGCAGTGGGATTGACGGGATCTTGCGACGTGTCTTGTGGCAGCTTCCGACGAGCGATGCTCAACCCTTCGGGCGTCATCACTGGCTCATTATCGGCTTTCGGAGCCTCGATGCTTGGAGCATCATCCTCGACAACTGAGACGACGCCCATCGCTTCGGGTGTCGGCTCCATTTCAGGACGATCATCGGCGGCGGTTTCGTCCACCGCGACGACATCATCATCCGTCACCTTGACGGCGATGGCGAGCGCGTCATGGACTACTGCGTCACAGTCGAGCGAGGAGCAATGATACTCATCATCCTCGCCCAACAGCGGCGGGAGCTTGGGATTCAGCGGGCCGCATTGAGGGCAAACCCACTTCTGATATTGGGTCGGATCAGGCGCGGGGTATGCCGAGCGCTCCCCTCGCATCCTACGGCGTCGCATGTTGCGAACATAGCGACCTTGATGCTGGGGGCGTTCCACATCCACGAGGCGACTTTCTCCCGTTGGGTGGTATCCACCAACTCGACGCTTTTTCTTGCCGCTCAAAATCCCGATGACATCATCCATCGAGACCTGAGCTTCCCGTGCTTCGGGCCGGGGGGCTTCTAGCGTGACCCCGAGCCATCCTTTTTTCACATCATCCGCGCGAGCTTCGGCGCGGAGTTGCTCGAATTCGCGACGCCAACACGGCTCACACAGCCGCCCGTCACGCTGCAGGCACGGGCAACGAATCGTCATTCCCATCCCCCTTACGTCTTGCTTCCTTCGTCTTGCTTCTACGTCTTGCTTCTAACGTGGGGGAGATCCTAATCGGGATCGCGGAGACATCAAGAGGCTTTTTAAGTTTTTTTGATCCTCGGTTAACATCTGCCCCGTCATAGACTTGGACTAGCTGAGACCGACGAGAGTATCATCGGTCATCTCGACGGTCGCCATCACCGTCTCACCGTTGGCGGGAGCTAGCGAGGTCGGCGGCGCATCATCCGTCTCCGGTTGGCTAGCATCATCCATGCCATCATCGATTCGCTCTTGAGTAACATCATCCGCGTCAGCCTCGACGCCGACAACGATGCCCCACTCGAAGACGAATTGTCGCAACTGGATGCAGAATTGCTCCATCCGGAGCTTGGCGATGCTCTCTAGGATGGCTTCGATGTGCGGGTCTTGGTTGTACTTGTATTGATGGCTCGCCCGGTTGAGGTCGAGCGCCGCCTCTAAGATGCTGGGAATCCACCGTTTGGCGAATTCCCGCATGTACTCCGGCGGTTGGATGTCAGGCTTCGACATCGATGTTTCCCTCCCCTGTTGATATATCTTGACAGCATCATCCGAAGAGATACGCAACTGCAACGCTCGCCGGGGCTGCTCTCATGCTCGCAAGCGAGTTGCTCACACGAGAGGGGCCAGCTTGCGCTAGCTCCTCGTTGAAGCCCGATCCGGCGAGCCGAAGTGTAGGCAGGGAATTACCCCTGCATCATCCGCGTCATCATCCGTCGCAGCTAGCAACCGATGATGACGGCGCTAGCGGCTCTTGATAGCAGCGTCCATCACCAGGAGCGTCCCGCCGATGATGTCGAGGCACTCTCGACACATCTTGCGGTTGCTGTCGGGATCTTGGACGAGCTTGCGGGAGGTGCCGCACGCCTCACACTCATTGCGAGTGCAGCGAGGGCACCACACGTAAGGTGCGCTGTCCTTTGCGACGGTGGGAGTGACGGGCGTAAGCCGCTTGCAGCCGTAGCACGGCACCTTGATGGACGGCACCTTGATGGTGCCGATCCTCATCCCCTGCATCATCCGGGGATGATGAGCTTTGGCACCCTGGATGGTGCTTTTCCTCATCGTGCGAGGGCGTACAGCTCCCTTGACGCACAATGCGTTAGCATTGTTCATGGAGTCTCTCCTCTGGAAGCCGCACCGTTCTTGGCGTGGCGGTTCCGGTCAATGGTGGGTTTACACAGCGAGCTAGATTGTCAAAAACCCCTAGCCGCGCCTATCCGGCGCGGCTGATTAGCAAGTGTGGAAATGATGCAGGGTCTTGACAGCGGACCGGACTCCAGAGTATATCCCTGGATGCATTGTTGTCCCGGCGCTCCTCTAGCTACCGTCGTGAGGACGGAGGCTAGTGGGCTCGCCGCTGCGAGCTTGCACACACTTCTACGACGAGCGGCGGCTTGAGATGCGTTGCGGCACCACCCCTTTGGTGGAGTGCCGTTCTTATGCGTGGTGCGTCTGCGTCTGCGACCGTGCCGCGATCCTACCACCGTCGAGGTTCCCGTCAAGAGCACCGCGCCATTTTGTGTTTATCATGCGACTACATCAGGAGTTGCGTAGTAACTTTTTCGCGGGATCTCGCGGCTCGGTACCGTTCTGACACATCCAGAATGATCGGACAACCTCTCAGAATGATCGGATAGGGGTTTAGGTTCGTTACCGTTCTGATACGGGTCGTTACCGCTTTGACACACTCCCCAGCGGGCGAGCTAGCATCCCCCATGCCAACGGCATTATACCATGAGGGGGCCTCGTGTCAAGCCCCATGCAAAAAACGTGCCAATCGTCGCCCCCTCGCCGCCCCCAGAGCAAATGCCGTGCCATAACGCACGATCCCCGGGTGGGCTAGAGCAAATCCCGTGCCGGTACGCTTTTTGCACGTAATAGCCCGCCAGGGGCGCGAACCCTGAGCACGTCCCGTGCCACCGTGCCACCGTGCCCCTCCGGGGGCTCTGGCACGGCCCTTACCATCGGATAAGGTAACCTAAATCGCGCACAAGTGCCCCTGCCATAAGGCTTTACAACGTGGGGTGCATATAATCGTCCTAAGTTCTCCCCTAGTAGGCACTTGTGGCGAGGACTCGCGCGAGGACCGCGCCACCGCGCGAGGACCGCGCCACGGTGGTAAACCTGTCAAAGACCAGAGGTTGCGCCTAACGCCAGCCTACCTCCTCGTGGGATCAGTGTCAATCCCTAATCTTTCCCTAACGCCCCTGGTGGGATGTTAGGTTTTTGTTAGGCTTAAAGGTTCGACATGAGACCACTGGGTTGGTTCTTTGTTTGGGTACTCGAAGTGGTGCCCAATTTTGCGCGCAAAAAAGCAACTGGACACAAATTATTTCGAGGTTTTGGGCGAATGTTCGTGCGAGGTTTCCCAACTATTTTGGAATTATTATCATAAATTGGTTAAATGGAAGAAGTAACAATTTTTTAGAGGGCTCTAAAAAATATTGTCCACCTCTAGAGGTCTGGAAAATTAGTTGATATACTTTTAATATGGTAATGAAGAAATTCGGTAATTTAAATGATCGTAGTTTTCTTGACATTTATTCTGATGGCTTATCGCCAATTAAACTGATCAAAGAAGTCGTTTATGAAATAAAAGCAGAAGAGCTATTGGTTGCTGACGCAGACAAAGCAACTAAAGCGGAAGTGGTTGTTGACAAAGCAGCCGAAGAGCAGCTATTGGTTGCTGACAAAGCTAAAGCTAAAGCCAAAGAATTACTAAGCAAAAACATAAGTAAACAAGACGACGACACCAAAGCCAAAGTACAAGTACAAGTACAAGTACAAGAACAAGAATTGCCAAATAAATTGTATAAAGAATCAATAACTAGATTAGCAGCAATGGGGCAGCTTAATAATCCAGATTCTTTTTTGAAAGCCCATGCCACAAAATTGCAAAAGGAGGCTGATGAATTAAAAAAGGCGATAAAAAATACTCCTGAGCTAACTCTAACTTTAGAAAGACAAATTGCGGAAATGGAAGCTTTCTTTGAACAAAAGCAATATAAAAAAGCCAGGGCGGAAATGGAAGCTTTCTTTGAACAAAAGCAATATAAAAAAGCCAGGTTCAAAGAATTAATGGGGGTTTGTAAAACTTGCTACCATGTTATTATCAACGATGTTTGCCCAAAATGTCTGGAAAAAGAACGAATTGGTTATGAAATAAATAACAAGGAATATCCATTGGAATGGATTCAGAAATACCATAACTATACTAAACAATTAAAGAAATTTCAAAAAGATGAAGATTTTAATTATTGGTATTCGAAGCGCCCGCTAGTAATAATTAATTACGATAAAAATCAATACAAAGTCTGTTCTAAATGTCATTCCATTGTCGTTTATAAAGGAGTTTGTGAAGAATGTAAAAAGAAAATGCGTGAAGGCGCTAATCAAGCGCTAGCAGAAGGAAAGTGTGGTGGTTGTGGTCGTAAATTAAAAGAAGATGATACATATTATTGTAGTGTATGTAAAAAAGAAAATAAAAAGCGGAAAAAATCAAAAAAATCGAAAATATCAAAAAGTGAAGATCGAGCTATTTGTGAAAATATTGGATTATGTAGTCTCTGCAAAGAAGTTAAAATGCCGCTTGGTATTTATTGCATTTGGTGCCGCTTTCAACATGCCCCATCAGTAGCTAAGAAAAGAGGTAAAGTATTCACTTTTACTTTTGAGGTGTATCGATCCGAATTACAAAAACCATGCTATTATTGTGAACTTGAAAATATTTTGACTATAGAAGGACTTGGATTGGATTGTTTAGACCCCGATGGGGATTATAGCCCAGAAAATGCAGTAAGTTGTTGCTTAATTTGTAATATGATTCGTGGGCGGTGGATGAAGCCCGAATATTTTAAGAAATATATAGCACCAGGAATCCGTCAATTTCGATTAGAAATTTTGGGACCTGATTTAATGCAATATCATCTTTTTCAGATGGGGAATGCAAATTATGTTGCCAGGACGGTTGCTAATCCATCGTCTGATTCTGAAGAACGAAAACGAAAGATTAATGAAGAGGCAGCGAAAGTTCAAGTTCGAGAGAAAGAAAAGAATGAGATTCAACCGGTGGAAGCTCAAATTCAACAAATTACTTCGATGGTTCAGCATCGAGATGAAAAACTCGAAAAACTAAGTCAGATTGAAACTTTGTTACATGAACTTGATACGGATGAATTGTATCAATCAATTTTGAATTCCTCGCCGTTCCAACAAAGAGACGACAAAATTTTCTAGTTGGGCTGGAGTAAGCCGTCCAGCCAAAGGAATATTCTTAGCCTTCTTCTTTGGTTTATTAGAAGGGGGAGCATTGAGGCGTGAAGCAGCACGAAGAAGCGAACTATTCTTACTTTTAACCAAATAGTCTTTGGCTTCTTCTACAGTCCAATCGTATGTCGTACTGTGGAGATTCACAACTTTCTCTTCAAGCAGAACCTTTCTAATCGCCTTGAGGACTAAGCCATATCTCAGCTTTGGAGTTATGTTTTCCTTGGTAGCTCTAGCCAACCGATTATGCAACTCTCTTAGTGGATCACCATCTCCTGAAAATTTCTGTTGAGCAAAACGCTCTGCAATTGGAAAAATTACCTTCTCTCCAAAGAACTCCGGTAGCGCGGCTTTAACAAAACATGCTGCCCAACTAGCATTGTATCGCAGATTTGATTTATTCTTTCTCAAAACATTAAAGAATTTAACAAACAAATCTTTGTTAAGATCTAGAATTTCTACTTTGGTGTCGTCATCCAATATTTTTCCCATATGCATGCCATTGACCAGTTCCATTAACTGCGATGCGGTAACACCCTGGTAGAGTTGATTCTCGAAGGTAATTCCTTTGCGTTTCATTTCCATTACAGCAACGTGCGCTAGCGTTCTTTTCTCAGGAATATCAATAACGCGCATCAACTTTTTCTCGTGATTGAATTCCATTGGAAAACGAATTTTAATATCAGGAATAATTAAAGAAGCGGCAACAGTTGCCAAATATCGTTTTTGCCCATTTAAAAGAGTACGATCAACGCAGTAATAAATGCCATCGGGATTATGTTCATCATATTCACCAGTAATCATCGCGATAGCTAATTTATAGACTTCGTGAGGGGTGATAGGGCGATTCATCGTATTGTACTTTTGAAGTTGATCAATCGCTAAATCAGCATCAACATAAGGAGCCGAGCTAGATCCGGTTTCATCACGAAAGCGTTTGATTCCGCTATTCGGATCAGGAAAAACAAGTGGTAAAATAACGATATTCTTGCGTGCTGAGTAATCAGCAGCCACTTTGCCTAATTTAGAGAGTCGATTCATGAGCTTTGTTTTGATTTTGTTATAATCTTTGCCAACTAATTTCTCCAAAAAATCTGAAACTAGAAGTTGTTCATCCGTTAATCCGTCATCTTCAGTTTCAGTGTCCGAATTCTCTTCAACCTTAGCCTCTAATTCTTCTTTTGTGAATACCACTTGATTGGGATTTTGTAGCTGTGGTGTTGAAGATGTAATTAATTCATTAGCATTATCATTATTAGCCATTCGTTAATCCTTTTGTTGCATGTTTAATATGATTATTTCCATGGCTATTTTAACATGCGGAATTATTCTGTCTAGGTTGGGTGCTGACATCGTAATCAGGTGCCGCTAAAATAGAGTCATAGTCTAGTGCACTGCTTTAGATTCTATAACTACCAAACTAACTACTATTACACCAATCACTTCGAATGCCAAACGAGTAGTATCTGAGAGACAGTACCAAATATCTGTCACTGATCCACCGCCACGGAAAAGCGTTAGACATGGTGTTCCACGTCCCACAAGTATTTGATGATAAACTGTCCAAATCTCGGCCCGACCATATTCCGGTGGTATCATATAGGAATGGAAAATAAAATTGTATCAATAACGGATTCACCAGCAACAAAAATTTGTAGAAAGTGCGGGTCAGAGGTCGATTCTTTTGTACCGGGTCGTGGCAAAATTTGTCGGTCTTGCCATCTACAATATAAACGAGAATGGGCAAAAAGTCCTAAAGCAAAACAAACTAATCGGGAAACTAAGCGTGTAAAAGCGCAAGAAAGAAAAGAAGCTGGTATTTGTACTGCATGCGGGATAAAGCCACTGTTTTCCGTAACTCGTTGTTACGATTGTTTATTAAAACACATTGCCGATGATTGTTTTGGAACTACAACTAAATCAAATTTACTTAAAGATAAAATTGAAGAACAAATAGATGATAATGGAATATTTCGTTGTGTGCTTTGTGGAGATGAGATTTCCTTAGGAAAAAATGCACAAATAGGTCATTATAGATCGTCTCAGCGAGAGGGTAAAACTAAATTTGAGGCTAAAAAAGATACTAAAAATGAAGAAATTCATTGGCTCTGTGGGTTATCGAGGTTTAATAAAGCGCCATGGTCTTGTAACAATATACAAGATCAATTTAGTTTAGAAGAATTTGAAACTATTATTTGTCCTGGAATGTATCGGGCAAATGTCAATAATCCAAAGTTGCATGTAGATAAAACTGCGCAACAGTACATTAAAATCTGCGTTTATCGCAATTTGATAACATCCGCTGAAAAAGAAATAGCTATTAAGAAATTAAAAGAAATAGAAGCACCATAAACATAAATACGTCGAGCTTTGATCTTAGATCTAAGATCAAAGCTCGACGTGTTACTGACCAAAAAAGACTAGATTTACCCTTTTTGTTCCTGCGTAACTGCATTACTCATAGTCTTAACACAGACTGCGCAAATTCGATGACTCCGTGCTTCGCCAGGATTTGATGGATCACCTATAGCGCGCTCAGCATTCTCCCATGTGTTAACAATGGCAAAGCTGATCAACCGCCGTTCTCCACAAAAATGACACCAATCATTCTTAGTTTCCGCATAAATATCTGCGACACCAGACCTAGCTCGCCGGGACGATGGATCAATTTCGACAGGCTCCGATGGCGCTACTCTTCGAAGAATTGCATATTCTTTATTGCGAGGCACCACGACTCCAACGCCAACTTTCTCATCGGTCCAATCATTGCTAGGACCTTCGATGCTGAGCCTAACCTGACCATATTCCAGACCATATTCCAGCTTGGTAATTTCAAAAGTCGGATCATGGGCAAGACGATCCCCTATCTCAAGCTGATCGGCCCTTACTACCATTGATTTAAAAGCAGATTTGATAGTATCCATTTTTCCTCCTAGATACTCGGAACCGCTATTTGATACACAGTTAATTCAGGACTAGATACTCGGAACCGCTATTTGATACACAGTTAATTCAGGATTTAGTCGGGGAGAGTGTGTTACCCTTTCTTCGTCAATCGTTTTACAAAGTCACTCGGGCTTTCGTGGCCGATAGACAAAGAAAGAGTAACTATAGCACTGGTTCGTCCCCAGGTAGTGGTGTTAAGAGCCACTCCAAGAATCGAAACCTTCTTTGGATTGATGCCAAGACGTTTTGCAAAGTCACTCGGGCTTTCGTAGTTAATGTTAATAGCCGAAGAAAGTGTGATGATGGCATCGGTTCGTCCACAGGTGGAATTGGTGACAAAAGCTACTCCAAGAATCGAGGCATTCTTTGGCTTGATACCAAGATGCTTGGCGATGGCGACTTTGGCTACATCTTGCTCGGGGTGGGACATATAAGTTCCTTTCTAAAACCCTGATGCAGAGCTACGCGCTCTGCTTCTTCCCTCGATGGGCTGTCTTGAAGTTCTCTACCAGTGTTTCTTTGATTTTCTTGGCAATCTTTTTGGTCTTTCCCAGACCCTTGGTTGCCGCTTTCCTGGCCGCCAGTTCCGGGTAGTGAGTCGCGAGGTAGCGGTTAATCCCATGCTCCGCCCATTTAAATCCTAAGACACAGGACGTCAAAGCTTCAGGGCTGACTGCCAGTTCCCATTCTTCACTCGTCCAATTTTCTGTATCCTTATTCTGATAGTGGTGCATAATCGTGAAAATGTGTTGCCGGGAATAAGTGTGCCGGACAGCTTCAATCAAACCCTTTTCCGCTTCCTGATTCCCGTTAAGATGCCATTCACTGAGACGACGATAAACATCAGTTTTGGCAACTGGAAAATCTTTATTTTCAAAGAGAATATGATTACAGCTATCATAACGAGCCGCGCGTCCCTTCGGCATCAAGGGATCCTCAGCCTCCGTTACCCATTCAATCTTCGGAGGGGTAGGCATTCCATTTCGCTCTTGAGTAGGAGCATCGCCAGGTTGGGGCGGTTTGACGGGCTGGGGTTTCTTAGTTCTGGTTCCACCGCCACCACCGCCACCGGAACCTTTGGATTTTGGCTTAATGGTGATGTCACGATTGGTCCCCACAATTCGAATTTTTTTGCTCATATATGGAACGTATTCTTTGATTTCTTCACGAATGGTAGCGGTGATATCCTGAGTCCCATCTTCACCTAGATTCTGAAGAGCCGCCTTGATGCATTCCGGGAGATTAGCCTTAAAATAATCACCATAAACGTTCCACGGCAACTTTTCCGTCGAACATCTCTCATAAATACGAGCGTCAATTAAATGGCTTCGCGCAGAATCTGTCATTAAGTGGGCCGGATTGGGTTCAACAATCAGGACCAAATCTTCTTGAACATGGCCGCGAAAGATTCCAAATTGAGACATATAGCTAGCACGGGCTCGGCCTCGATGCAAATCATACATTTCATTCTGGAAGAGACTCCCAACAAAGCCATCATTGATGTGATAGCTAATATGGCTGCGATCTCGTCTCAGCAAATACCAGTGAATCTTAAAATCCCCATCCGGGTGTTCTAGAGTCCCATGTTCCTGACTGTCTTCTAAGAGATGAGGCGCCATCCCTTGGAGAACGTGGGAATTTCCTTTTCGCTCCGAGGTCTGAGAGCGATCCTTCGCTTCGGCTTCGCTCCGAGGCCAATCTTCCTTTTTCTCTTTCATCGAAAAAATGGAAGTTGTGACTTCTTTGGGAACCTGAAAGAAACGACTGTTGAGAGCTAGGAGATGAGAATAGACATTCTTCTGGGCGGGTTCTCCATTAGCACCTATTGGACCTTGCCAGGTATCATTCTTCCCATCACCTAGAAGAATAATCATTGTTCCATGATCTTTGACGAAGTCCGGTTTGTATTCTTCCGGGGCTTCAATAAATTCATTATAACCGCCGTCTTCTAATTCAAAAGGTGCTAGTCCATAACGGCCATAGGTCTTGGCCTCCGGACGTGGGTCTTTCCAGATTTTAGCTGCAACCCCAATTCCTTTTTTCCAGCTCATTATCAGCACGCCAGCCGGATTCCAATACAGGAGAGAAATTTTGGCACCTAAGCCATAATTTCCGCCAGCAACCGTCAAATTGTGCCCACCCGATGATAATTTGTTAAAAAATTTTCGGATTTCAGCGGCATCCATTCCGCAGCCATCGTCTTGGATGGAAAAGAGATATCGAGGTGTCTTGCCTTCGGCAATGGCCTCTTCCACCATTTGCAAACAGGGAGCAATGACAATATTATGGGCATCAGCTTCGAGACAGTTTTTCCACAATTCCCGATCATATTGGTCAGTGGGTGCCTCTCTCCCCAAGCGTTCAATCATTGGGGTTGCATTTTCCATCCCCATCTCAGAAGAAGCACGATTAGCATTCGTTGTAGACGTTGCTTCAAAATCTAACACTGAAAACCTTTCTAAGCAAAGCAAGCGAACGAGAGAGCAGCATCTTACCACGGGCTGAGGTCGCGTCTAGTCAAATTTTTATTTTTCATGGGGTTATCTCAGCCGGGATGGGCGGAAGCGAGGGTGCTCATCGCCATCGGCGGAAGCTAGGGTGCTCATCGCCATCTGCGGAAGCGTGGGTGCTCATCGCCATCGGCGGAAGCGTGGCCGAGGTCAAAGGCGTCTCACCATCTTGTAAAATTGAGATTACAGTCTTTATCAGTTCAAAGTGACAAAGAACAACGCTAGCTACGAAAAGCTATAGAAGTCGAGGCTCCAATCGATGCAAATAGATGTTCAGCGAATCTAAGACTTAAAAAGTGTTAATGTAAGAGTTAGAATCTTTGCTCTCCGCTCAAAGTACAAAGAACAACGCTAAAATACGTTGAACTTTGAATCCTATTCATCACGATTAAAAGCGCGCAATTTAAAGAGGTTTTCTTATCTCAGCTTTTTTAATGTTGTGCTTGCGGCAAAACTTATATGGACGCCCAAGCTTACCGTTGATTTTTTATGGCTTTTTATTCCACAAGGGCAACGTCATCAACTTTCGTTGATGCATCACTCCCACCATCACAACGGTGAAGATGATTACGCTCAAGCGTCTGAGAATCTTCAAGAAAGGAGCAAGCTCCTCTCACCACAGGAGGAGGAATGTTCATCTTTCGATGAACACCTGTCCCCAAGGGCCTAAAAGCAACTTTAGCCAAAAACTGCGGAGCAACCGTGGTGTAACTTGTAGTTTATGTCAGTTAAAAAAGAGTCCGGTAGGGCATCACTTTCGAGACACTTGTGCTCGACGGTTATGGACGTACTTAAAAATAAGTCCTGACAAGATGGCGCAGCAGATTGGTATTTCTCTTGAAGTTTTAAGACACCTTGGCACTTTCGGAAAATATTATTATATTTATCCTACTATGGGAATTAAAAAATATCGCGAATATGTAAAAAGAAAGCTTAAAGGGTTTCGCAAGGAAGAAAAACGACGAAACCCGGACGCCGTTTTTCGGGAATTGGAAAGAAAAGTTATAGGAGGCGATGATTCCGCCGCCATTCAATTAGCTGCTGCCTGGCAACGAGCTGGGACGGGGCCTTTTGATCAGGCGACGCAAGAATATATGATGCCCATTAATACAACAATTCCAATAGATTTATTAGGATCGAGATATACGCTCGCGGCCTTGGGCTGCTGGGTAGAGCTTTCGCAGATGGGCGTGGTTGGCGAGATGCGCCTCAAAATTACTGGTTTGGATGAATTGGGTATTAGCGGAATATTTACTGTCAATCCTCCAGCTAGAGATGATACTCAAACAATAGAATTTATTGGTACTTATACCAAGATCAATACAGAGGATGCGGAGGATTGGTATCCCGAGACAGAAGACGAGCGATTAGGAGATTATCCTTATCGTCCCTCCCTACAATTAACAAGCATCTTAGGCTTCAAAGATCACATAGATGAACGTATTTTACGCCCTGTAGTTAGGAAATTTGCAGAAGAGCATCCAGAAGAAATTAAAAATATAGGACGGTTGGCTTATCTTAGGAAGAACGTGCTTCTGGAAATGAAAGACGTTGAAAAGTTTGAAAAAGAGTATGCCGCTGCCCATCGTGGCTTAGTCATGGCTGTAAGAGTGTATTTAGAGGCAATCCAATAGAAAGCCTGGCCTTCTAATCTTTAGCTTCTGCTACTAATTTCTAGACGCATTTTTACGCCTTTTAATTTTCGCCTTATTTCTCCGAAACCCACAACTATTTGGATTATGCTGCAGTTCTTTAGGATAAGCCGCGACAAACCAGGCGGGGCCATATCGGGAGGCTTGCTTGACGGCGGAAGAGATCGAAGGTTTAGCTACCAGAATGGGAATGTTATACTTCCTCGCTAAATCTGTAACTGGGGTGGTCGTCATATGCCCTGCGAAACGTATCATTAGAACTGCGTCAGGCAGTCGTTCTCCTAAGAGTTGGGCGGCTCGTGTTCCGCTGATTCTCCCGGTCGCGTGTTTAATTTCAAAGGAATTTTTAATCCAGTTCGGAACATTAAAACTTTCTCCGCCAACAATAAATAGGTAGGGCTTCCTAGTTGAGCGCCAATCAGGTAACTTGGCTTTTTCTTTAATCGGTTCGGAAATCGGAGAATTTTTGAGTCTTTCGAGGTCTCTTTGTTCTTCGAACTCTAATCTGCGACGTTTTTCTTTTTGGAGTTGAGCTTCTTGCTCTTCTTGAAGCCTTAAAGTTTCTAATTCTTTTTGGATGTCTTCTAGTTCTTTTCGTAACCTGATTTCTTTTTCTAGGGCCTTTTGGATTGCCGCTTGTCTCGTTGTTTCTTCTTGTAATTTTTGATTTTCGACGAACTTTAATGCTAAATCTTTAATTTGTGGATTAAAAGCAAATTTAAGAGCAATCACCACTGGGTGGATCCCATATTCCTTAGATTTTTTATTTAAAACATTCAAAAGGTGAGGTGCGTTGGGTCCGGGGCGGGCGATGTCAAAATTACGAAAGAAGCTTGGAATATCAATATTTTGTTCGGAGACATCAAGATAAATTTCTATCCAATCATCGCTTGTTAAACCGTCTCCATAATAATTGAAATCCAAAATCTCCCAAGTGGAAAATTTCCAGGAAGGGTCGGTCACGAAGACTTCAGACTTGGGACGAAATTTTGCTGGTAATTCTGGGTCTAACTGAGGAAGAGGTTTGGCAAGGAAACGCAAAATTCGATATGCTAGGACCACAGCTTCGGTGGCGGGCTTAGCTTTACTCTTATTGTTAGATAGTTTAGTGGCATAATACTCTATTCTAGAATCACCGTGTCGGGTCGCGATAGCTTCGATAAAATCTCTAACTGGAATATTATTATAAATCGCATAAGCGATGGCCGGAAAACTTGGACTCACAAGTAAAGAGTGGAGATACTCGATAGAAGGAAACTCTCGTCTCTCATCGATTCCGAACTGAAGATAGTGTTCCAAGGCTCTATTGATATAAGCATAGTGAGCTACCTGGACGATGATATCTAATGGAGCCGCCATTTAGTCATATCTTACCAAATGGAAGCAAAGAACGTCGATTTGCTTCTTCGCATGCATTTGGGCTAAGTGACTGACAAAGAACAACGCCAATTAAGGGCAATTGAGTCACGAAAAACAACGCTCAATTAGTTATAATTTAAATAATGTTTAGAAATAGAAGGTTACAACGCTAGAATCCTGATATGCGATCTATTAATCGGATGATTACTTTAAAAACAGAATAAATTATATATTGCCTAGTAATATCATGGAGACGTTTCCAATTTGCCAAATACATCGCGGTCGTTCCTCAGTATGAGGCGTCTCATCATTAGAAGTTCGTATTTCTAATGAAATCAATTACTTAAAGCTTGATCTTGTAAATGCTTTAAATAATCCCTGGAAGTAATAATTCTATCTGTATAACCTCCGCATTCGCATTTGGAACACGGGTTCTGATACCTGGCAAAAATGGACTTCATTCTTGTCAATTTCGTGTTTCCTCAAGACCCCTTCAAACCAGGACCAAAGTTTATCGCTTTCTTTTTCCATATAGTTGGATAGCTTAGTTATTTGTGCTTCGGATAAATCTTCTTGATCGGAACTAATATCTCCTATCTCTTTATTGCAGTTTAACCAGCTTTCATAACATTCTAAAGTTTTATCATTGTGATTAACGAAATCTAATTTTAGTAAAGTTCCAGTCATTCTGACGAAAGCCTCAGTCTTATCGTGGTAATTCGCGACACAAACAGAATATTTAGGAAAATGGGGGCTTAACTCATTCGGAGTACTGGGGCACGGGTCCTGGACAATATTCATGCAGCATTTTTTATATTTCTTCTTTGAATCACAGAAACATGGATCATTTCTGCCGATTTTTTGATTAGTACTAGCTAATTGTAAAGTGTGCCGATAAATAGCTTCTAAGACTTGCTCCCAAATTGAGGAAGAAACAAAAAAAGAAGCGAAAAAGAAAAAAGAAAAGTTAAAATACGACTTTTCCAGCGAATCCAGTAATCTTGTAAAGAATTAAAAAAGTATTAGTGGGTGTCCATAGCAATTTTTGGCTGATTACTACATTTTAATGAGTTCGATGATTTCTGAGTGGTAGTCCACCTTGAGGACTACTCTTAGTTGATGGAAGATTTTGGAACCAATAATATTTCTTTTAGACCAAGTAAATTTAGGTTGGCATTTAAAGAGAGGTTTTTTATTCTCCGTTTTGCCGAACATCAATCGATATTCTTCGGTAACTAGGCTGGTTTGAGTCGTCATTCCTCCAAGCCCCGTTTCTTTGCCGAAATCTAATTTACCAGTGTTCCAGTCTTGAAGAAACGGCAACGTTAGATCAATTCTGCAATGTTGTCCACCCGTATCAAGCAGAAATAAGAGATCCTCCCGTTCCGTCTCTCCGTTATCACGTCTTGTTCCAAGAATTCGAGCTTTGGTATAAGGGCGACATCTAACAAAAGCTAAATCTCCATATTGCATCTCAGCGTCAGCTTCGATTAGATTTTGAAAGTGTTTCAAAATTAGATCTTCCGAGCTTTGGGGTTGTATAATTTGATGCAGTAGAAGGACCCGGTCCGATCAAAGATATTGCGGTCAAAGTCTGGGCTCCAAACGTCAGAACCTGGAAAGATTCTTCGTACTTCGTCTATGATGTTTTCTTGAGTTTTGCCAACGATGAGCTTCCCATCGACGAAGGCAGCATACTTTCCTGGATAGAGGCTTCGCAACTCTTCCGCGTGTGTTTCGAAAAGCTGCTTACTTCTTTCGTGAGCGATAACGTGAGCGTCACTCATTGCCTGAGCCATAGCCTTAGTGCCTTCGGTGGGTTGTCTAGTAGCCAGAGCCTTTCGAGCTTTGGCAACATCTATCTTATAGGTTTTGTCTGCCTTCATTTTGCCCTTATTTATTATAGAATACATTATTGTTAAGAAAAAGTCAAGTATTGAACTCTTTTTTTGATTCTAAGGCCATCGCCACTCAATCTGGCCTCGCCCCCTTTTTAATCTTCCCTGTTCCGGAACAAGTTGGGCACTTAATTTCCTGTTCCATGTAAACCGTGTAGCCCTTAGCTTCTAGTTCTTTTTTCAAGCACTCTTGATGAGCTTCGCAGGCCCAGGACCAACCTCCACCATGAGAATGTTCGTAGTCAAGTCCAGTTTTAGCTAGTTCATCACAGCCATGATGACTGCATCGAGCTTCTAACATCTGTTTATTTTCGAAACCCATCTCATTTTGTTGGCATCCTATTGTTTAACTTAACATTTCGTAAATTTTACAATCAGGCTTAGTGCATGGATCTACTGGAAGACCGCATTTACATTCCGTGGTATTGATACTAGTCTCTGAAAAAATAGATTTCAATAGAAAAGTCGTAGACATTTTCTTATATTATATTTATGAGAAGACTTAGCGCCTACGCCAAAGAAAATCAAATAA